>Ga0268281_1000097_pt1 | contig 64585 bp, 52 predicted proteins | sample saktaG_10_FD_190134 | JGI IMG/M metagenome (GOLD analysis project Ga0268281, IMG submission 190134) | Saline water microbial communities from Sakinaw Lake, British Columbia, Canada - sak_2011_5_24_50m | ecosystem: Environmental > Aquatic > Non-marine Saline and Alkaline > Saline ...
TCCCACTCTTCGTTCAAAACTCTATTGGTCATCAACACTCCGCGCTCCACAGAAAGCGTGGGCACATGGCATGAATGAAGTGGTGGCGAATGTTGAGTATACGCCAAGCGTTTCGTTTTATCCCTCCATGATGTCAAATACGTTTGCAGTGAGATGCCTTAAGGATTAATTAAAAATTACAAATGTAGAATTACGAATTTATTAACAAACCGATTAGATATTAATTTAGTATGAAAAATAGTTGGTTTCTCTTTTTGGGATTGGTTATCACCAGTCTCTTTCTTCCGGGCTGTTCAAAAAATGAGGATCCGCCTCCCTCTACAGCTGTCTATTCTGTTAACGGGGGGAAAACCAGCCACAACAATGGTCAGATCTGCATGAGTTGTCATGTGGAGGGAGGGACAGGCACATACAAATGGGTGGTTGCAGGATCTGTTTATAAGGCAAATCAGACTACACCATCGCCAAACGGAGTCATCTACTTCTGGTCTGAGGTTGGTGGTACCGGAGAACTTGCTGCTACACTTGCCGTGGATGCGAATGGAAATTTCTTCACTGATTCATCCATCCTTCCCGGCTTGGGAGCTTTCCCTCAGATGCGGGGAGTTTCAGGCGATATCAGAACCATGCCAATCCTGGCTCAAACTGGAAACTGCAATTCCTGTCACGGATCAACCGAGGCGCCGATCTGGATTAATTGACCCCTGCCCCCAAACCGCCTAAAGGGGGCTTACTCTGATTCGCAGTCTTATTCTCCCGAAGGGAGAAGCAGGTCCCCGTCAGAGAATTTTGGGGTCAAAACAAAGGTTTGGGGGTCAGGCTATTTTTCCTTCAACTATTCCCAGAATCTCCTCTTCCTTCACTTTTGTCTTCTCAACGATTTCATCTGCTTCCTTCAATAAGGCATCAAGATACTCCTTGTCTTTCAGTCCGGATGCATTGATCTTCACGTTGAGGTAGGCGCCAATCACAGCAGAGCGTGCACAAAGGGCTCCCACGCCGGCATCCGATATTGAATTTGGATTTCCTGTGTCAGCCATTGCGAGGATGATCTGCATCGATTCATAGGCACGCTTCATCGTGCGGAAAGGAATATCAATGGCATATTTGGTAGCCTCCTGGATAGCTGCTGAACGCGTTGCTTTCTCCTCATCTGATCCTTTTGGAAGGCTAAACGCACTCATGATGCGGTTAAATGCGCGAGTATCTTCATCCACCAGGAAGAGCAGTTCATCCTTGATCTTCTGGCCTTTTTCGGCCCAGTCGGAAAACTCTTTCCAGCGATCATCCCAACCAGCCTTGTGGGAAGAAAGGTTAGCCACCATTGTCGCAAGGGAGATTCCAAGCGCTCCGATATAAGCTGATACCGATCCACCTCCCGGAGCAGGAGATTCGGAAGCGGTTTCGTTGGTAAACCCTTTGCAAGTCATACTGATGAGCTTCTCCTGCGATGGATCTTCCAGCAGATACTCAATGATCTTCTCTCTTGGGATAAATGGTTTCAGATCATCAAGTCCGAGCGATTTCACGGCTATTTTGATGATCTCCTCTTCGGAGATACCGCTTGAGCGGTTCTGCTTCTCCAGAAAATATTTCCCGGCATCAATCATTGCCTTTTTCGGGATAAGCCCAACCAGTTCCGAACCGGTAACCCGCATTCCACGCTCCTGTGCTTTTCTGCTTGCCTCCTCAAAGGCGATATGCACCGGAGTGATGCTGATGTTGGTGAGGTTGATAGAAATCTGTGCGATACCATACTCTTCAATAAACCAGCCGATCGCTTTACAAGCTTTGAGTGAACCCGGAATCCAGATCTCTTTGCCGGAAGCGTCGCGTTTCTTTTTGCCTGTTACCGGATTTCCTTCCCGCTCGGGGCGCCCCCTCTCACGAATGTCAAAGGCGACAGCGTTGGCTCGGCGAGTGGAGGTCGTATTCAGGTTAACATTGTAAGCAACCAGGAAGTCACGCGCTCCGATAGCAATAGCGCCGGTATGTGGGTTGAATTTCACCGGGCCGAAATCGGGCTTCCATTTCGGATCTTTCAGCTTTTCGGGTAAGCCTTCGTATTCGCCGGCACGACAAGTAGCCAGGTTGCGGCGTTCGGTGGTGAATGCTGCATTTTCGTAACAGTAGACTGGAATTTCGAGCTCTTTTCCCACCCGGTCAGCCAATTTATGCGCAAAGCCAGCCGTCTCTTCCATCGTTGTGTTGGCAATCGGTACCAGCGGGCATACATCGGTTGCACCAAACCTCGGATGCTCCCCATGATGCTTGCTCATATCAATGACCTCTCCAGCCTTTTTAATAGCCTGAAATGCTGCTTCAACCACGGCATCGGGAGTTCCAACAAACGTCACAACCGTGCGGTTGGTAGCCTTACCGGGATCGACATCCAAAAGCTTGACCCCCTCAATCTTCTCAATTTCGTCGGTGATCTGCTTGATGATAACCATGTCGCATCCTTCGGAGAAGTTGGGGACGCATTCGATGAGTTGTTTCATAATTATTATTTTCAGGGCAAAATTAGTAAAAAGGGATTATCCGTGAAAATCCATTTAATCCACGTAATCCGCATTCCATTTTTTTATAACTTTGAGTCCCAATCATTAACTCATTCCCATGAAAAAGTACTTATTCCTATTGCTGATTCCGGCAATCTTAGTTCTTACCCAATGCCAGGAAGTCAATAAAGAACAGACTCTCCAGTATATTCCGCAGACTTCGATTGACTCGGTGATCAACCGTGTTGTTGCCAATTACGATGAAGAGGAGATATTCTATGTCTCTAAAGGAGTGACCCAGGTAGCTTCCCTTTGGCGTGAAAGCGATGGTACTGTCGCCGATTTTGAGACATTCTGTGAGAAGCATTATATCCAGGATAACCAAGCCCGTGAAAAATTATTTCTCCGGCTCTCTGAAAATTTTGAGACCATTTTCGGCCACTTCAACATGGTTAGCCTGAGGTTGAAAGAGCCAGTGCATCTCTCCACTTACGAGATGCTTGATGTAGATGAGATCTTTGCCGCCTATGAGCCCGGGTCGCACTTCACGGATGATTTTTTTGCCAATAAAACCGCCTTCATCACTGCGCTTAACTTTCCCAACTACACGCTCGGGGAGAAGACGAAGTTTGCCAAACGCTGGAATAGAATAGAGTGGGGCTATGCCCGGCTGGGAGATATGTTTACTTCCCGCGTTCCTGCCGAAGTGAACCAGAAGGTTGCTGAAGCATTATCAGCTTCCGATAACTACATTTCGGGATATAACATCTGGGTAGGCAACCTGGTGGATGACCAGATGCAAACCCACTTTGCCAAGGATATGAAGCTCCTCTCCCACTGGAACCTTCGTGATGAGCTCAAGGCCAACTACAACGGCGGTGACGAGGGATTGCTGAAACAGCAGATGATTTATGAGGTTATGCTCCGTATCATCAGCCAGGAGATTCCTGAAGCCGTGATCGACAATCCCGATCTGCAGTGGAACCCATCAACCAACAAAGTTTACAAAGATGGTGCAGAAGAGGAGGCAACTCCGGAGCCAGACACACGATACCAGACACTCTTGAACAACTTCAAGGCGATGACCCTGGTTGATCCTTACACACCGGAGTACCCGACTTTTATCCAACGTGCATTCGATGGGGGCATGGAGATCTCCCAGGCCGATGTAGAGAAAGCGTTTACCGATCTTTGCTCATCAGAGCAGGTGAAGAAAGTCGCCGAACTGATCAAAAGCCGGTTGGGACGCGACCTTCAGCCATACGATATCTGGTACGACGGCTTCAAGGCCCGCAGTGGTCTCGATCAGGAGATGCTGACGAGGATGACCCGGGAGAAATACCCAAATACGGCAGCGTTTGAAAAAGATATTCCGAACATGCTGATGAAACTTGGATTCAAACCCGACAAAGCCAAAGAGATCGCCTCGCATATCACCGTCGATCCGGCCAAAGGTTCAGGCCACGCCTGGGGAGCCTCCATGAAAGGCGACAAGGCACATCTACGTACACGTATCGGTCCGGATGGAATGGACTACAAAGGGTATAATATTGCCATTCATGAGCTGGGGCACAACGTCGAGCAAACGATTTCACTTTACTTCGTGGATTATTATATGCTGCAAGGTGTTCCCAACACTGCCTTCACGGAAGCCCTTGCCTTTACGTTCCAGAAACGCGACCTGGAGCTGCTCGGTTTTGCCAACAGGGATCCCAACAAGGATGCCATGGATGCACTCGATACTTTCTGGGGCGCCTATGAGATCATGGGCGTATCACTGGTTGACATGGCTATTTGGAAATGGCTATATGAACACCCGGATGCCACTGCGGCACAGTTGAAAGAGACTGTTATCACCACCGCAAAAGAGGTGTGGAACAACTACTTCGCAGAAGCATTCGGCGTGACCGATTCCCCCATCCTGGCCATCTACTCCCACATGATCGACAATCCACTCTACCTCTCCAACTATCCGGTAGGCCACCTGATCGACTTCCAGCTTGACGGCTACCTGAAAGGGAAGAACTTCGCCGACGAAGTGCTCCGGATATACACTCAGGGCGATATCATTCCGCAATACTGGATGCAAAAGGCAGTTGGCTCCCCGATCAGTATCAAGCCATTGCTGGAGGCTACTGAGGAAGCGCTGAATACAATTAGGAATTACGAATTAAGAATTACGAATTAAGAATTTCAGTTTATCCAAATCCACTTCCTGACCAAATGACGATCCGGATCGATGGCTTCGAACCAGGTAGTAACATGGATTTCAGGCTCTTTGATTTCATGTGAAGAGAGGTCTATCTGACAACAATCCGGCAGAGTCAGGTAACACTAAATAGGCCCCCATTGCCCAACGGTTTATATATCTGGCAAGCGACGGGGGAACCGGGGACTGCGACGGGGAAACTGGTACTGAAATGAAATAGCGAAATAGCGAAATAGTGAAAATAAATCGTCATTCGAAAATCGTAATTCGTAATTACAAAACGACCTCCCCGTTCAGTATCACCCTTTCAACCTTATTACTACCATATGCATAGGGCATGAACTCATAGGAAGAGATGGGTTTAGTGATAAAGAGGTTGGCCTTTTTTCCGCGAGCAACACTTCCAAGTTCATCGCTAACTCCCATAGCATAGGCGCCGTTGAGCGTTGTGGCATGGATCGCCTCTTCGGGAATGAGCCGGTAAGTGATACAGGCCATCGAAAGGATCAGTTGCATATTTCCGGAAGGTGATGAGCCGGGGTTGAAATCGCTGGCAAAAGCAACCGGCAATCCGGCATCGATCATCCTGCGGGCAGGGGCAGAGGTCATATTCAGAAAGAAAGCCGCTCCTGGAAGTACCACAGGCATTGTTTCAGAGTTTATCAGGCAAGCTATCTCCTTTTTACCGGTATATTCCAGATGATCGACCGACAGGGCATTATATTTCACACCTACCTGGATTCCGCCGGAGTAATCGAGTTCATTGGCATGGATTTTCGGGCGCAGGCCATATTTCATTCCGGCATTGAGGATCCGGTCGGTCTCCTCCACCGTAAAAAAGCCCTTATCGCAAAAGACATCAATGTAATCGGCCAACTCTTCGGAAGCAACCTGTGGAATCATTTCATTGATTACCAGGTCGACATAATCGTGCTGTCTCCCCTTGTATTCGTCTGGGATGGCATGTGCCCCCAGAAAGGTGGCTACAATGGTAACGGGCGACAACTCCTTTAACTTCCGGATCACGCGGAGCATCTTTAGCTCATCTTCCACCGTAAGTCCATATCCACTCTTGATCTCCACAGCACCAGTGCCCAGGCTGATAATCTCTTTCAACCTTCCAATCGCCTGTTCGACCAGATCCTCTTCGGAAGTCTCATGAAGCAGTCTCGCAGAATTCAGAATCCCACCTCCACGTTTCGCGATCTCTTCGTAACTCAGCCCTTTGATCTTGTCCACATACTCGATCTCCCGGCTACCGGCATAGACCAGGTGGGTGTGGGCGTCGCAGAAGGAGGGGAAGACAAAGCGGTTCGTTGCGTCGATGACGGTCAGATCATTTTTTGATATATGATACCTGTTGCCTGTTGCCTGATAAGAAAATAATTCATCCGGTATCTGGCATCCGGCATCTGGTCTCCTGAACCGAAGCGAAGCGGAGTTCGGCGGAGCCAATCCGGTATCCGGCATTCCAGTTCCAAAATCCGTAATGCGGCCATCTTCAATCAACAGCCATGCGTTCTTGATGGTTTTCAGACGGGACATCTCTTTTCCGGCAACGAATGCACGTGGGGAATCTTCGACATTGATGAGCTCTTTAATGTTGGTGATCAGGATAGACTTCATAGTATGGGGAATTTTCGAGAGTTGTAGCAAAGGTACAGAAAATTGATTTTTTGTTTATCTTTGCATTGGAAACCAATATCATAATCATACTTTAAACCTTTACAGATGAAACGATTCACTCTTCTCTTTTCCCTTTTATTTTTCGGGATCACGCTATCAGTATTTGCTAAAAAAGTGGAAATATCCCAGGCCCGCCAGGCCGGCCTCAACTTCTATTACGAACGTGTAAATATCAACCAGTCGATGCCATTCGACGCGCTGAAAATAACCGGTGAGACGGTTGTTGCAGAAAACGATATCACAGCTTACTATATTTTCAACATCGGAGAGAACGGATATATCATCGTTACGGCCGACGACCAGCTCTATCCTGTGATCGGATACTCCTTTGAGACCCCCTGGTCGAATGAAGGGATCCCGGCTCATGTTCAGTTTTGGCTTGACAAATACACAGGTGAAATCCTCGATGCCATCACCCAGGGTTATCCTGCCGATCAGCAGATCACTGATGCCTGGTTACGCTATAGTTCAGTTAATCCTGTCACACTTTCTGATGCCCAGGTACTCGATGTCGAGCCCCTGATCACTGACATATGGAACCAGGACTTTCCTTATAACGCCATGTGCCCGGAAGATGCTGCATCCGGCGGTTCATATAACGGACGTGTTCCTGTTGGTTGTGTTGCCACAGCCATGAGCCAGATTATGCATTACTGGCGCTATCCGGAAACCGGACAAGGATCCCACTGTATTGTGCCTATACAGACCCAGTATGGTCAGCAATGCGCCAATTTTGGAAACACCACATACGAGTGGGGTGGCATGACTGATAATCCTTACAAAGAGTGTGATCCTGTTGCTTTGCTTGCCTGGCATTGTGGCATCTCTGTAGACATGCAGTATGCTCCTGACGGTTCCGGGGCATATACCTATAAAGTAGCCAATGCATTGAAAAACTATTTCAAATACGCTTCCAGTGCTTATTCTGCACAAAAAACTTCTTACTCCACCAGCCAGTGGATCAACCTTATCAAAGGGGATCTGGATGCCGGAAGGCCTATTGAATATTGCGGATCGGGCTCCGACGGTGGCCATGCCTGGGTATGCGATGGCTACCAGGGAACTGACTACTTCCATATGAACTGGGGCTGGGGTGGATCCTACAACGGTTATTTCTACCTGAATGGTCTGACCCCGGGTGGTTATACTTTCAATAGCAGCCAGGGTGCAATATTTAATATCCAGCCAGATCCTGCCATGTATCCCTCCTATTGCAGCGGACTAACGGATCTGATCACGTATGATTTCGGTGCCATGGAAGATGGAAGTGGGCCGCTGGAGGATTACCAGAGCAATGCCGACTGCTCTTGGCTAATCGCTCCGGATGACGGTGTAGAAAGTGTATCACTCTCCTTCCTACGCTTCGACCTGGCTTCGGGTGATGAACTTAAAATATATGATGGCAACTCGGCAAGTGCAACACTGGTTGGGACTTATACTGGGACTACATTACCCCCCAATGTATCATCTACTGGCCCGGAGATGTTTGTCTCTTTTACAACCAATGGATCTGGTACAGCCCAGGGATTTCTGGCCGAATATAACTGCAACCTTCTCAGTTTCTGTTCTTCCAGTACCGACCTGAACGACCCTTCCGGGGATTTCAGTGATGGAAGTGGAGATTATGATTACCGAAATACCACTCTGTGTAAGTGGTACATCAGGCCTACGAATGCTGAAACTGTGATCCTGGATTTCAACAGTATAAATACAGAAGAGTCGAATGATAGAATTCAGGTCTATGATCTGGGTTCAGGAACACTTTTGGGAACATTCTCCGGTGAGATGTCCGATCCTCCTACCGGTATCACAGCTTCAAGCGGAGAGATGCTGGTGATTTGGAGCACCAACAAAACCTTCAGAGGAATCGGTTGGGATGCCAGTTATACGATTACTGTAGGCACCGAAGAGTCGACAGCCGTGGACAACCTCTACGTTTATCCGAATCCTGCTCATGACTTCCTGGTTGTAAAATTTGACGGAACCAGTCTTCGTAGCGTTCAGATTGATCTTTACTCCCTTACGGGAACCCGAATATACAGCGACGTTCGTTCGAACCTGAACAAACAGGTTGAAGAGCGTATTGACATGAGTGGTATTGCAAAAGGCGTCTATATGCTCCGCATCACCAGTGAGCAGGGAGTCTCCAACACGAAGGTTGTAGTAAGGTAACAGCTTACATAGAATACATTGTCCTTAAGCGCATAGATGACCCCTCCCATCGAAGAGGAGGGATTAATGGAGAGGTCGTTAGATACTTCCTAAAATCCAACATCATGAAACGGTTCGGTCTTGTACTTTGTATTGTCTTTTTTCTTGGATTCACCTCCATCGCCACAAAGGTCTCAATCAACAATGCTACCCTAGTTGCTAAACAGTTTTTCTCGGAACAATTTTCACCGGATTGGCAGTCGGGTGTAGCCGAAATAGTGGTAATGGAATCTTTTATCATCAAGGATCAGGGGAGGCCTCTTTACTACATCTTCAACCTGAAGCCGGATGGATGGATTGCCGTTGCTGCAGATGATGCCATTTTTCCTATCCTGGCTTACTCCTTCGAAGGAGTTTATGATGAAACCCACCAGGCACCGCAGTTCACCGCCTGGATGAAGCAGTATGAGGATCAGATCAAGTATGCGATCCGCGATAATATAGCGCCCTTTCCCAAAACTGTGGCAATGTGGAACCAACTTACAGATGCCGGATACCAGATGCCGGCATCGAGAGCCGAGGTCTCTCCCCTGATCACGACCCACTGGGATCAAAGTCCGTGGTACAACGAGATGTGTCCGGCTGATCCTCCTGGTTCGAGTACCCATTGCCCTGCAGGGTGTGTCCCCGTATGTATGGCCCAGGTGATGTACTATTTCCGCTGGCCCGAAACGGGAACCGGATCCTATACCTATATTGAGCCAAGTTATGGCGTGCTGACAGCAGATTTCGGAGCTACTACCTATAAGTGGAATGAGATGACCAACAGTATCAATCGCAGCAACATGGCCATTGCTGAACTGATTTACCACCTGGGGGTTTCATGCGACTTACAATACAGCCCTTCAGGATCAGGCATGTACAACCATAAGGCTGCCTATTCGCTGCGAACCTATTTCAAATATGCCCCCGAAACGCAATATCTCTTTCGCGACAGCACCACCCTGAACTGGGACAGTGTGTTAATCGCCCATCTCGACCGGAAGATCCCTATGTACTATGCTGGATGGTCAGTTCCCGACACGAATGGCCATGCTTTCGTATGCGACGGTTACCAGGATTCAAGTTTCTTTCATTTCAACTTCGGGTGGGGTGGCAGCAGTGACGGCTACTTCTACACCAGCGACCTGACGCCCGGCGGGTCCAATTTTAACCTTGCCCAGGAGGTGGTGATCAACTGTTTCCCTGATACCATCAACTATACATACCCTGTGCAGTGCACCGGTGATCTGGTGTTCACACAGAAAGTAGGGTCGTTCGGAGACGGAAGCGGACCAGTAGAAGATTACCTGCCAACCGCCAACTGTAGCTGGCTGATAGATCCTCAAACTGCAACCGACTCGGTGACAAGCGTCACGCTCAACTTCGACAGGTTTGCGACTAATCCTGTCGATTTCATAACTATATATGACGGAGCAACAATGAATGATCCTGTCCTGGGCGCCTTTTCCGGGGAGTTTCTACCTCCCGAGGTCACCTCCTCCGGCAGCAAGATGCTGATCACCTTTGAAGCAGGTGCAGTGCCAGTTGATAATGGTTTTCTGGCCCACTACAAGGCTAATCTGCCGGTTTGGTGCACCGGAACTACAACCATTGAAGCCGACTCAGCCGAAATTTCAGATGGCAGCTTTGATTTCAACTACTACAACAACTCCTTTTGTAAATGGAAAATAGAGACAGAATCGGGTGACCCGCTAACCATCTACTTTGACTATTTCGATACTGAAGCTGATCATGATTATTTAACCATCTACGATCTGGGAACAAGCGATACACTGGTGAGCCTATCCGGAAAATATACCTCAGAAAACCTTCCTGATTCAGTTACTTCCCCTAGTGGACGGATGTTCCTGATCTTTTTAACCAACAGCACCATAACATCAAACGGATGGAAAATCTATTATCCGAAGAAATCCAATATCGGTATCCGTGAACAGAACGGGATAAGAAACTTCCAGCTCTTTCCCAATCCGGCCTCAGACCGTGTAAGCATCCGGTTTACTTCTGTAAAGGCTTCACCGGTTCAACTTATTATCCTTACTTCCGATGGGCGTACAAATCGGGAAACAACCTGGGAAGCACATTCGGGAAAGAACACCAACGAGATTGACCTGGCCGGTTTACTGCCGGGAATCTATCTTGTGCGGATAACCTCTGAAGAAGTTACGGCTATTAAGAAGCTGGTAATACAATAAATGACGAATGACGAATTAAAAAACCGAATTAACCGGTTGTCTGATCTCTAATTTCTAATCCCATTATGAAACAACTCTTCACTCTTCTCCTCACGCTCTCACTTTTCACTGCTTCGGCCGGCAAGGTGAGCCTGGAAACAGCCATGCTCGTTGGTAAAAACTTTTACTTCGAGCAGGCCAGTAGGCACAATCCGATTGAATACGGCCAACTGGATATCCGTGGAACACAGACGGAATTTTATCAGGGTGAAGCCGCTTACTATGTTCTTAGTTTTGCCAACGGGGGCTGGATTGTTGTGGCTTCAGATGATGCCGTTATCCCGGTAGTTGCATACTCGTTGGAAGGGATGTACAGCCGTGATGACCAACCTCCCCAGTTTGTTGCCTGGATGGAGGGATATGCACAGCAAATTGACTGGGGGAGGGCGAACAACCTGGAAGCAACGGAAGAGGTAAAGTCCCTCTGGGCAAGGTTATCCACTACGGATCCGGCCACACTGAACATCTACTCCGAAAGCCGGGATATTGAACCGATGCTTACTTCTACCTGGAACCAGGGGAGCCCTTATAATTTTCTTTGCCCGGCCGACCCTGCCGGCTCGGGAGGCCACGTCTACTCCGGATGTGTTGCAACTGCAATGGCGCAAGTCTTATATTATTACCGGTGGCCGGAAACAGGAACAGGGGAGCATTGCTACAATCCCTCCGGATACCCACAGCAGTGTGCCGACTTTGCCAATACTAACTATTTCTGGAATGAGATGGTCAACAGCACGGGGTCAAAGGATACAGCGATGGCGTTGATCCAGTGGCATTGCGGCATAGCTGTCGACATGATGTACGGCGCTGGAGGTTCAGGAGCCTACAGCCAGGATGCCGCTGCAGCCTTGCGGAACTACTTCAAGTATCATCCTAACACCACGTTTGTCGACAAAGAGAACTATACTGAAGAGCAGTGGGCAACTATGCTGCGGGATAACATCGATGCCGGCTGTCCCATGTACTACCATGGTTTCGGCAGTGGAGGCCATGCATTCAACGTGGATGGATACCAGGGGACTGACTATTTTCATTTCAACTGGGGTTGGAGTGGATCCTACAACGGGTATTTCTACCTCACAAATTTAAACCCGGGCGGAAGTAACTTCACCAACGGTCAAGGAGCCATCGTAAATATCTATCCTGATACGCTATCTTACAACTATCCACCTTTCTGTTCGGGACAAACCACCCTTTCCAGGTTAAAAGGGACCTTTGATGATGGCAGTTGTCCTAAGAACTACCAGGATAATGCAGATTGCAACTGGTTGATTGCTCCACAGAGCAATTCCGATTCTGTTGTCAGCATCACCATCTCATTTCAGCGGTTCAGCACTGAACAGGATGTCGACCTGGTTACTATCTACGAAGGCTCCACTCCTGCCGGCGACTTGATAGCGCAATACTCAGGGGACGACCTGCCTGCATCGGTTTCGGTAGACGGAAGCCAGGCGCTGGTTACCTTTGTTAGCAATGGTAACACGAACCAACCCGGCTGGCTTGCCAGTTACACATCCGAAACCATGGTTTGGTGTAGCGGAATCACCACACTTACCGAACCAGAAGGAAATATCAGCGATGGCAGCTTTGGTTTTAATTACAAGGACAACTCCAATTGTCGCTGGAAGATCATCCCGGAAGGGATTGGCCCCTTGGAATTGACCTTCACTTCATTCCGCACAGAATCGGAAAGCGATATTCTGCGTATCTATGATCTGGGCTCCGAGACCCTCATTGCCACCTATTCAGGAATCTATAATGGTACGGATGTTCCGCCACCAGTCCTCGTGCCCAGCGGCAAAGTGTTCCTGATCTTCTCAACAAACGGCTCAGTTAACGAAGCCGGATGGGACGTTGATTACGTTTCCTATGCTGTTGGGCAGGAGGAAAGAATCCTGGAATCGACGACAAATTTCTATCCGAATCCGGCGACAGATATCGTTACACTGGAATTAACGAGTCCCAATTCTCAAACGTTGAATCTGGAACTTATTGATGTTAACGGGAAGGTGAGACTATCTGCACAGATGACTAAAAGCTCCGGAGCCGTACAGAAGCAGGTGGATGTCAGGAGCCTCCCGGCAGGGGTATATTTTTTACGCATCATCGGGGATGATGAGACAGTTATAAAAAAACTGATCATCAACTAATTTCCGTTCCCCTGTTCGGTTTGTCACGTCGCTATCTGCTTCGTTATACTCGCAGCTTCGGCTACTCAGCAATGACAATTTCGCTAACTCACTCCATCACTTTCAGGATTATAGAGGATATCGATTTCTCCCTTATTCTCCAAACACTCCATCAGCTTGCTTTTAAGCTTCCAACATGTCATCTGGCGGATTTCCAGCTGGCGGGATAGTTCGTAAGAGGATATTTTCGGATTGGAGCAAACCATGTAGACCATATGGAATGCCTCGGTGATTGGGATATGGCACCGGTGGAATATGGTGTTAGCCGTGGCAGATTCTTCACTCTTACAGCGGGTACATCTCCTTGCGTAAGGTGTTTTCCCCTTGCAGTAGTTTGTATGTCCGCATTTCTTGCAAACAAAGCCTTTTACCCATTTTTGTTCTGAGAGGAACTGTAGACATTCCTCATCCGTTGCAAAATGCGTAGAAAACCTGTCCTCATCAAGAGTTTGAAAAAACTGCTTCATCTTATCCAGTAAAATTCTATGCAAAAATAAAAAAAATAGTGATACTTATGCGATTTATATTAAAAAATGTTTTATCTTTGCAGCATCATTTAAAAAGAAAATTATGAAAAAATACTCATTTCTTATAGGATTTGCCCTGGCGATGAGCCTTACGGCATGCAGCAGCAACGATGGCGGAAAGACAGCCGCTTCCTCATCCACGACTGAAGCTGTTGGTGAAGGGAATTTGACCGACCAGGGGAAGGTAATGCACCTTAACGCCGAACAATTCAAATCACTGGTTTGGGATTACGGTAAAAATGCCGACAACTGGGAATTCAACGGAGACCTTCCGGTGATCATTGATTTTTATGCCGACTGGTGCCGCCCATGTAAAATGGTCGCTCCCATCATGGATGAGCTGGCAGCCGAATACAAAGGGAAGATCCGGATTTACAAAATAGATACCGACAAAGAGAAAGAGCTTGCACAAGTCTTTAACATCCGGTCGATTCCGGCAGTATTGTTCATTCCCAAAGAAGGGAAACCACAGATGTCGGTAGGCGCACTTCCCAAGCCTACTTTCGTGACTGCGATCACTGATGTGCTAATGGTGAAATAAATTTCATCACCTGCATCACCTTATAACCATGAAAAAAGAACTAACTAAACAAAAATTAACAATAAATTTATCACACAATGGCACTGGAACACTTAACCAAAGAGACTTTTGTTGAAAAAGTCTTCAATTTTGAAGCAAACAAAGATTGGAAATTTGAGGGTGAATTGCCCTGTATAATCGACTTTTATGCCGATTGGTGCGGCCCATGCAAAATGGTAGCCCCGGTATTGGAAGAGCTCTCAAAAGAGTATAATGGAAAAATTAATGTATACAAAGTAGATACTGAAGACCAGCAGGAACTGTCGGCTGCTTTTGGCATCCGCAGCATCCCATCAATGCTCTTCTGTCCGAAAGAAGGGCAACCCCAGATGGCAGTGGGAGCACTTCCGAAAGATTCATTGATAAAGGCAATAGACGATGTGTTGTTGAAGATGAAGAACTAATAAACTATATCAAAATACTACACTAGCTGCTTTATACCGCATTAGGACTTGTGCCTGCTGCGGTTTTTTTATAATTTCGGTACTGGTTTCTGGATCCTGGATTCGTTGTTTCATATTTCGTATTCTAATGACCCTTCTACTCCCCACCGCCTATCTCCCCCCTATCTCATACATTGCGGCCTGCAGTGTATCAGACGAGATCCTTATTGAAGCATGGGAAACCTATCAGAAACAGACGTTCCGCAATCATTGTGAAATTGGCGGACCGAATGGCAGGCAGCGGCTTACCATTCCGGTTAATAAGCCGGGAGGGAATCACACCAAAACAAAGGATATCCGAATCGCCTCTCATCTCCCATGGCAAAAGATCCATTGGCGGTCATTTGAAGCTGCATACAACAAGTCACCCTTCTTCCTCTATTACCAGGATTACCTCCTGCCCTTCTACGAGAAGGATTTCACCTTTCTACTGGATTTTAATCTACAGCTGCTTGAGACCATCTTCCAGGCAATTCGTTTGGAGAAAACCACAACCCCTACCGATTCATTTGAGTATGCCCCCTCCGGCATTACCGACCTCAGGCAATCATCCGGCATCCGGCATCCGGTACCCGGTATCCGGTACCCGGAGTATTACCAGGTGTTTGCTGACAGACATGGATTCATCCAAAACCTAAGCATCGTGGATTTGTTATTTAATTTAGGGCCAGAAACGCTTAGTTATTTTTCGTAATTTTGCATTCACTTATTTAATCTAAATTAATTGTCAACTCTTCTCGATTTACGGCAGGGTGAATCAGCACAGATTATCAAGATCAGAGGACGCGGTCATTTCCGCCGCCGGCTGATGGAGATGGGATTTGTCAAAGGGAAGGAGATCACCGTGGTTAAATCGGCGCCCCTGCAGGATCCGATCGAATACAAGATCATGGGTTATCATGTCTCGTTGAGGCAAAGTGAGGCCCAGCTGGTTGAAGTTCTCACGGTTCATGATGTGCGTCACGACGAAGAAGTCAGAGAGATTGTCGAACAATTCAGCCCTATCCTTCAGGAGGAGCTGCTGAAAGAGACTGCCAGGGAGAAGGGAAAGACCATCGAAGTTGCCCTTGTAGGAAACCCCAACTGCGGAAAGACAACACTTTTCAATTCCATCTCTAAGTCGAGAGAGCATGTTGGTAACTTCGGAGGGGTAACGGTTGACTCCAAAACAGCCTCGTTCAAACAAAAGGGGTACCGGTTTGAGATCACCGACCTTCCTGGGACTTACTCGCTATCTGCATATTCTCCTGAAGAACTATTCGTGAGAAGCCATATCTTCATGGAGATGCCTGATATCGTGGTCAACGTTGTTGATGCCTCCAACCTGGAACGGAACCTCTTCCTCACTACACAGCTGATCGATATGGACATCCGGGTTGTGCTGGCGCTTAACATGTACGATGAGCTGACCGGACGCGGAGATATCCTGGACTATGATGGTCTGGGCAAACTTCTCGGTATTCCTGTTATCCCCACTGTCAGCTCCAAAGGCAAAGGGTTGCGGGAGCTGTTCGACCGGATCATTGAGGTATTTGAGGACCGCGATCCGGTGATGCGTCACATTCACATCAATTATGGTGTTGAAATCGAACGTTCCCTGATGAGGATCCAGGATGTGATTTGGAAAGATAAAACATTAACGTTAAAGGCTTCATCCCGATACTACGCAATCAAGCTTCTGGAAAAGGACCCAAATATCTCCCAGATCCTGCTGAAGAGCAGCGTATACCCAGAGGTTCTCGACGTGGTGGAGCAGGAGGTGGAGAGGCTTGAACGGATCTACCGTGACGACTCCAACACGCTCATCGCGGATGCCCGGTACGGTTTCATTGCGGGTGCACTGAAAGAGACGTTGAAAGTAAATGCTTCAGCCCAGAAAGAACGTACCAAGAGCGATTTGATTGACCGGATCCTGACCAACAAATATTTCGGGCTCCCCCTTTTCATCTTCTTTCTCTGGTTTATGTTCCAGACTACCTTTTCGCTGGGAGAGTATCCCAAGCAGTGGATTGAAACTGGCGTAGGATATCTCGCAGGGGAGGTTGGCGCCCTGATGCCCACCGGGCCTCTTAAAGACCTACTGGTCGACGGGGTGATTAATGGGGTTGGCAGCGTGATCGTGTTCCTGCCAAACATCCTTATTCTCTTCTTTTTTATCTCGATCATGGAAGATACCGGCTACATGGCCCGGGCCGCTTTCATCATGGATAAGCTGATGCACAAGATGGGATTGCACGGACAATCATTTATCCCCCTGATCATGGGGTTTGGGTGCAATGTCCCGGCTATCATGGTCACCCGAACCCTTCGTAACCGTAACGATCGCTTGGCCACCATGTTGATCAATCCATTCATGTCGTGTAGTGCACGACTTCCCGTCTACATTCTCATTGCAGGAGCTGTCTTCCCCAACCATGCCGGAACAGTCATCTTTCTGGTCTATCTCACAGGAATATTCCTGGCCGTGATGGTTTCGCTAATCTTCAAGAAGACGCTCTTCAAAAGCAAAGAGGCCCCTTTCGTGATGGAGCTTCCTCCCTATCGCATCCCAACACTCCGTGTCAGCTTGCAGCACATGTGGGAGAAGGGGCAGCAGTATCTCAGGAAGATGGGCGGGATTATCCTGGTTGCTGTCATCATCATCTGGGCACTGGAATATTTTCCAGCCGGGAGCGAAGCTTCTCACCAGGAGAGATTAGAGAGATCGTACATCGCGAAAATCGGAAAGTTCATCGAACCAGTGATCAAACCGCTCGGTTTTGATTGGAAGATGGGGGTTAGCCTGATCACGGGAGCTGCTGCCAAAGAAGTAGTTGTTAGTACGATGGGCGTACTTTATGGCTCAGACCATCAACCCGATGGGAGCCCAAAACAGAATCTTCCGCTAATCCTGCAGAATGTGAGATATTCGGATGGTCCTCAGATCGGCAAACCGATCTTCACCCCGCTTGCAGGTATCTCGTACCTGCTTTTTATCCTGGTTTACATGCCCTGTGTAGCTGTCATCATCACTGTTAGCCGCGAATCGGGCAGCTGGAAGTGGGCGCTGTTCCTGATTCTCTACACAACGATCCTGGCCTGGCTTCTATCCTTCTCGATATACCAGTTAGGAAGTCTGATTATCTGATATGTGGCAATATCTCATCACCGGTCTGATTATTTTTGCTGCGGCAGCCTATACAGTTTATCGCCTGATCAGGTATTTCACCGATCCTCTTCGGAAGTGCAAGAACTGTACAAGTTCGTGCGGAGGGTGTGCACTGGAGGAATTGAAGAAAACGAAAGACAAAGTACGAAAGACAAAGTAGCGACCCTGCTCCGTTCGTGATTCCTCCAAAAAGGCTTTGAAATTCCTCATATGTTAGTAATTTTGAGGATCTAAAAACTTTCCCATGGAATTCGGCATAAACCTACAGAGTATCGTTCACATTAGAAAAGAGCCATCACATCTCTCGGAGACGACAACACAACTCCTGTTCGGCGAGCTTTTTCGCATCTATGAAACTCATGACGGTTGGCACCAGGTTAGACTTGCCTGGGACAACTACGAAGGGTGGATCCCCGAAAAGCAGGCCAGGATGATTAGCGAACAGGAGTTTCTGCAGTTGCTGAATGCCGACACGCCTGTGGTGATGGATCTAGTACAACTGATCGCTAACGAATCGCAGAAAACGATGTTCGCCATTCCACTCGGTAGCTCCCTGCCGGGACTGGAGGGACAGTTTTTGAGCATTGCCGGGGAGAAGTTCCGTTTTGAGGGTCAAGTATCCATAACATCTGGTGTAGAAGATATTGAGACACCGCAGGAGAAGAAAGAGTTTTGTCACGACCTGGTGGAAGATGCTTTGATGTACCTTCATGCTCCATACCTCTGGGGAGGACGTTCACCTTTCGGAATCGATTGTTCGGGGCTGGTTCAGATGGTCTACCGTCTACGGCAGATCAAGCTTCTCAGGGATGCTACCCAGCAGGCAACCCAAGGCGAAGTGGTCTCCTTACTCGACGAAGCGGAGCCAGGTGACATCGTCTTCTTCGACGACGAAGAGGGCATCATTAACCATGTTGGCATCCTTGCTGACCGGTTCCGGGTTATCCACGCATCTGGCAATGTTCGCATCGACGCCATCGACCACCAGGGAATTTTTGATGGAAAACAAGAGAAATATACACACAAGCTCAGACTGATAAAGAGGATTATTTAGTCCCCTGGCTACTTCTAAATTCTCGAAAGGGGACTTAATAATTTTTAATTTTGAATTCTTCATTCGTAATTCGTAATTCGTAATTCGTAATTGATATTATGGTTCTCTCCGACCTTATCGCCCAGGCCCTTATCGATGCCAATGTCAGGGTTGTTAACTATGTCCCAGGCTATGGCGGAACAGCCATCTATAAAGCGTCGGCACAAAAAACGGGAAAGCCTGGTTTCATCTCCTTCCACGAAGAGGTAGCCTACACCGTTGCACATGGCGCCAGCCTGGTGGGGAGCCGCGCAGCATTATTATGCAAGACACATGGCATCATGAAAGCGGCAAACAGCCTATCCGATTCGCTCCAGTGTGGGACAACGGCAGGGCTGGTTGTGATCATCTCAGAGGATAAAGGAGGGACACATTCCGATACCATCATCGAGACCAAACCTTTCCTCGAGGGGATCGGGATGCCTAACTTCTGGAGTACGCCAGAGAATATCTACGACGACATCCACCGGGCATATGAACTTTCGGAGAGATATCGACTACCCTGGGGCATCATCATCGACGCTGATGACGTCAACCAAAACAGACCGTATATCCCAAGATATTCCAAACCACCTCCTATCTACAAGCGCGATGTGGTTCAACATGTTCTCTGCCCGCTCTTCAACTCTTATCAGCGCAAGGTTTATGATGCAAAGATGAAAGATCAGTCATGGCAGTCCATTCTCAGGCCACAGATCCCCAATATACCAGAAGGTACCTCAGATAACTGGAAGAGAGCAGTTGAGCTGTATGAACCGTTCTTTCGGGTCTATAAAAATTTCAGGGGTGATGTCGTTACCGGTGACACTGGTATCTCCAGCCAGTTCTGCGCCAATCCCTGGCACTGCATCGACATGGTAACTTACATGGGAGGCAGTATTCCCCTTGCGATAGGGGCATCCCTGGCTGGCAGAAAAAACGTTTGGGCCATCATGGGCGACTTCTCCTTCATCTCCGGCGGCCCGCTGGCTCTCCTGGAAACCAGGCTTCGGAACATACCATTGAAGATTGTGATCCTCGACAATGGCAAAGCAGTAACTACAGGCGGCCAGGAGATTGCCACCGGAGCGCTGGACCTTTGCCTTGCCCCCTACCAGAAGCATCTGGTCAATGTTGCAAACCAACATAATCCAGAAGAATTGGAACGGGCATTTGAAACAATGACGAATAGTGATGAGTTAAAGATCCTGGTTGTGAATTACAGGGATACGGACTGACTTTTACTTCGATTTTTTCGTTCTTCCTTCCCGAGGCCTAACGTAAGGATCATTGAAAATATAGGTAAGTCTGAAGGTGATCACGTTATTATGCTGCTTCCGTGTCCATACCTGCTTCTCGGTGATATTGGTGAAATCGCGTGTGCGAATCGGCACCAGGGAGTATGAGTAACGAAGGTTCGCCCATAACCGTTTCCATATCCGCAATCTGACATCGGCGAGAACCTGAAAATCGGCCATTGTATAGGGTCCCTGGAGAGTTGTACCTTCTATTTTTACCCCATCCTCCCACTCTGACACCCCTACAAGTTGCCCATAAGCAAAACCCAGCCCTCCGGCAATGATCTTCTTATCGGTAAAGTGGACCAGCAAGGGGATTTGAATGTAGTTCAAATTTAGTTTATACCCGAAGTATGAAGCTGGTAAATTGGTGTCAGGCGCTACGGTATCAGGCACATAAGTTTTCTGGTAAGAACCGTTCATTGAGAAGAGAATTTCCATGGTAACAGTCCATTTGCCATCTCTTCCGAATGGTACGATGATGGAGGGACCTCCATTGAAGCCTACTTTCTTGAATCCGTATACTTCATCGCCATCAACCTGGGAGAGGTTCATTCCAGCTGAGATAGCGCCCAGGAACCGCTGGGAGAAACCCGGATTTGAAAGGAGGAGTGGCAGGAGGAGAGTCAGAAAAAAGAAATATTTCTTCATTCGTAATTCGTAATTCGTAATTCGTAATGTGTCTAACGTCTAATTCGCCCCGTTATTATTCATGCCTTTCATAGAAAGCTGGATGCGTTTGCGATTTGTGTCGACATCCAGCACTTCGACCATCACTTTCTGGTTTATCTTCACAAAGTCGTTAGGATCTTTCACGAATTGGTCGGCCATCTGGCTTATGTGGACGAGTCCGTCCTGATGCACACCCAGATCCACGAAGGCGCCAAAAGCAGTGATGTTTGTCACGATACCAGGGAGTTTCATCCCCTGATGAAGGTCATTAATGGAATGAATATTTCTGTCGAACTCAAATATCTCAAACTGTTTCCTTGGATCGCGCCCCGGTTTCGCCAGCTCGATGACGATATCCTCCAGGGTGGGAAGTCCGGTCTTCTCCGTCACATACTCTTTCAGGTCAATCTGTTTGCGTAGTTCGGCCCGGGAGATGAGTTCGGCGATGGAGCAATTCAACCGTTTGGCCATCTTGTCAACCACATGGTAACTTTCGGGGTGCACCGCACTTGAGTCGAGCGGGTTTTTGGCATCCCTGATCCGAAGGAATCCAGCAGCTTGTTCGAAAACCTTATCGCCAAAGCGGGGAACTTTCATGAGCTCTTTACGGGATGAAAAGGGGCCATGTTCGTTCCGGTAGCCGATGATGTTTTTCGCCAAAGTAGGGCCAACACCTGAAACGAATGTCAGCAGTTGTTCGCTGGCAGTATTCACCTCTACTCCAACCATATTGACGGAGCTCTCCACGGTGTCTGCCAGGCTCTGCTGGAGTGCCGTTTGGTCGACATCGTGCTGGTATTGTCCCACGCCGATCGATTTGGGGTCTATCTTCACCAACTCGGCCAGTGGATCCATCAGGCGACGGCCGATACTTACAGATCCCCTTACCGTGATATCATAGTCGGGGAACTCCTGCCGGGCAACCACACTGGCCGAATAGACCGAAGCGCCGCTCTCGTTCACTACAAGTGCAATGAGGTCGGTATCGAACCGGATGGAACGCACCAGGCGCTCGGTTTCGCGGCCAGCAGTACCGTTGCCGATGGCGATTGCTTCAATTTTATAGGCTTTGACGAGGGTTTTTATCTTGTGGATAGACTCTTTCACCTCATTCTGCGGTGGATGAGGATAGATCGTTTCATTGTGTAGCAGCTTACCCTGCGCATCAAGACAGACGATCTTGCAGCCTGTCCGGAACCCGGGGTCGATTGCCAGTACGCGTTTCTGCCCCAGCGGAGATGCCATCAGAAGTTGCCGTAGGTTTTCGGCAAAAACCCGGATCGCCTCTTCATCGGCTTTCTCTTTAATCCATTGTCTCATCTCTGTCTCCATGGAGGGGTAGAGGAGCCGTTTGCCGCTATCTTTTATCGCACCCTTTACAAGCTCGGAAGAGGTGTTATTCCCTTTAATGAAGATCCGGTTGAGGATCTCTTCACCCCGGTCCCCATCTACATCCACGCTCACCTTAAGAAATCCCTCCTTCTCTCCGCGAAACATCGCCAGGATCCGGTGTGAAGGCGCTTTGTGGAGCAATTCATGCGAGTCGAAGTAGGTCTCGAATTTAACCCCATCCTCTTCCTTCCCTTTCGCCACTTTGGATGTAATGATGGATTCGCGCTGGAAGAGTGAACGAATCCGTTTACGGGCATAAGCATCTTCATTGATCCACTCGGCAATGATATCGCAAGCGCCCTGGAGTGCCTCCTCAACATCGTTGACACCTTTCTCCGGATCAATAAAGGATTCGGCACGGTGTTTAATATCGTCGAACCGTTGCGATATGATAAGCCTGGCAAGTGGCTCCAACCCCTTCTCACGGGCCATGCTGGCGCGGGTCTTGCGTTTGGGCTTGTACGGCAGGTAGATATCTTCCAGTTCGGCCATGGTATTGGCTTTCATTACCGCAACCTCGAGTTCATCAGTAAGTTTTTCCTGGTCACGAAGCGATTTGAGGATCGCCTCCCGGCGTGCATTCAAATCCTTTAGTTGTTGCAACCTGTCACGCACCCGCGCGATAACAGTTTCATCCATACTCCCGGTCATCTCCTTACGGTACCGGGCAATAAAGGGAATGGTAGCTCCTCCCTCCAGCAGCTGGATGGTATTTTTAATAAAAGCTTCAGCCACACTCAGTTCGGTGGCAATGATGTGCGAATAAGTTTCGGCGTTCATTTTACCAGAGTATTTACCAACCAGAGGCTAACACGTCGATGATGTGAATGGTTTTGACTGGTATGTTATGTTTGTCAATGTAACCCTGAAGGTGCATCAGGCAGGAAGAATCAGTCGAAACAATGTATTCTGCACCTGTTTCCATAGCATGTTTGATCTTTTGCTCAGCCATAGCCGTGGAAATGGGTTCAAATTTCACAGAGAAAGTCCCGCCGAAGCCGCAGCAGACATCATGTTCCTTCATCTCCCTTAATTCCAGCCCTTTTACATGTGAAAGAAGCTTCAAAGGCTCATCCTTTAATCCGTATTCCCGCAAGGAGGCGCAGGAGCTGTGGTAGGTCACCACATGTTTGAAAGTAGCGCCCACATCCTCTTTCTTCAAAATATTCACAACAAAATCGGTAAACTCATAGATGTTTTTCCGCAATTGCTTGTATTCGTAATGCAATGCCGTATTGTGAAAAAGCATGGGGAAATAGTTCCGGACATAGCCGATACAGGATGCGGAAGGGCCCACAATCGGACGGTCATTTGAAAAGTCCTTGATGAACTTTTCTCCCATCGACTTTGCTTCATCCCAGAAGCCGCTGTTGAACGCCATTTGGCCACAGCATGTCTGGTTCCCGTTGTAATGCGCTGACACGCCCAGTTTCTCCAACACTTTTACCATATTAATCCCTGTTTCGGGATAAACCTGATCGATGAAGCAGGGGATGAAGAGGTCGACGAGCATAATTCAATTATGATTGAGGAATGAAGAATAAGGCATGAAGAAACAAATGTATGAAAATCTTAGTAATTGCCATGAATTGCTATAAATTGCCATGGATTGCCATTTAGTTGATTCCTTTCGCATTTCCTAATTTCCTATTTCGTCTTTCGTTTCACAAATCTCAAACCCGATTCGTCTCATCTCCTCCCAGAAGCTGGGGTAGGATTTTGAGACGACAGATGGATCGGAGATACGGATGACACCAGTTCTGATTGCCAGGAGTGCAAAGGCCATCGCTATCCGGTGATCGTCGTATGTCTCGATAGTAACTGTAGGAGCATCGGCCGAAATGGAGACAAGGGATTGATATGCAGCTGTTTCAATGATGCCGGATGCCGGATGCCGGATAGGAATGCGAAGGCGTTTCAGCTCTTTTATTAGGGATTCGAGGCGATCACTCTCTTTGATCTTCAGGTGGTGAAGACCGGAAAAACGAGCTGGAATCCCTAGTACGGCACAGGCAACAATCAACGGCGGGGCGAGATCGGGGAAAGAGGAAAGGTCGAAGGATGAGGGACGAGAGACGAAAGACGAAGGACGAGGAGAATTTATTGAAGGCTGGGCACTGCGGTCTGAGGACTGCCAACTGCCCACTGCCAACTGCCCACTCGTCAATTTAACGCCAATCTCCTCGAAAACAGTCTCCACCCCCAGTGGCCTGAATAATTCTGCCAGCACAGCATCTCCCTGAATGCTATTTTTCTGCAACCCGTAAAGAGTGATCTCAGCGGAGCCGGCCAGAGCTGCAGCTTCATACCAAAAAGCAGCAGATGACCAGTCGGCCTCCACGACGTAGCTATTGGTTGCGATTGTTTCTGGTCTGTATCTTCCGGGTTTTACAATCAGGGATTCACCCTTCCGCTCCACTATGGCACCGAACTCCTCCATGATACGGATTGTCATCTCCACGTATGGAAATGAGACCCTGTCACCAATCACCCGGATGGTGAGGTCTTCTGGCAGGTTGGGGGCGATCATAAGCAGGGCCGACACAAACTGACTGCTCACTGATGCATCCATTCTAACTTCCCCGCCCCGTAGTGGTTTGCCAGTAATTTCCAATGGAGGGTATCCCGGAGTGCCAACATAATGAATCGACGCTCCCAGGCTCCTGAGTGCTTCAACTAAGATCCCAATCGGCCGTTTATGCATACGGTTACTACCGGATAAGAGCCATCTACCCGGTTGGGTAGCAACATATGCTGTGAGGAACCGCATCACGGTACCTGCATTCCCACAGTCGAGGCAAGATGTTGAACCTTCATGCTCATCTGGCAAGTCCCGATCATGAGTTGGCTGTTGCTTTTTAACTGATAAATCCCTATCCCCTATCTGGTTCAGCAGTTTCTGGAGCAGAAGTGTGTCTTCAGCCATAGAGAGGTTCTCCAGCCGGAAGTGGGTTTTGCTGAGAGCCCGGATAATGAGCAGCCGGTTGCTGATGCTCTTGGAAGAGGGTAAGGATATCCCTCCGGTCAGCTTAATGTCATTTCTGGTAATGGTATAGATTGCCATCGGAAGGCGATCAGAGGTTGTAGTAGGTTGCAAAGGCTTCGCGGATCTGATCCGGTGTGCATACCTGGTTGATCTTACCTTTCCCAATTTCGGAGAGGAGGGAGAAGCGAATCTCCTGCTGACGGTTTTTCTTGTCATGTTGCATCATGTCCATCCGTACCGCCTCATCCTCCTGAAGAAGAGGAAGTTTCCCAAATCCCTGGATGACCCAGTGGCTGATCTCTTCCAGCTGGAGTGGATCCAGTCCGGTTCGCAGCACCGAGAGGAATCCTTCGCACAGCATGCCGGCTGCAACAGCATCTCCATGCAACACCGGGGTTTCGCGCCGAAGGGCAAGCGACTCAATCGCATGGCCAATGGTATGTCCGAAATTCAGCAGCTTCCTCTCGTTCTTTTCAAATGGATCATGCCTGACGATCTCGAGTTTGATCCGAATCGTTTTCAGGAGGATCTCCTTCCAGACATTCTCCGAAAAAGGGGTCTCCTGGATCTGTTGCACTGGCTTCCGGGAGAGCCAGCGCCAGAATTGTTCATCACGGATCAGAGCAGTTTTGGCAACTTCGGCCAGCCCCGACCGTACATGCTCGATGGGGAGAGTTCTTAGAAAACCCGGCCACACGTAGACACCTCTGGGAGCATAAAATGTTCCTACCTGGTTTTTGAGGACATCTATGTTCACTCCGGTCTTGCCGCCAATCGCAGCATCAATCTGCCCGATGAGAGAGGTAGGAATGTGAATGGTATCAATGCCCCGGTGGAATGATGAGGCGACGAAACCGCCCAGATCAGTCACTACCCCACCACCCAGGTTGATCAGCAATGAACTCCTGTCGGCCTGATGCGATCCCAGCTCTTTCCAAAGATATTCGGCTGTGCGGAGGGTTTTCACCTCCTCTCCGCTGTCGACGCTCAGTACAGTCGCGGCCTCCAGTTCGGGGATGTGTGCGAAGAGCTCGGGCAAACAAAAGCGTTGCGTGTTGGTATCAGTAAGGATAAAGAGTCTCGATTTCAGCTTGCGGGAGTTTTTTAGCTCTTTCTGAAGTTGCTCCATGATCCCGTCGCCGATCAGGACTGGGTACTTTGATGTATTAACTGTACGTATTGATAGCTTCATGATTAGCGAAAAGCCGCCATCAGGAGTTCAATATCCTGGAAGGGCAGGTTAAAATTTTTACTGATTGCCATATTTGTGATGGTGCCGTTAAAGAGGTATACTCCCTGTCTGACGCCGTAATCCTTTTTGATGAGGGATTCGATACCTCCTTCGGAGCAGGCGTCGAGAATGACGGGAACAAAGATGTTGTTCAATGCCTGTGAAGCGGTATGCGGAACACGTGATGCGATATTGGGAACACAATAGTGCGTGACCCCATGTTCCTTGAATACCGGACTGCTGTGGGTTGTAGGCCGCGAGGTTTCGAAGCAGCCACCTTGGTCGATACTTACATCGATGATGATCGACCCATCCTTCATCTTTTTAATCAACTCCCCAGTGATCAGGCAAGGAGATTTTCCTCCCGGAGAGTGAACGGCCCCGATTACCACATCGGCTGTCTTCATTGATTCGAGCAGGACTTTTGGATGAAGGATCGAAGTGAATATCCTGACACCCAGGCTATTTTGCAACCTGCGAAGCCGGTAAACAGAGTTATCGAATACCTTAACCAAAGCACCAAGACCAAGAGCGGAGCGGGCTGCAAACTCTCCGACCGTACCGGCACCGATGATCACCACCTCCGATGGCCCGATTCCGGTAAAACCGCCAAACATCTTGCCACGTCCTAATTCGGGACTGGAGAGGTATTCGGCAGCAATGAAAATCGATGTACAACCAGCGATCTCACTCATGGCCCTCACCACAGGAAATGATTGTGTTTTATCCCGAATCAGTTCATAGCCGAGCGCAGTGATCTTTTTGGTCATCAGGGTGCGGAAATAGCTCTCCTTCTGGACAGCCATCTGCAGTGCAGAAACCAGCGTTTGCTTAGGGCGCATGAGATCCATCTCAGAAGGTGTGGGCGGAGCCACCTTGAGGATCATATCCGACTTATATACTTCCGAAGGGGAGTAAACAATCTGTGCTCCGGCTTCACTGTACTCATGATCAGAAAAGTGTGATGCAAGTCCGGCTCCCGCCTCCACCAGAACCTGATGGCCCAGGTGGGTGAGAAGCGTCACTCCGTCGGGAACAAGTGCCACCCTCGTCTCTTCCAGCGTGATCTCTTTAGGGACACCGATAGTGAGTTGGCTTTTCTTGCGGGCCACCTCCAACATCTCTTCCTGAGGCATCAGACGTTCGGCTGTGGAACGCCTGGTTAGCTCCGATAGCGGATCTTCCATAGTGGGAAATTTTACACGAAGATACTAAAAAAGTTGGCAGTTTGCCAACTGCTAATTGGCCTCTTCCTCCTCAACCGGATCCTCTGCCTTCATCGGCTTCAAATTGGCGTGGGCGGCCCATTTCCAGACGCCGTTGTCCCTGACAAAGATGGTCATCCGGGGCGCTGGTTCCCGGGATAGCCTTTCGCCATCAATGGTTTCTGAAACGGCAACGAAATAAGTGGCAATAATCAGATCTTCGTCATTACTGGTAATCTTCATTTCGGTGATGGTATATTCGGTGATTGCCAGTCCGTGAAGCAGCGCCAGCTCTTCATCCATGTTGTAGGCCCCGAACTCGTGCACCGACTGAAAGCCGGGAGCCATGTTTTGTTTGATCCCTTCCAGATCCTGATTCCGGAATGCATCCCAGAGTTGGTAAACCAGTGCTTCTCCCTGTGATGTTTCAGGAATATCCTCTTTGCAGGATGGCGCCAGCAGGATGATGGCGAAAAGAAGTACAACTAAGGTAAAAATTGAATACGTTTTTTTCATCTTGATCTCCATTTTATTCATGAGTTATCAAATGTATAAAAAGATAAATTCATAATTACTATTTTCGTGACCATAAAATGTGCGCTAAATCACATTTTGAATCAATGAATATCACATAACAGGTACTTGCTTGCAACAATTCAGAGACTTTCAGTACTGATCGGAAACACTCCCATGCTGTCAATTGATTTTTTATTTCGAGGTGAAAAGCGCAGTCTTTATGCCATAGCATCGGAAGCATTCGATCTGCTGTGTTGTCCCGGAAGGAAATGACACCACCACAGATCAGAACGTAATAACCCGGTCTTTTTCCCCGCTGATGGTTACTATCACAGTCTTTTCGGGCAAAAGATCTTCAATGAGTTCGGGCCATTCGAGGAAACAGTAGTGGCCGCTGAAGAAGTACTCTTCGTATCCGATGTCGTAGACCTCTTCCAACTTGTTGATCCGATAAAAGTCGAAGTGATAGACGGGTTCCTTGTTAAGGGTGAGGTATTCGTTAATGATAGCGAAAGTGGGACTCAAAGCCTCATCTTCAACTCCCATCTCCCGGCAGATGGCTTTGATAAAGATGGTTTTTCCTGCGCCCATTATGCCATAGAAAGCAAAGATCCGTCTATCGGGATACGTGGTTAAAAGCTTCCGGGCAACCTGTGGAAGTTCGGCTTCGGATTGTATTGTGTATTTCATTGCCACAAAAGCATAAAAGTACTCCAAACATTCATGTCATTCATTAGCAATACTCATCGGTTTCTGAGTATCACAAACGGCACCAACATCTCCTCCATCGAGATACCCCCATGTTGAAATGTATCCTTGTAGTAATTCACATAATGGTTGTAGTTGTTAGGATATGCGAAGAAGTCGGTATTTCGGCAGAAGGCGAAGGAAGAGCTTACGTTGGTACGTGGAAGGAAGATGTCGGCAGGATTCCTGACTTCGAACACTTCATTACGCTCATACTTAAGGGCTCTACCGGTTTTGTAGCGAAGGTTTGTATTGGTATTTCGGTCGCCCAGGATCTTTACCGGATTGCTAACCCGAATAGAGCCATGGTCGGTAGTGATGACCAGGTTCACATCTTTTTCGGCGAGGTAACGGAAAATCTCCAGTAGCGGGCTGTGGTTGAACCAGGAGAGGGTGAGGGAACGGTAGGCGCCGTCGTCGCTTGCCAGTTCCCGGATGATCTCCATCTCGGTACGGGCGTGTGAGAGCATATCAACGAAATTGTAGACGATAAAATTGAGCTTGTTAACCATCAGGTTGGGCATCAACTCCACCAACTTCTTACCGTAGTTCATATTCAGAACCTTATAGTAAGAATATTTGATGTCCCGGCCATAGCGTTTCAGCAGTTCACCAAGTAGTTCCGACTCATAGTTGTTTTTAGTCCCCTCTTCGTCTTCACTGACCCAGTATTTGGGGTATTTCTTTTCGATCTCGGTTGGCAGGAGACCACCGAAGAGCGAATTCCTCGCGTACTGTGTCGTAGTTGGAAGGATGCTGTAATAGATATCTTCCTGTTCCACTCTGAAGCCCTCTTCGATGACGGGCTGAAGCACCTTCCACTGATCGTAACGTAGGTTGTCAATCAGTATCACAAAAGTGGGGCGGTCATCTTGGAGAAGTGGAAAAATACAGTCTTTGACAAGGGTGTGTGACTGAATCGGTTTGTCGTTGTTTTTGCCATTAATCCATTCAATGTAGTTCCGCTCCACAAACTTGCTGAAGACCTGATTCGCTTCTGTCTTCTGCATCTGCAGAACCTGGTTCATCCCTTCGTCCTGCGAACGTTCCAGCTTCAGCTCCCACCCAATGATCTTTTTATATATCTCAACCCACTCCGTGAAGTTGAGCCGGTTACTGATCTCCATCCCGATGTTGCGAAACTCCTGCTGGTATTGGAAGCTGGTCTTTTCGTTCACGATTTTTTTATTCTCCAGGGTCTTCTTCAGTGAAAGAAGGATCTGGTTGGGGTTTACCGGTTTGATCAGGTAGTCGGCAATATTGCTTCCGATCGCCTCCTCCATGATTGATTCCTCTTCGCTTTTGGTAATCATGACCACCGGAAGGTTGGTAGTCCGGTTCTTGATCTTCTCCAGTGTTTCAATTCCCGACATCCCAGGCATCTGTTCGTCGAGGAAAATGATATCGAAATTATATTCATCCAGTAGTTCCAGTGCATCATGCCCGTTATTGGCAGTATGAACAGTATATCCCTTCTGATCGAGGAAGAGCAGATGAGGCTTCAACAGATCAATTTCATCATCCACCCACAAAATTGTTATCTTCTCCATGGTTCTCCGTATTTTTGTCTAAACTTAGAATGCCCGATTCGGCTTTTTATTGCCTGGAAACCTTAATTTTACGTATTATTAACAAAGGTACCCGAAATCATCAACAAAAAGAAAAACATAAACGACCCAATCTATGGGTTCATCACTATCCCCGACGAGTTTCTGTTTGATGTGATGGAGCATCCCTGGTTTCAACGTTTGCGAAGAATCCGGCAGCTAGGCCTCACCGATTATGTCTACCCATCGGCAACGCATACCCGTTTTCAGCATGCCCTCGGATGCCTTTTCCTGATGAAACAAGCTATCAAGCTCCTTCGCGAGAAGGGAGTAGAGATCACGCGGGAAGAGGAGCGGGGAGCCTGGCTGGCGATCCTGCTGCACGACATCGGGCACGGACCCTATTCCCATACCCTGGAGCGGTCTATCGTCACCGGTATTTCGCATGAAGATATCTCCCTCCTCTTCATGGAAAGCCTGAACCAGCAGTTCCCGGGGGAGCTGGATGTAGCCATCAAAATTTTTACCGACACTTATCCGAAGCAGTTTCTGCACCAACTTGTCTCCAGCCAACTCGATATGGATCGGCTTGACTACCTCTCGCGCGACAGTTTTTTCACCGGTGTGGCTGAAGGGGTGATCAATACCAACAGGATCATCAACATGCTTACAGTGGTTGACGATGAGCTGGTGGTGGAGGAGAAGGGGATCTATTCGATTGAAAAGTTTATCCTGGCCCGGAGACTAATGTACTGGCAGGTATATCTTCATAAGACGGTGCTTGCTGCCGATTTCATGTTATCCAACATCCTTCGCCGTTCCAAGACTTTGGGAGAGCAGGGCTTTGACCTCTTTGCTACTCCGTCATTGAAACGCTTTCTGCAGGACCCCGTAAAGGGAAGGGGGATGCTTTGCCAGGGTGACTGCCTGGATGCCTTCTCACAGCTTGACGACTTTGATATTTTCTCAGCCATGAAAGTGTGGGGCACCCATTCTGACACCATTCTATCCCTCCTATGCCAGCGTTTGGTGAACCGGCATCTTTTCCGTGCCGAGCTTCGTGACAAACCTTTCAAGGCTGACTATATAGCCGGTATCAAAAAGAAGGCTGCTCATGCATTTGGAATCCCTCTGGAAGAGACTGATTTTCTCGTCACGGAAGAGGCTGTCTCCAACGATACATATAACCCTGATCACGACAGGATCAAAATCCAGACGCGTGACGGGGAACTGCTTGATGTCTCCAAAGCTTCTGACCAATTGAACATCTCCATCCTCACCACACGAACACAAAAATATCTACTATCCTATCCCAAAGAGCTAATTGTTAGGTAGCCATTGTGTTGTAAAAAAATTCCTTCCTGTGTCGAAATTTTTGGTATCTTGCAGCACAATTTTACATAGTAAAAACCTCTAAATCAAGTTAAAATGGAATTTTCTGCCCGACAGATTGCCGAGCTGCTTGGAGGCACCATAGAGGGGAATAAGGATGTAACGGTTTCGAACCTCGCGAAGATTGAGGAGGGGACTCCCGGCACACTCACATTTTTGGCCAATCCTGCTTACACACACTACATATACAAGACTGGCTCATCCCTGGTTATTGTCAGGAGCAATTTCATTCCCGACAAGCCCCTTCCCGAAGGGCTGACCCTGATCCGTGTAGATGACCCATATAATGCTTTTGCCCGAATCCTGGAGATCCATGCCAGCAAGACAGAAAAGAAATCTGGGATATCCCAGCTATCGTTTGTCTCTCCTACAGTCAAACTGGGCAGTGACCTCTACATCGGAGAGTTTGCCTTTCTTGGAGATGGAGTACAGATTGGAAATGGGGTACAGATCTATCCGCAGGTGTACCTGGGCGACAATGTGAAGGTTGGCAGCGGGACAATCCTCTATCCGGGAGTTAGAATTTATCACGACTGCCTCATCGGAAAGGAGTGCACCATCCATGGAGGTGCTGTGATCGGTAGCGACGGGTTTGGATTCGCACCACAGGACGATAACAATTACCGGAAGGTTCCGCAGGTGGGAAATGTGATCCTGGAAGATAATGTTGAGATTGGAGCCAACACCACGGTCGACAGAGCTACCATCGGTTCGACTATCATACGACGGGGAGTGAAACTCGACAACCTGATCCAGGTAGCCCATAATGTGGAGATAGGTGAGAACACAGTGATTGCTGCCCAATCGGGATTATCGGGATCGATGAAAGTTGGAAAGAATGTGATGGTTGGAGGCCAGGTAGGTTTTGTAGGTCATATCGTGGTAGCCGATAACGTGAAAGTTGGGGCCCGCTCGGGCGTTGAGAACAGCATTACCCAGGAAGGAGCTATCCTGTTTGGAGCCCCGGCAATTGATGCTTCTACTGCACGCCGGAACTATGTTCACTTTAGAAACTTCGATAACATTGTCAAAAGACTGAATACATTAGAGAAACAGGTAAATAAGTTGACGCCAGATGAGTGAAAAACAGAAGACCATCAAGCATTCCGTCAGCATTGATGGCGTTGGACTGCATACAGGAAAGAAAGTAACGCTAACTTTCAAACCAGCCCCGGAGAATTACGGATATAAGTTTGCCCGGACCGATATGAATACAGGGGTCCTGGTGGATGCCGACGTTGACAACGTTATTGACACCTCCCGCGGTACAAGCCTGGAGCATGACGGGGTTCGTATCGACACGGTGGAGCACGTGCTGGCAGCGCTGGCCGGACTCGAGATCGATAACGTGCTGGTGGAGTTAACCGAGTCGGAAACCCCCATTCTCGACGGGAGTGCCGGAATTTTCGTGGAGAAGCTGCTGGAGGCAGGCATCGTGGAGCAGAAAGCCCTCAAGAGGTATATTGAGCTGAAGTCGAACCTCTCCTATTCCGATCCTGAAAAGAAGGTTGAGATTCTAGCGATTCCTTCCAAAGAGTTCAAGATTTCGGTGATGATCGATTATGAATCGAAGATCCTCACTACCCAGAACGCAATCCTCAGCGACATCAAAGAGTTCAGGACAGAGATCGCTCCCTGTCGTACATTTGTCTTCCTTCATGAGTTGGAATACCTGCTCAACAACAACCTGATTAAGGGGGGTGACCTGAACAATGCCATTGTGTTTGTCGACCGGCTGATCTCCCAGGATGAGCTGGATAATCTGGCAAAAGTCTTCAACAAGCAACATGTGGAGGTGCTGCGTGAAGGGATTCTCAACAACCTGGAGCTACTTCACCCCAATGAGCCTGCACGGCACAAGTTGCTGGATGTAATCGGGGACCTGGCCCTAGTCGGAATGCCAATAAAGGCCCATATTATTGCCACACGGCCTGGTCATCTTTCTAATATCCAGTTTGCCAAGATGGTTAAAAATCTGATCCGAAAATCACGTAAAACGGATACGATCCACACCTTCGACCTGAACAAAACCCCACTCTACGATATCAATCAGATCAAGGAACTGCTTCCCCATCGTCCTCCTTTTCTTTTCATCGACAGGATCCTGGAGATGGGGAGCGACTATGTTGTTGGGATGAAGAATGTGACGATAAACGAAGCCTTCTTCGAGGGGCACTTCCCCGGTAATCCTGTGATGCCAGGTGTGATCCAGATTGAGGCAATGGCTCAGACCGGCGGCATCCTGGCATTAAAAACTGTGAATGACCCGCAAAATTACACTACACTCTTCCTTAAAATTGACCATGTAAAATTCAGGCACAAAGTAGTACCCGGTGACACTGTCATTTTTTACAACCAGCTCAATGCACCCATCCGGCGGGGTTTGATCTCCATGAAAGGTGTGGCTTATGTAGGCCAGAAGATAGTGATGGAAGCAGAGATGATGGCGCAAATCCAACGTAAATAACACCAAATGAATCAACCTTTAGCATACGTACACCCACAGGCCAAACTGGCTCCGAATGTAGTGATTGAGCCCTTTGTTACAATCGATAAAAATGTTATTATCGAGGAGGGAACTTGGATAGGGTCCAACGTCACCATCATGGAGGGAGCCCGGATCGGAAAAAACTGCCGGATCTTTCCGGGGGCTGTGATCTCTGCGATCCCTCAGGATCTGAAATTCGACGGCGAGGAGACCATTGTCAAGATCGGCGATAACGTAACGATCCGTGAATATGTGACCGTCAACCGCGGCACCAAGGCCAACAATGAAACGGTGATTGGTGATAATACCCTGTTAATGGCTTATGTACACATTGCCCACGACTGCATTATTGGCAAAAATGTCATCCTGGGGAATGCTACCAACCTGGCCGGCCATATTGAGATCGAAGACTGGGCGATCATCGGGGGGATGGTGGCGATGCACCAGTTCTGTCACATCGGAGTGCATACGATGATTGCCGGTGGTTCACTCATCCGCAAGGACGTCCCTCCATTCACGAAAGCAGGGCGGGAACCGCCATCCTATGTTGGAGTTAATTCAATCGGACTGCGCCGGAGAGGTTTTACCGCAGAACAGATCAACCAGATCCAGGATATCTACCGCATTATCTACCTGCGAGGAAACAATGTGACCCGGGCTGTAGGGATCATCGAAGCTGAGGTGCCTGCCACACCTGAACGCGACGAGATCCTTTCATTCATCTCCAATTCCAGTCGCGGCATCATGAAAGGGTTCGGAAAAAATAACCGCGATAAATAAAATACTTCCGGCATGACGATCACCCTCAACGGGATTGGCAAGAAATTCAATACCGAGTGGATTTTCCGCAACCTCACCTGCCGTTTTGAGACTGGAGAGCGAACGGTAATCACTGGCCGTAACGGATCGGGGAAGTCAACACTTTTACAAGTTATCGCCGGCAACATCCACCATACCGAAGGAGGTATTGGATACAATCTGGAAGGGAAGGTGATTCCCGACACCGAAATATTCCGCCATCTTTCGCTGGTTGCCCCATACCAGGAGCTGATTGAAGAGTTCACCCTGAAAGAGATGCTGGAGTTCCATTTTTCATTTAAGCCGCTGATCGAAGGCTTCACTATCCCGAAAATAATCGACCTCCTCTCCTTCTCTCAGGCGAAGACCAAACCCATTCTGAAATATTCTTCCGGGATGAAGCAGCGTGTGAAACTTGTTTGCGCCCTGTTGAGCGATACGCCTTTGCTTTTCCTCGATGAGCCGACCACCAACCTCGACAAAGCCGGAATTGACTTTTATCTGCAACTGGTCGACAACCATACCCGAGGCCGCACTATAATAGTATGCTCCAATATGCAACTGGCTGAAAGCGGGTTTTGTGAACGGGAAATCAGGATTGAGGAATATAAAATAGCGAGGTAGTGAAATAGCGAACCGAAGCCAAGAAGAGTCCGGTAGAGCCAATCGAATCAATCGCAGGTATCTTCGACCCTTGAACTTCGACCCTTGAAACTGACTACTCTTCCTGTATCAGCCGTTTGATTTTTGCCAGCTCCTTCCACTTCTTACGGGCCTCTTCTGCGGGGACACCCCAGTAAGCTTTTCCGCCAGGAAGAGATTTATCGATGCCCGACAAGGCATAGACGATGGCTCCCTTGCCGATAACCAGGTCTTTATTCACCGAGACACGTGCCCAGAGGATCACGTCGTCTTCGATGCGGGTGACACCGGCAACGGCGCAGTGGGCTCCTATCAGACAGTTCCGGCCCACGAAGGTGTCGTGGCCGATTTGCACGTGGTTGTCGATCTTAGTTCCTGCTGAAATGACCGTATCACCTGAAACACCCCTGTCGATGGAAGTAAGAGCTCCGATCTCTACTCTCTCTTCCAAAACTGTCCTGCCACATGATTCCATTTTTTTCCAACCATCAGGGCGACGTTGAAAGTAGTAGGCATCGGCGCCGATCACAGCGCCGGAGTGGATGATCACCTGATCGCCGATCACCGAATGATCGTAGATGGTGGCATTGGCATGGATCAGGCAGCTTTTGCCAATCGTCACATGGTTCCCAATAAATGCACCAGGTTGGATAACTGTTCCCTCTCCGATCGTGGCGGTAGGGCTTACCATAGCATTTGCGGGTTCGAAAGGGCGCAATCGTACCGCCAGGGATACATAATCGTCAAATGGCCGTTCGGAAATGATCAACGCTTTTCCCACTGGGCATTCCACCTCTTTGTTGATCAGGATGGTAGTGGCTTTAGAGTTGAGGGCTTTGGTGAAATATTTGGGATGGTCGACAAAGGTTAAATCGCCCTCTTCGACCATATGGATCTCGTTAATCCCAGTAATCCGGTGATCGGGATCTCCGATGAATCTAGCGCGGAGGGAACTGGCGAGTTCCTGGACGGTAATAGGGGTGGGGAGTTTCATATTGGAATGAGGTGAGGCGGTGTGGTGATGAAATTAAAATTCTTAATTCGTCATGCCTAATTCGTAATTAACTTTTAACCCTCTCCCCATACTCTCCCGTCCTTGTATCGATTCGAATGATCTCTCCGGTATCAATAAAGAGGGGCACTTTTATGATAGCTCCAGTCTCCATGGTTGCCTCTTTCATTGCATTGGTGGCGGTATTTCCACGAAATCCGGGTTCGGTGTATGTGATGGCAAGCTCAACATAGGCTGGGAGGTCACAGTTGAGAGGTGTCTCGGTGTCGGCATGAAAAACAATCTCAACCTCCTGTCCCTCTTTCAGGAACTGTGGTGCATTGATAAGCTCTTCTTGAATGGGGATTTGTTCGAAAGTTTCTGTATGCATGAAATGATATCCCGTATCATCTTTGAAAAGGTATTGATGAGGTCGACGTTCGACCCGTGCAATGTCAATTTTTTCGCCGGAGTTGAACGTATTAGGGATCACCCGACCGGTACGAAGGCTCTTCAGCTTTGTCCGTACGAAAGCACCTCCCTTGCCGGGTTTTACATGCTGAAATTCAACAACAGAAAAGAGGTCGTTGTTGAAATCTATCACCAGTCCATTTCGGATATCTGCTGTTGTTGCCATAAATCTGATTAATCGTTATAGGTTATTTTGAGGGGCGCAAAGTTAAGGGAAAAAGTTGAGGAAAAAAAGTCGGCAGTTGGCAGTAAACAGTTGGCAAATTTTAACTATAAAGAGTCGACAAACAACTGCTAACTGTTTACTGCCAACTGCCGACTGAAGATTTGTCCTCGAGTTTGTTTTGGTACATGTCGAGGGCAACGAGGATTGCGATGAAGGCCCACACAGGAATGGAGGCCTTGTCGGTATCGAGGAAGTTGTTGAGAGTTCCGTGGAGGAAGTAGGTGATGAGCCCCAGAAGCACAGTGAGGCTGATGAGTCTTGTTTCGGGAGTTTTGGCCTGTTTATGAACTTTGACACCATAAACTATGACCATAATCACGAGGGTTAGCATAAAAAGCATGCCGGGCAATCCCTCTTCTGAGAGGGGGCCGATAAATTCGCTATGAGCATTCCCCCGGTCACCCGCGTTAGTACTAATCAATGTCTTCTCTTTGGAAAGCTGAAACGGTGCGTATTCAAACTGATATGTACCGGGCCCAAAGCCGAAGACCGGATGCTCATTGAACATCCGGAAAGCGGATTGCCACCGGTTGATCCGTTCGAGGTTAGAATCGTCGGTTGAGATATTGGACATGGACTGAACATGTTCGGTAAAGTCACCTGATGTGCCCTGTTTGTTTCGTTCCATCACATCCCATATCTGCTGTTGGAATATGAAGAAGAAAATGAGTAGTCCGCCCGTGACTACTGCGATCCACTTGAACTTTATCTTGAAGATAATTACAATGTAGACCATCAAGGTGGCCACAATACTGATCCAGGCAGCCCGGCAAAACGAGAGGTAAAGAGCTACCAACAGAATTAACATGATAAGGAAAGCGAAAAAGCGGGTAGTTTTGCTATAGACATTGCTGAAGGCAAAGCCAACAAAGACGGGGAGAAAAAGAGCAAGGATAGCGCCATAGGCAGTGTGGTCGTTGTAGAAAGGTTCCATCACCCAGTGTCCTGCCTCCTCTTCGAAGCCATATGTTGAGTGAATAATGATGGTATAAAAAATCACTCCCATCAGTGGAATTGCATACAGCCAGATAAAGAGGCGAATATTTATAGTCTTCCGAAAGAGTAGTATCCCGAGAAAATAGAAGGGGATGACAAACCACAACCGTGCCAGCAGATACTTGAAGGAGACCAGCGGGATCTGGCTGGTTACGCTGGTGATGAACATCCAGATAAGGGTTATTATAACTAGGATGCTTACCGGGTGAGTCCATATCTTCCGGTCGAAATCATTTTTGTAAAACAGCTTAAGGATAAAGATCAGAAATACCCCGAAAAGCAACGGTTCAGTAGGGACTGAGATCCCTGCCCCCAGTTCATACTGTACCATGTTCACAGCTATGGGAGTGGTAAAGGCGATTAAAAGCAGGATCCAATCTAACCGGGTAAAGTAAAAATAGAGAAGTACGAGTAATACTGGAATGGCCAGGGAATAGTAGTAATCCTTGTAGACCATATAGCCGTTGAGGAAAATATAAGCCAAACTGATGATGTAGACCCACAGCACCTTATATCTCTCCAGAAAGCCAGAGATTCCCGTTCCTGTTATTAGGTTAGGCATGTTTCTGCGGAAACTGTTTTGCAAATCTGGCTCGTTCAATCAGTCCTATCACGATGAGGGCCAGTGAGAACATAGACAACAATGAACCTAATACGATCAGCCACCTGATGGGGGAAGCCTTCTTATCGGATACATAGGGTTTGCTGAGGATGTTCATGTGCGTGTATTCGCGGTTGTAGTCGAGAAGTGCCCTGTCGTAGTCGAGCTTGAAGACTGCAAACTCCTCTGTTTCGGCTGCCATCATCTCCTGGATGAGAAGCATTTCCGCCCCTTTCTCCTCGATGTTCTTCTTATATTTAAGCGCTTCACTGTATCGTCCCGACTGGTTTCCTGTTCCAAGGAGTGCACGCATCACCTCGCGGGTTTGTGCCTGGTATTCCATCAGTCCGTATTTGGTTCCAAGTTCTTCGGCTCGTTGCCGCAAAGAGTCGATTTTCAGTTTCTTTTCATTGACAATATTCTCGTAGTTTATCACGACCTCATAAAATTTATCCTTGTGCATTTTCCTCACTTTCATGTTGTAGAATTCAAGGATAGCGTTAACCATATCACAGGCCATTCTGGGATCAGGATCCAGGACCTCCACATTTACAGCCTCGTAAGGAGTTTTGTTGATCTTCACCCGTTGGATGTAGATCCAGTAAAGAGTGCTGAGGAAATGAGTATAGTTGGAGTCGACCTTCCAGTGGACAGCGAGGTCAAATTTTCCAATCACGCTATCGCGAATATCCCCTGAGTTGAGGATCTCTATCATCTGTTCAGTCTCGTTTTCATCCGAATAGGGCGCTACATTGGAAGGATAAACCACCGCGTACGATTTATAGAGTGGGGTGATCACCGTGGGGCCGGAAAGGATGACCGAAAGAATGATGGCAAGCACCACAATAACAGCCAAGTGAATCTTCCACCGGAACAGGATATCAACGATATTCTTGCTGTTGAAAAAGGGTTCCATATATTTTTTTTTTGGTTTGCTTAATTGGTTTGGTTACGATTGCCCTAATTGAAATTTCTTCTGTGCATTGGCGACAGAAATCTTCTCTACAACCATGATAATAATGATTGTAAGGAAGAGTGCCGATATAGTGGAGACGAGCATGATAAGCCAACGAATCGGGTAGGACTTTTTCTCAGCTGTGTATGCATCGCTTACGATAAATTTTTGCGGGATGTTTTCCTGGGCATCCACTTTTGCCTCCTTGAGCCTCGATTGCAGTAAGGTAAGCTGTTCTGTCTTGAACTCCAGTGCATTTTTTAGTGACATGTAGATCCCGCCATACATCCCAAGGATATCCAGACGCTTCTGGAGGGCTTTCTGTGCTTCGATATTGCCATTCATGATAGCGATGGCCATCTGCTGATTCATGACCTGCGACTGATACTCCACATCGTTCACACCCAGTTTACCCAAAGTGACCAGGGAATCGACAATGACATATACTTCGCTTTGCAGGTTGTTATACTCCTGCTCCACAATTGATAGCCCCTGGATGGCCCGGAGGTGTTGCATGTCGTTTTTAGTCGAGTCGAGAAGAGCAGCGATAGTATTTGCAATTTCGGCAGCCAGCTGGGGGTCAGTATCATAAACCGTGATCTGGACAGCCATAAATGGTGTACGGCGAAAACTGATATTCCTGTCGTATTCATCAAAAAGCCTTGAATATTTATACTTTGCTGCGGAGTCGATTCCATAGTGATCCATCAAGTTGTACTTCCAGATCACCTTGTCGCGAATTTTATTGGAATTTAGGATCTGCATAAGTTGTTCAGCCTGTTCGTCTTCACCAAATGACATCAGGTCTTCTCCTTTTTGATTATGCTCTGTCAACAGCGCTTTGGATACCGAGTTGGTACTTGCCGGGAACATGATGACAATCGATTTAAACTTTGGCGTGATAAACCAGGGCAGGGAGAAAAACCAGGAGCCAGCCAGCGCCGCAATCATCACGATAAAGAGAGGTTTCCTCCATTTATAAAGGAAGATCACGATGTTGGAGGAGTCGAAATCTTCCCTTCTTTTAGGGTCTTGGATCATAGTAAAATTGATCAAAATTTTGTCAAAGGTATAGATTTTTGAGAAATGAACAAGCGAAGCATCTATATTGATGCCTGCAATTAACTGTCTCTGCGCAGGATGCCGATGAGGGACCTGAAGTGGAGTAGGCGAAGGATAACCGCCAGAAACAAGGAGATGATGAAAGCCAGTGTGAAGTTTGAGAGCCATGCAAGGTGTGCCGGCAGTCCGGGGATGGTGATGGTGATCTGGGTTGAAAGCCAGGTAAAGAGGATCACACCTCCAATGAAGGAGAATAGTGTTGCTAAAAAGCGGTAATTTACTTTGAACTTAAAGACCCGCTGGACCAGGATCACCTGGGAAAGAGCAGCAAAAATCTGTGTAGAGAGGCTGGAGATCGCACTTCCGTATGCCAGAAGGCGGGGGATCAACACCAGGTTTACTATCAGATTTATTATCAAACTGATACCAGCAATGATATTCAACTCCTTAAGATTCCCATTCGCTGTTAGGAGGGTTCCGAAAATGTAGGTGGTGGATATCGCGACAAATCCGAGCATCAGAAGCTGAAAAACCGGGGCCGACTGGCTGGTGTCGGAGTCATAGAGTAGATTCATCATCTCACTACTATAGAAAAAAGAGGTGACGGCCACGATGGTAGCCACGGTGATAATAAGGGTATAAGATAGTTTCAGCATCTGTTCTACCGACTCTTTTTGTTTGATCATCTTGGAGAAGATAGGTATCAGCAGTACGGAGAAAAGGAATGAGATCATCGCTGCGGCATCCAGAAGCCTGAAGCCGTGAGCATAGATACCGGCCTGTTCATTCCCCAACGACTCGTCGAGGATGCCCTCAAGCATGACTGGATCAAGGCGGTTGTATAATGTCATCAGCAGAACCATTAGGGCGAAGGGCATGCTTTTCTTGATGATCATCAGGAAGAAGGGCCAGTGCCAGTTCAATCTACGAAATTTTGATTTTCGAATTACGATGTAAAACGCAATAAGGGCGGTAGCAATGTATGCGGCCGTTTGGCTGTAAACAAACCATTCGATACGGAAGGGACCTTCCGTGATATGTCCCCAGAGTAGCACGCCGCAAAAGAGGATCATCAAAATACGGTCGAGGATAGAGAGAAGACTGTCCGTTTTAAAAAGAAGCAACCCCGAAATATTTGACCGAAGGTAGAGGATGAATGAGGAGAGGAACTGGTTGAATGCAAGGAAAGCAAGTAGGTAAAGCTGATCGCCTGAGTATCCCATGATAAATACCGCTATCATGTAAGTGATCAGAATGTAGAAAATTCCAAGCAGGAATTTAAGCACCAGGATGCCCGAAAAGTGTTTATTAAGCAAGTGGTTATGCTGTGCAATGTTGCGATTATTAAAATTGGTGATCCCCAGATCGAGCAGGATATTGAAAAGAAAGGAGAAGTTGAAGATCACAAAATAGAAGCCGTAATCCGCCACCCCTACCGTATTCTGGACGGTCCTGTCAATACCAAAAATCCAGAACGGCTTTATGAGAAGGTTCAAAAAGAGAAGCAATCCCAGATTTGTCAGAAATTTACGTTGCATGGATTGGTGGAAAAATCCCGGAAAATTGTGATATTTGCAACAAAGTTATAAATAATCTGAACCAAGAAACATTGTCATTAGATGAATATTGCAGTTAACACCCGGTTGTTGCTGAAAGACAAACTCGAAGGTATCGGCTGGTTTACCTATGAGTCGCTGAAACGAATCACGACCCAGCATCCAGAACACCATTTTTACTTCATCTTCGACCGGAACTTCTCGGAGGATTTTATCTTCTCCGACAATATCACGCCCCTGATCCAGTTCCCCCCGGCCCGTCATCCTTTTCTCTATTATGCATGGTTTGAATACAGCCTTCCATCTCTTCTCAACCGGTTGAAGCCCGACCTGTTCCTTTCCCCCGACGGCTTTCTCTCGCTTCGTTACAAGGGCAAGTCGATGAACGTGATCCACGACCTCAATTTCGAGCACTATCCAGAGGATCTTCCATTCCTCACACGCTGGTACTACCGCCACTACTTCCCCAAATACACGCAAAAGGCGGTTCGAATCGCCACCGTTTCCGACTATTCCCGTCAGGATATTGTGGAGGAGTACCACGTAAACGAAGACAAGATCGACATCGTGTACGACGGGGCCAGCGAGATCTATAAACCGCTTACTGAAGAGGAGAAAGTGATGACCCGACAGTTCTACTCCGAAGGGAAACCCTATTTTCTTTTCATCGGAGCGCTTCACCCCAGGAAGAATCTTGCCAACCTTTTCAGAGCTTTCGACCTCTTCAAAAAGACCAACCCCTCGGATGTGCAACTGTTGATCGTTGGAGCCAGGAAGTGGTGGACCCCCGACATCGATTCGGCCTACCAAAGGATGATCTACTCCAGGGATGTGGTTTTCACTGGCCGACTCAACAACGAACATCTCCGGTATGTTCTGGGTGCAGCCATTGCCCTCACTTACATCTCCTATTTTGAAGGTTTTGGCATTCCTATCGTTGAGGCCTTCCGCTGCGGTACACCTGTGATCACATCCAATGTCACTTCCATGCCAGAGGTAGCAGGCAACGGCGCATTGCTCATCGACCCTTTCGATCCTGAAACCATCGCCATGGCGATGTATAAGATTTACCAGTACAAGACCATGCGCGATGAATTAATCCAACAAGGCCATGCCCGCGAAGGGCTCTTCACCTGGCAAAAGACAGCTGACCGTCTCTGGGAATCGATCGAAAAAGCATTGAAAACCACATAACAGCATGAACATACTCCTCTTAGGATCGGGGGGGCGCGAGCATACTCTCGCCTGGAAACTGGCGCAGAGCCCCCGTTTAACTTCACTTTTCATTGCCCCGGGCAACGCCGGGACGGCAACTACCGGCACAAACCTTCCAATAGCCGTCAACGATTTCCCGGCAATCCGTGAAGCCTGTCTCCGCCACCAAATCGGGATGGTGATTGTGGGGCCTGAAGATCCGCTGGTAAACGGGATCCATGATTTTTTCCTCGAAGACCCAACTCTCCGCAACATTCCGGTAATAGGCCCAACACGAAGGGCCGCCATGCTGGAAGGGAGTAAGGACTTCGCAAAAGCGTTCCTTTCAACATATAACATCCCCACTGCCAAATACGAAACCTTCACTGCGGAGACCCTGGATCAGGGGATCACCTTCCTCGAAACACTCAATCCTCCATACGTGCTGAAGGCCGACGGACTGGCGGCCGGAAAAGGGGTGGTGATATGCCCCACACTGGAGGAGGCATCCGCAGAGCTCACCACGATGCTTTCAGACGCCAAATTCGGCTTAGCTTCCAGTAAGGTGGTGATCGAAGAGTTCCTGAAGGGGATAGAACTCTCTGCATTCGTGATCACCGATGGCATTCACTATCGCATCTTCCCCGAAGCCAAAGATTACAAGAAGATCGGCATCGGCGATACCGGTCCCAACACAGGAGGAATGGGTTCGGTCTCTCCCGTCCCATTTGCACAGGGTGAGTTCCTGGCTAAGGTGGAGCAGCAGGTGATCCGCCCTACACTGGAAGGGCTTAAAGCAGAAGGGATCACCTACCACGGCTTCATCTTTTTCGGGTTGATGAATGTAAACGGAATCCCTTACGTAATTGAATATAATTGCCGGCTGGGTGACCCTGAAACTGAGTCGGTGTTGCCGCGGATTCAGACCGATTTTGTTGAGCTTTGCCAGGCAGTGGTCAATAAGACACTCGACCAAGTGCCGATGGATTTGGATCCACGCTATACTGCCAGCGTAATGATGGTATCGGAAGGATATCCAGGTTCTTATGAAAAGGGAAAGGAGATCACCGGCCTTGACAATGTAAGTGGAAGCATCGTATTTCATGCAGGGACCAAAACTGTTGATGGCAAGATTGTTACCAACGGCGGCCGAGTGCTTGCTGTCACCTCGTTCGGCGAAACCATGGAAGAAGCATTGAAGAAATCTTACGAGAACGCAGAGAAGATTCAGTTTGAGGGAAAATACTTCCGGACGGATCTGGGATTTGACTTATGAAAGGTGATGTTGTGATGGCATGATGAAAGTCATGGCAATTAATGAGTAATTAAGTAAATGTTAGTTCGCTATTTTCGGTCAAGTTTCCCGGGGCAGTTTATTACCATTGGGGTGATTGGATTGATGCTATGGGGTGTGGGGGCTATTCATCCTCCAATGATGCCTGCTCCAGAGGGGCCAGTGCCCCTATATGCGGTTATGTATGGATGGCTTTCCGGCATCCCATATCTTGCGATGGGGATCGGATTTCTGCTAGTGATCTTTCAAGCTGTCTGGCTCAACTCCATCGTTATACACCACAACCTCGTACCGCACAATACCTCGCTGGCTGCACTGCTCTTCCTGCTCTTCATCAGCCTCCTTCCCTCCTACCTAACCCTTACACCGGTTAATATCGCCACCCTGTTTCTCCTCTTCATCCTTCGGGCTCTCCTGGAAACATATAACCAAACCGATCCGATTGAACTTGTTTACACTGCCGGCTTCTTTGTAGCCCTCTCCTCTTTTTTCTACATCCCCGCCCTGCTTTTTTATGGATTCCTGTTGAGCTGTTTCCTGGTATACCGATCCATGAAATGGCGTGTGTGGGTAAGTTCTCTGATCGGGCTGGCCACTCCATTCCTGTACTTGGTGGTGACTTACTTCCTCACCGACCACTTACCTGGCCTGCTCTCCCTCTATTCCGATTTTTTTGAGCATATGCTGATAACCATCCCTGAAGCAGGATGGAGCTCCTGGGTGCTTTTTGGTTTTCTGGGTTTGTTCACTTTACTGGGACTTTGGGACACCACCCGTCATATCAGGGAGAAGTCGGTAGAACTCCGAAAGAAGAACATCGTGCTGCTGTGGATGTTTTTCTGGTCCTTCCTGGCGCTCCTCTATGCCAACTCCCTGCAGCTCTATTTTCCGGCCCTGCTGAGCGTGTGCCTCCCGGTGTTTGTCACCAACTTTTACATGCGTTTTAGGAAGCCCTTCTGGTCTGAGCTGTTGCTCTGGTTGCTACTTATCGCTCTTTTTGCCAACTCCGCTATGGGGATTTACTTTCCCGGAATCTGAGATGCTTAAAAGCCACTATACCAGCGACCGTATCGAAGCGGGATGCGACGAGGCAGGGAGAGGCTCCCTCGCCGGCCCCCTGTTTGCTGCTGCTGTGATCCTTCCAAAAGGCTATGAACACCCCCTGCTCAACGACTCCAAGCAGCTTTCCAGGTCCCTGCGTGAGAAGCTGCGCGACGAAGTGGAACGTAATGCCCTGGCTTTTGCCGTAAGCCGTATAGAGGCTCAAACAATAGATGAGATCAATATCCTCAATGCCTCTTTTCTGGGAATGGAACAGGCTGTGAAACAGCTTACCCTGAAACCGGAACTCCTGCTGATTGACGGGAACCGTTTCCGTACCACACTGGCGATCCCTTATCACTGTATTGTGAAGGGCGATGGAAAGTTTCTTTCAATTGCTGCGGCTTCGGTGCTTGCCAAGACCTACCGGGACGACTTCATGAAAGAGCTACATGAGTCCTTTCCGCTTTATCACTGGAATAAGAACAAAGGATATCCAACGCCGGCACATCGTGAAGCCATCTCGGTTCACGGCATAACACCTCATCATCGCAAGAGCTTCAAACTAGAAGCGCAGCTGAAAATTTTATTTTAATACCTTTGTTCAACCTTTCTACCATCAGCCACAAGGATGAGGATCATCAGGCATATATTTCAGATTACACTCATCGTGATACTGGCAGTGGGAATCCCCTTTCTCGGATATCTGCTCTATGTATCCGTGGATCGTCCTGCCAAAGATCCTGTACAGGCAATCCCCGATCGCACTGCGCTCATCATCCATGTGAACAATCCGCTGGGGCTACTGGGCGAACTGACTCATAACAGCCTCATCTGGAAGGAGTTTTTTAAATACCCCGGGATAAAACCTATCCAGGAACAACTCCTGCTGATCGATTCCATGTCGCGCTGGAGCCCGGATATCCGGGAGATCCTGAAAGACTCCCCGCTTACCATTACGCTCTCACTCCACAGCCGGGCTAAGTTTGATCCTCTCTTCCTTATGCCTGTCCCGGCATCCTTAGATGGAAGTTCTTTTGTCTCATTTATCGAGGGGCACTATCCCGGTAAGGTGACCGTTCTACAGAGCCCCTACGGCCGGACCCAGATCTACCGGATCCATTTTGAGAACCTGAGAAGCGTGCTTGTTGTTTCAGTTTGGGAAGGGGTATGTATTTTCAGTTTCACAGATGCCCTGGTGAAGCGGGCAATCGACCAACTATCGTTAAATACACCGGTTTCAGTGATGAAAGGCTTCAGCACGGTTGCCTCAACCACAGGGAAAAAAGTAGATGCCAACGTCTATATTAACTTCCCCTATCTTTCTCTTGCATTATGGAAGGGAGTTAAGGAGACACATAACAAAGGGCTGGTCAAATTTGCCCGTTATGCTGACTGGAGCGGGCTGGACCTGTATCTCAAAAAGGATGAATTGCTGTTTACCGGGTTTACGATTGCTTCCGACAGCGCCATGCAAACACTGGCTCTGATGAGCGACCAGGTTCCACTCCCATTAACGATGACGAACATCCTGCCTTCCAGCACCCAGGCTTATCTCATCTATGCCCTGATAGGATATCCTGAGTATTTCCAGCGGTGGCAGTTCCGGCTTCAGCGAGCTGTCTTTTCGGCTGATGATATTGACATTTTTGCTGAACTGAATGACCAGTATGGTACTGTTGTTCGCCTCTTCTTGGATCCATGGATTGGAAGGCAGATGGGCCGGAGCTGGATCCAGACAACAACCAGGGATGGAAAAATCTCCCCTGTAACGATCCTTCAGACCACAAATGCTGATTCAGCTCGAAAAAGCCTTCTGACCCTCTCACGAATCACCGGGGGAAAAACTGATTCGACGCTCCATAATGGAGTGCCGATCTACCGCACCAGCCTCTCGGATGCCCTCAACATCTGGCTGAGTCCCCTGTTTGAGCAGTCCGACCTCACCTTTTTCACCATTACCGGGGATTACGTGTGCTTTGCACACGATGAAGAGGTATTGAAACTGTTCATCCATAATAGCCTCCAAGGAGAATTTCTAACGGAGAGTAAGCTTTACCAGGAGATCTCAGATAAAATTTCTGCTCAGGCCAACATATCCTTCTACAGCAACTCCAGGCATCTCATCGATGCGCTTCCTGAAGTACTTGCCGACGAATACCGTTCGCTCTTCCTCCCCATCCTCGATTCCCTCAAAAAATTTCAATCGGTCACCATGCAACTCTCGGCAGAGGAAGGAATGTTTTACACCAGCTTACAAGTCCGTTTCAATCCTAAAAGTGCGGAAGAGGGTCCATTGGTATGGCAGGCGACACTCGACACCCTGGTATCGGGAATCCCGCAGATCCTCCTTGCCGGAACCGGAGATACCTTTGCTGTTCTGGTAACCGACACCATGAACACCCTTTATAAAATTGACCGGAGCGGGCAAATCGTGTGGAAGCAGAAGCTCTATAGCCGGGTTCTGGGGAGTTTCCACCAGATTATGCTGACCGGAAACGACTCATTGTTTTACCTCTTCAATACCGAGAATCATCTTTACCTGATCCGCAGTGATGGGAAACTTGCCAAGCGTTTCCCGATGAAGTTCCCGGCACGTGCTTCCAACGGCTTATCCGTCATCACGCCATCTATCCTTTCCTCAACAGCTTCACCAACAGGCTCAATTTACTCCGGCTCTCCTGGAGAGTTCCAGGTGGTGATCGCTTTCAGGAACAACCGAATCTATAGTTTCGATCTGAACGGGTTGCTATCGGAACGTTGGAAGTCGCCAGAGGTGGAGGAGGAGGTAGTGATGCCAGTGAAGGTGTTGAGAGGAGACGGGAGGTCTCTTCGTCGCTCCGCTCCTCTCAATGACAATGGCGCCGCACTTGCATTAGTAGTAACAATGAAGAGTGGGAGGATGTTGATTATGGATGGCATTGGGGTGAAGAAGTTAACGCCGAAGAAAGGGTTTGCCAACTCGCCAAACTCCGAATTTTACCTGAACCGAACCAACTCAAAAGCTCCATGGTTAACTACCGATCTAAATGGGAATGTGGCCTATCTAGGGGAGAGTGGCCATGTGAGCGAGGTCAGTTTTAATACGTTTTCGGCAGATCACCATTTTCTGTATGAAGATATATTGGGAGACGGCACACCAGAGTTTATCTTTTTCGACAACAACACGCTCTATTATTACGACCGGTTTTTCAAACTGATCTATTTTTACTCATTCCGGCACGATGTTTCTCCGCCGAGTCTGGTGAAAACGGTCGACGGCACGACCTATATCGGATTCACATCTCGCACTACCAATGAAGTGTTCCTGTTTGAAAAGCAGGGATATGTAGAGATTGAGTCGGGGGTTAAGGGGACCACTCCGTTTGATATCGGCCCCCTGGAGCATACGAAAAACCTGTGCCTGGTAATTGGGGCAGGAAGGGTTGTGAAGGGCTTTAGGATAATGACTCCTCCCTAGCCTCTTCCGAATACCCAGAAAGAGAAAGTTTAGGAAGTACGGGATTTGGGGCTATAAAAATTCTACCTCAATCTTAGCACTTTTCCGGCAGGGGGCTCGTAGCCTTCGGGGAGGAGATTTTTGCGATAGAGGTTATCGATGCGGATTCCGTAGACCTGGGAAATCTCCCACATGGTTTGGTTGTTTCCGACCACATGAACTTTTTGTGTCGCTTTTCGTTTCTTTTTCTCAAGGTAGACTACCTGTCCGGGCCGTATTCCTCCAGCCCGGTTCAAGTCATTGAATGCTATCAAGTCGGAAGCCTTCAGCCGAAAATCGCGGGCGATCTTCAGGAGGTCATCATTACCGAGAGCGATTGTGCACTGGACATGGTTGTTGATATATACTTTTCGGCCGTTCGGACCAGGTGCAAAGTATGTTAATAGCGAACGGTAAGCCTCCATCAGGTTTTCGTCCGCTTGTGTAGTAACCACAGCCACGATAGCTCCTTCGGGGAGATCGTACTGATCGAGCGAGTAGCGTTCGATGATAGTGATCAGTAGGTCGGGGTATTTCGGATTGGTCGCATATCCGGCGGTTTTCAGTCCGTAAGCCCATGCTTTGTAGTTTTGGACATCGATCGAAAATAGGAACTGATAACGATTGCGGGTGGTGAGGAACTCGGAGTGGTCGTGAAATGATTCCACGGCGTTATCGTATTTCCTGAAGCATTCCTCAGGTGTATCGTCATCCATCCGATAGGTTTTCCCTGTCCATTCGTTGTGACACTTGATCCCGAAGTGGTTGTTAGCTTCCATGGCAAGTTTGCTCTGACCTGCTCTTGACTCAAGAATTGCCTGGGCGAGCTTGATGCTTGCAGGGATACCATAGGTGCGCATATCCTGGATCACAATTCCCTTGTAGGCATCGATGTAGGCACGGACCTGTTCCTCGTAAGAGGATTGAGCCTTGATTGAGAAGGATGAGAAGAGTAAGATTATAGCAAGATAGCGAGGTAGTGAAGAAGCGAGGTAGCGAAATAGCGAATTCATAATTTCGGGTTTGGATTCGGGGTTACTGGTTGAGCCGCAATAAATTGCGGTTGTCTTTCGTCCTTCGTCTTTCATCCCTCGTTTTTCATCCCTTCTCCTGTTATCAGTTGGCGGAAGCGGAAGCCTCGTTCCTCGAAGCTGCGGAATTCGTCGTAGCTGGAGGCCGCCGGAGAGAGTAAGCAAGTTGCTCCCGACCGGGTATGTTCCAGCGCGAGTGGCAGAAAGTGGTCGAACCGGTTGATATAAAACAGATTTTTTTTGGTATTTATTGTTTTGTCAATCGTTTCTATTTCGTTGCCAATCCTCCGGCCTGCGTCTCCAATGAGGATCAGCGTACGTACGGGTGATTGAACCAGGAAATCGGTGAATGGCTTGTAACTTATTCCCCGGTCGAATCCTCCCAGGATGAGAGTATCCACATCTGGAAGGGACTGTATGGCAGCGATGCAGGCTTCAGGGATCGTAGCGATGGAGTCATTCACCCAGTTGATATCGTGGTAATTTCCCAGGTATTCCATACGGTGAGCCAGGCCCTTAAATGAAGCCAGTCCATCAAGGATCGCCTCTTCGCCAGAACCCTGAAGCCAGCATGCGGTGACTGCTGCCATGATATTGCGGAGGTTGTGTTCCCCTTTCAGGTAGCGGTTGTGAAATTCGCGAACGACAAGTTCGTCCCGCCCGGGGACTCTGATGACAAGTTCACCATTTTGCCCGAAAGCGCCAATGCCGGATTGCTGATGCAGCGAGAGGGGAATAAGTTGGGGTCGTGAGAGTGGTGAGGGTGGTGAGGGTATTGAGGAAAGTGGGGGTTGAGAATGAATGGTCTGGATGTGTTTTACAATGATGGGGTCGTCGGCGTTATAGAGCAGGAAATCGCCAACTGACTGAGTTGTTGTGATCTTCATTTTGGCCCTCTGGTAGTCGTAGTAGGAAGCGTAAGCATCCAGGTGTTCCTCGAAGATATTCAGGAGCAGTGCGATATGTGGACCACGGCGAATATATTCAAGTTGGTGCGAGGAGAGTTCGTCGACGATCAGAGTTTGGGGCGTGATCCTGTCGAGAAAGTGCCAGGCAGGGGTACCAATATTCCCGAGCAGAACCGTGTCTCTCCCATCGATGGAGAGTATGTGGGTAATGAGGCTGCTGGTGGTACTCTTCCCTTTGGTACCTGTAATCCCAGTGGTTTGTCGGGCAAAAGCCTCGAGGAAAATATCTGTCTGGGAGGTGATCCGTAATGCATCGACCGGATCTTTCAGCTTTGCCAGTGAGATGCCGGGAGACTTCAGGATCAGGTCGAACCGATTCAATCCGTCGAGGTAATCTTCCCCGCAAAGGAACTCAACGTTCTGATCATCTTGAAGGACTGATTTTTGAGGCACTTCGGGATTACGATCGGCAATCCGGATTTTTTGACGAGGCCACAGTTTTCGAATCAACTGATAGGATGACTCCCCTTCCCGGCCGAAGCCCAGCAGAAGAAGTTTTTTTCCTTCCAGGCGCCGTCGAAGCAACTCAACCATTGAGGGCTCCTTTCAACAACTCTTCAAAGCGTGATGGAAGAAAATTATGCGGATTCCAGGTGTGGAGGAGGGAGGAAAAGGCTGTGGTGCAGTGGTGAAGTGGTGAAGTAGTGAAAGGGTATAATGATGAAAGGGACTGCTTCGCATCCACGTCGCTTCGCTCGTGACTTCGGCTCGCAATGACGCCGGAAGGCAATGTAGTATAGTATTCGAGGAGGGATGGCAGGGGTTTGTCACCATATTTTTCTATGGTTTCCTGTAGGGCTGCGTTCACTTCGGAGATGGTTCCCACACATTCAAAGGGTTTTTCGGCTGTAACTCCGGTAAGCTGGTCGAGGGTTGACTTCAGGCTAATGTCGTTGAGCAGGTCTTTGTGAAAGATCTCAACCAGCTGATCGGGTTTCAGAAATGGTGCCAGCAAGATGCAGGTAAAAAGGCATTTAGGACATTTCCCGCACCATGAATCGGCTTTGCTTCCTACGTTACAGCTTTTAAAGACGGGAAAATAGTTGGGATAACGCGTAAAAATGCTGGCGATCTGGATTTCGTTGAGAGGCCTGAGGAGGCTGAAGTAGTTTATTTCGGGGCTAATCCATCTACTCACATAATCTCGGAAATCTTTCTCAAATTCGAATGTCTTGGAGTACTGATGGTTGACCGGTAAACCGGGGATAGTCGTTTCGTTAGCACTGGATTCATTGGAGAGGGCGATGAATCTCTTCCCGGAGATGACGGCTGAGAGGATGCTTATAAAGGAGAGTAGTGCCGAAAAAGGAGTATGCCCGTTGAGGAACCCTTCATCATTAAGTTGAAGGAGGAGCGGATCGATGGAACGATTGATCCCGATCATTCCCGCGTGTGCGAATCCTGCCATGAAAATACTATGCACGCTTGCTCCACGGGGGTTAAGGATAAGGGGTGTGACGCCCGGAAGTTTCCGTAAAATCTCAAGGCTTACTATCGAGTCTTTACCCCCTCCTACCGGAACAATCACATCGGGTTTCAGGGTGCAATGGACCGGAGAGAGATGTTCTTCAGAAGCAACATTTACATCAATGAAACGTTCTATATCTGTGGAGATGGAGTTGAGGAAAAAAAATTCTCCGAGGCCGTTAAACCAACACTTTTTCCACCATGATACTTGATCTATAGTGAGTGCATGTGGCTTGATGATCAGTTGTTTCGGGCAGGCTGCTTTCCAATAACTGATGAGTTCGATCAGTCCCAGGTGAAAGACCAGGTTGGGAATGAGTTCCATGATCTCATCTTCAGGGATAAAAAACTCTTTGTGCGGGATAAAGATGGTGGGGGCAAATTGAAAGCGGTCGGACAAGTTGAAATAGAATCGTATATCCAGCCCATGGCCAGAGTAGCTAAAGTCATAACCTTCATAGACAAAAAAAGGATATTCATCCCTTAGTTGCAGGAATTTGTCATGATGGTTTGACTTCTCCATGAATTGGTATTATATTTGCTAGGAGGCTCTCGCAAATGTAACAAATTTTCGAATATGACAGGGCGTCAGATCATCAAACCAAAACAGGGAATCATTCTGATATCGGAACCTTCACTGAAAGACTTCTATTTTCGTCAGTCAGTAGTCTTGCTAGCCGAACACAATGAAGAGGGGACTTTCGGGGTGATCGTAAATAAGCCGATTGATATACGTCTTGACGAGGTGATTAGCGGGTTTTCAGGAATTGAGTACCAGGTTTACCTGGGAGGGCCAGTAAAGACTGACAGCATCTTTTTCATTCACACACTTTCACACATTGAGAACAGTTTACGAATCATGGATGGACTCTTCTGGGGAGGTAATATTGAAGTGATCCGAGACCTGATGGAAGCTGGTGAACTGAGGGAGAATCAGATACGTTTTTTTCTGGGGTATTCAGGATGGAATCCCAACCAGCTTGACCAGGAGATCGGTGAAAAATCGTGGGTGTTGTCGCAAGGGTCTGTCAATGAAGTCATCAACAATCATCCTGAAGAGTTATGGTCGAATTACCTGAAAAACATGGGTAACGATTACGCTATCTGGGCCAACTTCCCTCCCGACCCCGCCCTGAATTAACAATGCTCGGTTCATAAGTCCTTGAATCCTGTCCTAACCGTAGATATTCTCATCTTATATTTGTCTTCAAAGGCACAATTATCACTGCCCGGATATGGTATTGAAGGTATCTGCTATTTTTCTTGTTGCGATTGGAATCTGGCTTGCAGTTGGCATGGACACAATTCATGCACAGGAGTCGTCGTGGGCTCACCGTCAGGATTTCGCCTCCCCTCCACGGGTGCAAACTGTTGGATTTTCCATTGGAGATAAAGGATATATTGCCACCGGAACTGACGGGATGAGCGACCATCTTTTACAGGATCTCCAGGAGTATGATCCGGGAAGTAACACCTGGACCTTTAAGTCGAGCCTTCCGATTCCCCTTCGTGGGAGTGCTGCTTTTTCGATTGGCAGCAAGGCTTACATTACCACTGGAGGAGGATCTTATGGATTGAATTACCAGATGCTCGAGTGGGATCAGGGGGCCAATGTCTGGAATACCCGTGCAACTTTTCCGGCGGGTCGAGGGAGGATGTCGGCGGTTGGTGTTACTATAGGTAACCGCGGATACATTGGTACCGGTTTTGATTTGGCTGAGCGGGCGTTAAACGACTTCTGGGAGTATGATCCTGTAAGCAACAGCTGGGCGCAGAAGACCTCCTTGCCCGGAAGCAGTCGTTGCTATGCCACGGCTTTTGCGATCGATGACAAAATTTACATAGGGCTAGGTAACAATGGTACTGCCTACCTGAAAGACTGGTGGGAGTATACACCATCCACCGACACATGGAGGCGTATGGAGGATTTGGCTGGGGATGCACGCACAGGAGCAATGGGATTTTCAGTAAATGGGAAAGGGTATATCATAGGTGGTATAAGTTACACATTCAGTCCCCTCAGGGATATATGGGAGTTTGATCCGATCCAGAACACCTGGACCCAGCTTGACCGGTTTCCCGGATCCAGCCGTGGTTATGGAGTAAGTTTTGTAATCAACAACAAAGGATACATAGCAGCAGGTACCTCTGCTGAAGGGTATCTTTTTGACCTCTGGGAGAGTTTCCCAGGCACCATGGTTCGCCAGTCAATTCCTAAAGATGATCCGTTCAGCAATCCCGTTGTAATATCGCCAAATCCATTTTTCTACCGATTTTTCCTGAAGATGCGGCATCCTTATACAGGGATTCTGGAACTCACGATCACCAATATGCGCGGCCAGGTTGTCTTCCGCCAGAATATCAACAAAGACGCTGAATACATTGTCAGATGCTACGAGATTGACTATCTCCCTGACGGGTTGTTTGTATTTCGCGTGAAGGACCCGACAGGGTTAATTGATACGAAGCAGACGGTGATACATAAGTCGTTTGGCATCTAGGAAGTAAAATTCCCCAAGTCATGAATAGCACGCGATTTTCTTTAAGGTTCCAGGATGTTGTCGTAGTTTGTGCTATCATAATCATTTTGTTGCCATTTTTTTTGTTTCCTGCTGTATATGAGGCGTACCGGAGCTTGAATGCAGCGCACGGTTATGTAATGGCGTTTATGAAGTTTGCCATTCTGGCCACGTTTGGCGAGTGCATCGGGTTGCGGATCAGAACAGGTAGGTATATTCAGCCGGGGTTTGGTATTTTGCCCAGGGCGTTGGTTTGGGGATTTCTGGGCGTTACGATCAAGATGGCTTTTGTGATCTTTGCTGAGGGGACTCCACTCATGATGCAGGAAATGGGTGTTCACTTCCCTATGCAAGATGCATCTGATGTTTTACGGGAGCCTGGATTCTCTTGGTTGAAGTTACTGACTGCTTTTACTACAAGTGTCACCCTGAATTTGTTTTTTGCTCCTGTGTTCATGATTTCCCACCGTATCACTGACATGCACATTCAGGCTACAGGGGGCACGCTGGGAGGTTTTTTCACGCCAATCCGAATTCGATATCAATTTCAGACCCTCGATTGGACAACAATGTGGGGTTTTGTGATCAGCAAGACCATACCGTTATGGTGGATTCCCGCTCAAACGCTCAACTTTATGCTACCTGGAGAGTGGCGGATATTGGTTGCAGCATTGTATAGCATCATTTTAGGGGTTATTCTATCCGTTGCAATCTCAATGGAGGAGAGGAGAAAATAATAATTTACACCAATGAATGATTGTGTAAAGCCAGTAAGTACCAAGGAACGAATTTCTAGTATTGATATTCTTACATTGTACTAATTGTTATTGCAACTATTGGTGCTGTCTCTTATTTTGGATTCGAAAAAACAGTCAATTACCAAAGTCTTTTTGTAGCAAGCAGTTACCTATTATCCATTATTTTCTATGGCTGGGGTTTCGGATTATTTGGCCAAACACAAGTTACTACAGTTGTCCTGATAGGAATCTGTGTGTATGCATTCCAGGTAGTCTTAAGTTCGATCTGGTTTAGGTTTTACGACCAGGGTCCCTTAGAAAAAATATGGAGAAAGTTGTCCTACAAAAAAATTACTTTTTCGTAGGGGGGAATTTCAATAGGTTCTTCTGCTGCCAATCAGTAAAAATATCTTTTGCAATCGTCGTTGCAGACTGATCAACATAGTTCGGATCCGTAACAGAGATATCTGCCGTCCAAATAGCATCTTTTGACGCCTTGGTATACAAGCTTGACTTCAAATTTACAACTGATGTAGTTGTCCAGTATCCGCCTGTTGTTACTGCTGCTCCACCGTAATATCCAGGTCCGCCATAGTAGCCGCCACCATAGCCGCCACCATAGTACCCGCCACCCCAGTAACCACCACCCCAGTAACCACCAAAGCCGCCAGTAACATAAGTAGTTGGAGGGACGTAGTTTTGTGATTTATCTGTACCAGTATATGTGAACACAAGTATTGCATCAGCGCCGACACTGTCGCATTTCTGCTTGATTTCATCAATGGTGTATTTAACACTTGGATTCAGAAAATCGAGTGAACCAATGGCTTTCAATCCCATCGTATTGAAATAAGTGTCCATTGACTGTTCAAACGGTTTCACATATTCAAGTTTGTCAAATAATGGCATGACAACAACATTCGATATTTGCGTATTAACTGCTGGGTTCTTCCAACTTGTCATGGTGACAGGAGAACCGCAGGAAGTGATTACAAAAGCAGTCACGACTGCCAAAAGGCCAAAATAAATTCTTCTTGCGCTCATGGGGTTTTGTTTTTATGTTTTCAGGACAAAGATATGAAATATACGAAAGAAAATACGATTCATTTAACATCGACTTGCACATCCACCACCTCATACATGCTCTTGCCGTCTTGCTCCATTGGCTGGTAATAGGTATCTCCAACCTGCACATAAGTCACATTGCTAATTTTTACCTCTTTCCCTCCATCAGGCAGGTTTTCAACAACAGTTCCTGCGGTTGGAGGCACCACGGAATAATTATCGCCTGTTTTTTCATAATAGGTTCCACCATAGTAGTAGTTGTTTGTGGTTTCGTTCACAACTACGGTTTGAGAACCAGGAGGTAATTGAGGAACGCTAGCACCAACTGGTGCCTCAACAACAGTATAGCCTCCATTCGATGCAACGTAATAAACACCCTGGTCGTAATAATATTTCTGATTTGCAACCGTGATGATCATTGCAGTTACAGCCATCGACGCAACAAAAAATCCAAATGGGTGGAAAGCTGGACCCCAATAGAAAGGATGATAGGGGTGATAGTGATATGGATGATAACAATTGTAGCGATAGCCGCCATATGTAAATGGAGGCTTGGGATATGGCCTTGGAGCAGGCCTGACTACCACATTGCGAGTATTCTTAACCATTACATTCTTGTTACTCTTATCAATATTCGGCTTATTGCCGCTACTTTTGTCTACACTATTTTTGATATTAGTTGAACCTCCCTTATTTTCGGTCCCTTTATCAGGCAAAACTCCCCGGCTCCCACCTGCCCCGGTTGGTTTTCCAACTTCACGTGTTGCCGGACGCTGGCTACCGCCATTTATTGACCTGCTGGGAGTCCTGCCGTCTGGTCTCGAAACGTTGTAATTTGAAGGCCGGGACATTGAAGAGCCTGATGGTCGCGATATGGATGAACCTCCTCTTCCACCGGCAGGCCGGTGCCCCATCCGCTGAGCAGTTAATGGAAGAGGTAAAAACATTCCAATGAATAATACCAATGCAAAAAGCTTTCCTAATTTTCTATTTATATCAGTCATGATTTCTAATTATTTTATTTGGAAAGGATGGTGATCTCAGCAGCTTCAGGAGGAGGTGAAAATTCGAACATTGCCATTGGAAGTACCGGGTTTATCTGCCAGTTCGAAAAAGAAGCCTCATATTGCATGTGGTTCTCATCGTTGTAGTTAATCACGAACTTTACAGGCAGGTTAAACGAATCCTCCGACACCCATATCTGGACACGCATGCTATTGTTAGCTGCCAGGATGTGAAAACATGGTTGTCCATTGACACGTTTTTCTCCAAGGTATCTGAGTTCAGAAAAATTTTTCAGTATATCATCAGTGAATGTGGGGTAAAAGAAATCGGCAGCTGGAAATTCAATACCATAACTATCATTCATATAATCAATCGTTTCCATAATTGTTGGCGGAGTTTCAACCATGGCATAGTTATTTTCATCGTATGAATAATAAGCAAACTGGCTGCCGTTGTACCAAAAACCACGATGGCCTTTATCACCATTTAACTGGACGTTCATTTTGTTGGGACCTGCCAGAAAAACATCCGAGATCCCATTCGACTTTATAACTCCAAAATCATGATCGGTTACATCTACAGAAGAGGTCAATGTAAAACTGCATGAATTCAGATCACCGATGACATCACTCATTCGATCAAGAATCATGACAGCCCCTTCATCTGTTTTGAGTTCCTGGGCAAGCAACCCCAGAGAGACGATTGACAAAAAAAGGCTTAAAAAAAGATTTTTCATCCGTTAAATTTTTAATGCGTTTTACAAAATTATATTTTTTTACTTAATCCAAATTACATTAATTAGTTTAGTCCATCAATTCAGAGGAGTCCCTGCTTCAATTATACCGTTTCAACAAACTCACTATAGACTCTTGCACCCGGGTCACCAGCTCTTCGATCAACACACCTTCTGGTTCAACCGGATCTAAAACCGTGTAAGTGATCTTTTGACCGAAATTCATCGGGAAATAACCCCGTTGCAGCAACTGGCAATGACCATCAATCACAAAAGGGACAATTACTGCCGACGGGGCAGCACGTAGCAGTGTATTGATTCCAGCCGACTTAAATTTCTTCACTTGCCCTGTCTTGCTTCGTGTCCCTTCCGGAAAGATACAGGCTGCATAGTTATTTTCCTGGATCAGCCGGCCAAGCTTAAGTATCTCCTTCACAGCCTGGGTTCCGCTGCTCCGGTCAATTAATGCCGATTTCCCATGCTTCAGGTTATGTGAAATACTGGGCAAATTTCTGGAGAGTTCAATCTTGGAGATGAATTTGGGATAGTATTTCCTGAATCCCCAGATGACAGATGGGATATCATACATGCTCTGATGATTTGAAATGATGATAATCGGCCTGTTTTCAGGAATCTTTTCAAATCCCGTGAAGGTAATCCTGCAACCCAACAGGTATAGACCGTTCATCAGACAAAGGTTCAGGATATCAACCGCCTTTTTTCGTGCCGGATCACCAAATAGCTGGAGTGCGATGACCTGGACAGGATGAAATACAAGTAACATCATCAAGAAGTACAGATGAAATATTGGAGTAAGGAGATAGCTCAAAATCGTTTTCATGGCTTAAACAGTTTCATGCATGAGTTACCAGCCAGCCATCCTGTTGAATAGGAGATCTGCAGGTTATAGCCACCTGTATCAGCATCCAGGTCAATCATCTCCCCGGCAAAATAGAGACCCGATATCAATTTCGACTCCATTGTTTTTGACGAAATTTCAGCCGTAGGGATACCTCCTGCTGTGATGATAGCCTCTTTAAAGGAGCGATGATTGATTATCCTGAAGCGTAAATTCTTCAGGAGATGCCGGATCTGTTTTCGTTCCTTTGATGAGACCTGATGACACTCTTTTTCAGGATCAAATCCTAAAAGATCAATGAAAACGGGAACCATTGTCGCCGGTAACCAGTAGCGAAAAACATTGTTAATCCTTTTTTTACCGTGCTCATCCAGGTCGCGAAGCAAACGATTATCAAGTTTTTGCTCATCGAGGGCAGGTTTCAGGTCAACGGTGATCTCTACATTGTTATTTTTGCGCAGTTCATCTACAACCAACCTGCTCAGAGTCAGGATAATGGGCCCTGATAGGCCAAAGTGTGTGAAGATCATTTCACCAAAGTCTTCACCCACTTTTTTCTCATTAACCCATACAACAGCTTTTACATTCTTCAGGTTAAGTCCTTGCAGTTTCTGTGCGATGGTACCCTCAGTTTCCAATGGTACAAGTGCGGGCCTGACGTTTTCTATGGAGTGCCCCACTTCTCTGGCCAGCTGGTAACCCTCTCCATTGGAGCCAGTGGCCGGATAGGAGTTGCCCCCAGTCGCGAGGATGACACTACGGGCCTCAAATTTTTGTCCGTTTGCCTGAAGTCCCTGGATGGCGTTATTCTCAACGATCAATTTCTCAACCCGATAGCCGCAACGTATCTCTACTTTCATTTCCTTGACCCATCTCAGCAGGGCATGTAACACATCTGCGGATTTGTTGCTGGCTGGAAAATAGCGTCCACCACGTTCAAGTGTCGACTCAACACCGAATTTATGAAGCAGCTCTATTATCTCTTTCGAAAAGAATTGCGAAAAAGAATTGCGCAAAAAGCGGCCATTGGGGTGAACATGCGTGATGAAGTCGCCAATGGTATCATCGTTTGTTATGTTGCACCTTCCCTTCCCGGTAATCAACAGTTTACGGCCTTCCTGCCGCATTTTCTCCAGTACCAACACCTTCCCGCCCAGCTCTGCAGCCCTGCCTGCTGCCATTAAACCGGCCGGTCCGGCTCCTACTACGATTACATCGAAACTACCCATGTGATGCAAAGGTACCTGTTACTGAAAATAAAAGCGTACCTTTGTAAACAAAATTATCATATGGGAAGATCGCAAGAGACATTCAATAAAAAAGATGTAAGAAACAAAAAGGAGAAGAAGAGAAAAGAGAAAGAGAAGAAAAGGCTGGCCAGAAAAGACAACGAGAAGACAGGTAGTCTGGATGACATGATCGCTTATGTTGACGAAAATGGAATGATCACTGCGACCCCTCCTGATCCCAGTAAAAAAAGAGATATTAAATTAGAAGATATCGAGATTGGTGTCCCAACACGCGATAATGAACAAAACGACGATCCAATCAGAAAAGGGATCGTCTCCTTTTTTAATGATTCGAAAGGGTTTGGGTTTATCAAGGATTCAGAAACGAAGCAAGGTGTTTTTGTACATGCAAATAACTTACTTGAAGATATTAAAGAGGGCAATGTTGTTTCCTTCGAAGTTGAGATGGGACACAAGGGGCCTACAGCAATAAGAGTTAAAATTTTCAAGGAGAAGAGTCCTCCGCCCCCTCCTATTCCTCCTGCAACTGTTCCTTCGCCTGATTCAGATACAGATACTGCTCTTCCTCCTGCCAATACGCCACCTTCTGCCAGCGAAATTTAACAATTCTATTTGTATCTTGCACTCCGATTATTAGGCAAACTACTTAAAGCGTAATCTCTTTATGAAACGATTCATGACATCAGCATGGACGATGTTGTTTTTAGCGGCATCACTGTCATCCTTTCCCCAAAACGATAACGTAGTCAGGAAGATTATCGAGATCGGAAAAACCGATAACCGAACCATGGAGCATCTCGATATTCTTTGCAACCGCTTTGGTGGCAGACCAATTGGCTCCGATGCGTATGAAAATGCAGCCGAATGGGCGGCCCATAAATTTCGTGAGTGGGGCATGGATGTGATGATGGATGAAGCCGGAGAATTGCCCGTCGGCTTCAACCGGGGACCATGGTTTGGACGAATGTTAGCTGTTAATGGCATGAATCTGCATTTTGCGACACCTTCTTACACCGCCGGGACCAAAGGCGTGCAAACCGGGCATGTGTTACTGGAGCCCAAAACACAAGAGCAGTTTGACAGGATGAAAGGAAAGTTGAAGGGGGCATGGGTCCTTATCACAGGAGAGAGTGACGGGTTCCCGATCGATTATTCTAAAAAGGGAGCCCATCGGCGTGACTCTATTATTGCACTGAATGAAGAGATTGCAAAGAAAAATAATGAAATCCGTCGCTACAACCGTGAAAAAGCAGATTCGCTCCCCGAAAAGGAGATGACCTCTTATGTTGAAGAACCAGCCCTGTTTTACAGTCAAATGAGAGAGGCAGGGATTCTAGGCATCATTCAGTCGACACCAGTGCCCATCCGGGTGCTTTATGACCGGAAAAACATCGACAGCATGACATTTGAAACCCTGCCCACCATCCCAGATATCAAGTTAGATGAGCACCAGTATGCCATTATTGAACAAATGGCGAAGGAGAGGCAAAACTTCCTTCTGGAGTTTGATATAAGGAATCATTTCAAGATGGGACCTGTGAAATACCATAACGTGATCGGGGTTATTCCAGGCACAAAATATCCTGATGAATATGTGATCATGGGTGGTCACCTTGATTCTTACGATGTTGCTACAGGTGCTGTGGACGATGGGTCAGGAGCAACGCCTGCCATGGAGGCAGCACGGCTGATTATGAAAGCAGAAGGAACCCCAAAGCGTACAATCCTTGTCTGCCTGTGGGCAGGTGAAGAGTTTGGCCTGCTGGGTTCAAAAAGCTGGATTAAGCGCAACGGGGATGACCTGAATAAGATATCCAACATGTTTAACCGCGATGGGGGCCCCACTGTCCCTACAGGCATGAGCGTTTCGGAAGCGATGTGGGACGATATGGAGAAAATCTGCAAACCCATAAATTCCATCGATCCCAATTTTCCGTTTGTTTTGGAAAAAAGAGAACCACGGAAACGTCCGAAGCATGCCTGGGGAACTGACAGTGGTCCGTTTGCTGTGGAAGGTGTACCCACCATGACTTTCAGCACAGGGGATCCAAAAGGCTACGATTTCAGCTACAGGGAGATCTGGCATACCGAACGGGATCTATACAACAAAAGCATTGCTGAATACCAGGAACATACAGCAATATTAACGGCCATCGTTGTTTACGGTGTTGCCAGCCTCGATCACCTCTTGTCCCGTGAAGGCTACTACCTTCAACCTGAAGAGCAAAATGAATCATCTGATTGAATCGAAGGTGTATAAAAAATCAATCTCACACATTACTCCCGGAGCAAGCCAGGGAGTATTGGTTTGAATACAAATTCACCCCGGTGAGAATGATTTCCGTTCGAAACTCCCTGAATACTTCCCGTGCAGATTTCAGGGGAGATAATCATATTTTTCTACGTTTAATCACTGATGGGAAACTGAGATTATTTAAATTCTACGATTACATGGGAACAGTGATGGACCTGTTTATGCCCAGATCGTATAAGAATGGAGGCAAGTACAATCTTCAATGGAACCTGAATGGAGTTCAATCAGCAGTCAAGCTGGAAGGAACGCTCAACAACCCTTCCGACCAAGATTCCGCCTGGATGGTAGAGATCGCTATCCCCTGGGGGGCTTTCCATGGTGAAGGGCATTCAGATCCAGCTCCGGAACCAGGCACCAGCTGGCGTATAAATTTTTCACGTGTACAATGGAATCTGGAAATCCATGATGATACCTATCGGAAAGCCTCATATCTGTCAAGAGGTAAGTCATTGCCTGAAAACAATTGGGTGTGGTCGCCAACCGGAGTGATCGACATGCATGTTCCTGAAATGTGGGGTTATGTTGAATTTGCCGGGGCTACTCCTCCTCCGAGATGGTGGGTATGGATCGGTCAGGGTGCTCGAACTGCTGATGAATGGAAAACAATACTTCACGAACTCAACCTGTTTGGAATCAGGGGTCTTCTGCTTAATGCTGATACTGCTATGCTGGCAAGAGTAGTCTCAGTTGCTGCACCTCTCGGGATGGAAGTCCATGCATGGATCTGGACAATGAACCGCGGAGATGCCAATCCTGCATGGCTCGATTACAACATGCTGGGACAATCCCTGGCAGAGGAAAAGGCTTATGTGGATTATGATAAATTCATGAATCCCGCTCTTCCGGAAGTCAAGGTATTCCTGCAGAAAAAATTCCGGGAACTGGCTTCCGTGAATGGATTAAAAGGGATCCACCTGGATTACATCCGCTATGTGGATGCCATTCTTCCATCAGGCCTTCAGCCAACGTACAACCTCATTCAGGATAGTATTATGCCACAGTTTGATTATGGCTACCATCCGGTAATGGTTGAACTTTTTAAGGACCAACACAACCTG
>Ga0268281_1000108_pt1 | contig 62741 bp, 46 predicted proteins | sample saktaG_10_FD_190134 | JGI IMG/M metagenome (GOLD analysis project Ga0268281, IMG submission 190134) | Saline water microbial communities from Sakinaw Lake, British Columbia, Canada - sak_2011_5_24_50m | ecosystem: Environmental > Aquatic > Non-marine Saline and Alkaline > Saline ...
GTGAATAGCCTGATATTTCATATCTCTGCTCTTGGGTTATCTGTTTATATTTTCTCATAAGTGCAACTTTTCTTTGACAATTAATAAAATCGTCAAAAGTTGCACTTATTACTTGAATCTACGTTTTGTTACAAAAGAAAGAGCCAAAGAAAAACACTTTTCCTTGTTCCCAAACCCCAGTTTGGGAACGCAACATTAAATCCTAATCCGTTACCAAGCAGGAGCTTGATAACGAGAATAAAAAATTTCATTGTCCAGTTATTTGTTCGATAGAATTATTGACAGAAAATACTACTACCGGCAAATGTAGTGACGCTGCGCCCGTAGTTCAACTGGATAGAGCAACGGACTTCGGATCCGTGAGTTGGGGGTTCGACTCCCTCCGGGCGTGCCATTTTATATTATGAATAAAAAAGGTCTTTTTATAACTTTTGAAGGTATAGAAGGTTGCGGGAAAAGCACACAAGCAAAGCTTCTAGCGGAAGAACTCCGCTCATTTGGGCAGAGCGTTTTGCTCACGAGAGAACCGGGAGGTCCACGAATCTCCGAAGAGATCAGATCCCTTCTTCTTAATAAAGAATTTACTGAGATGAACCGGCTTACTGAAGTATTCCTCTATATGGCAAGCCGAGCCCAGCATACCCTCGAATGGATCATTCCTGCTTTACAGGAAGGGACAATCGTTATCAGTGACAGGTACTATGATTCCACCTTCGCCTATCAGGGAGCAGCCCGTGAAATTCCGAAGAAAGACATAGAGATCATAAATACGATCGCCACAACTGGACTAAAACCCGATGTGACATATATTGTTGATGTCCCTGTCGAAATCGGTCTTGATCGGCTGCATAACGGAACAAAAGCCGAGGATATCGACCGCCTGGAAAGCGAAGATATTGATTTTCATAAAAGGGTGAGAATTGGCTTTCTCGAAATGGCTGAAAAAGAACCCGAACGGGTAGTGGTCATTAACGGTACGAAGAATGTAGAAGAAATCCATCAGGATATAATGAAAGACATGAAAAAAAAATTCAATGATTTATCAGGTGAGTAAAAAATGAAGAAAAAACAAGTATTGATACTTGTCGTTGTTGTCACACTTATTTTTGGCTGTTTGATCGGCAGGGTTGGTTTCGCAAAAGCTGAGAGCACACAAGGCAGTCTGTATGATTATATGAAGCTCTTTACTGATATCATCACCAGACTCAACCAGGTGTATGTCGAAGAAGTTGAAGCGCAAGAGATCTTTGAGGGCGCTATTAATGGTATGTTGGATTCACTCGATCCTTACACAACCCTGCTTACGCCTGAAGAATTTGCAGACCTGCAGACAAGCACCAAGGGCGAGTTCGGTGGGCTGGGTATTCACATCTCCTCGGGAGATACTGATTATATTACTGTGATCTCCGTGATCGAGGCGACTCCTGCCTACAAAGCGAATCTTATGGCCGGAGATGAGATCGTTGCGGTGGACAGCATGTCAACCGAAGGATGGACTTCCACGAAAGCAGTGGAACATCTTCGCGGACCGAAGGGTTCTGAGGTGACTATCACTATCAAGCGTGAAGGTCTTGATGAAAATTTCGACGTCGTTATTGAGCGCGACAAAGTAAAGATGGATAGCGTTCCCTATGCGTATAAAGTTGGAGATATCGGCTATGTCCGTATCACAAACTTTAATGCCAGTACCGGAGATGATCTACATAATGCAATGGTGGATCTTGAAAAGCAGGGCATCAAAGGATTACTCATCGATGTTCGCTCCAATCCGGGCGGTCTCCTCAGCACTGCTATCGAGACCGTTGACCAGTTCCTTCCGAAAGACAAACTCGTTGTCGAAACAAAAGGAAGAGTCGCGACGTTCAATAGAAAATTTTTCACAAAAGACAATTATGCCTTTGAAGGAATTCCGATCATAGTAATGGTGAATCAGGCAAGCGCGAGCGCAGCAGAAATTTTTTCCGGCTCTCTTCAGGATTGGGATAAAGCGCTCGTCGTGGGGAAAAACAGTTTTGGCAAAGGTTCTGTACAGCAGCTCTTTCCACTTCCTATGAATTATGGCTTGAAGATCACCACATCAAAATATTATATAGAGAGTGGACGCTGTATTCATGATGATGCTAATGAAGATGCCATCAAAAAGAATAAGCGTATCGATCTTACAAAAAGGAGCATAAAAGATCAAGATTCAACTCAAGTGTTCTATACAATCAGCGGTCGCGAAGTCTATGGCGGTGGCGGGATAACTCCGGATATTATTATTGAGCAGGATACACTGAATTCCTTTGAGATGGAAGTGCGCAGGAAAAATGTCTTTTTCCCCTTTGCCGTAGAATTTCTTTCCCAAGTAGATATTGATGAGAATTTCTATGTTGATGACGAACTCTTTGATGAGTTTGTTGATTGTATTGTTGAAAAGGATATCGAATTTACCAAAGAAGAACTTGCTGATTCCGAACCGTGGCTGAGAAATGCGATTGAGTATCAGATCATAAGTAACAAATTCGGACTTCAGGAAGGGAACAAGATCGCGATCAGAAAGGATCCCCAACTGCAGGCAGCACTAAAGCTTTTTGAGCAGTATGGCTCTCTCAATGAAATGTTTGCCCACGCAGATGAGTTAGAGTAGAAATAAAAACAAATCTGATAAAAACACCACAGAGAGCACAGAGAAGAGAGAAAAGCGAGGAGAGAAGAAAGAAGAACAAAAATCAATTGATTTCATAAAATATAAATCTTTTCAGGCTGGACTTCATCGCGTTTGTGGATGGATGGAGTTCAGTATGAAAGCGGAGAAAAAGAATAACCAAAAAAAGCTCACAAAATCAGTGAGCCTTTCTTTTTTGAGAAAAAAAATAAATTATCTGATTATCAAAACCTTTTTTGCTTCGTATAGTTTGTTGTCAATAAGGAGTTGATAAAGGTAAATACCTGAGGACAGATCGTTACCTCGTGAATCTTTTCCATTCCAGGAAAGCTGAATATCCTGATTTTTCTGAACGTCATCATTATAAATTGTATTTACAAGCTGCCCTTTAATATTAAAGACATTCAATGAGAGCTTTCCAGTTTGAGGAGAAATAATTGTGAGCGATGTATGTGGAGAGAATGCACCAAAAGGATTTGGGATGCTCTGTAAAATTCCGAAAAGTGTTGGTTTGAATTCAGGTTGATTCACTGGAAGATCAGTGTTATCAGTATCAGTTGCTATAACTGGAGTATAAATCGTCGTATCATCAGATTGATACTGTTGGTTCTGCATCAAATCTTCCATAAATGAAAGCCCGGAATAGCCAGAGATATCAATGATTTTTAATTTAATATGAAGATATTGGATTGGTGTAGATGGTAATATATTTGCTTCACCGGGAAGCATGGGAAAATTATAGCAAGTAGTTATTGCAACGCATGAAGATGTATTATCAGTAATATTCACAAAATTATAAAGAGGTATACCTGGTGCTAATTCACCCTGGATCAATTCTCCCTTTTCTACAGTTATGTTTTCGTCTGCACTTACATTTTGTCCAAAAGAAGTAGTGTTGTAATTCAAGTATATCATTCCTGAGCCAAAGAAAGAACCATCTTCTGTTGCATAAGCTATAATATCAAAGGCATAGTATTCTTGGGAGTTTTCTATTATTACTTCACCGTTTTCAAACTCAAATGTAATACCAACATTTTTGATTTGAGCATAAGCTGTTCCGCAAATTACGAACAATAAAAATGCAAGGATAATTTTTTTCATATTAATTAAAAAATACCCAGGCTCACCGAAGTGAACCTGGGCATTGGTTTATGTTAACATTTTATTTAACAACAATCAGCTTTTTGATTTCACTGAAGTCGTCAGTCTGTAATCTATAGAAGTAGATGCCCTGTCCAAGATCTGAAGTATCAAGAGTAGCAACACCATTTGTTCCATTAACAGTTTTTACCAATTCGCCTCGGATATTATACACGGTGATAGTAGCATTCTGATCAATCACTGAACCTTTCAGTTGGTACTGGATCTTTGTGCTATTCACTGCAGGATTCGGCCAACTACCAATAAGTTCTGTATCTGCAATTAGATCAGGTATGCTGTCTCCATCGAGGTCACCAGGTATGTAAGCTATAGGACCATGTAACGAAGAGGTTCCACCCAAGTCCACGACTTCAAGCCAATAGTAATGAGTTGCATATACATCGGCTACCACATCATAATATACATATCTTTGAGGCTCTGTAGTGGTTCCAGCAGCGTCGAGGAGTGAGTAGTTGATGTGTCTTCCTGCGCGTGTAAGGTCTTTGATCTCAGAACGATAGATGTTGAAACCGATCACGTTAGTTTCGGATTCAGTTTTCCAGTTCATTTCGATGTTTTCATTGGCTGAGCTGAAGATAGCATTGAAGGATGAGAGTTCAACCGGGAGAGTAGAATTATCAGTGTCAACAGCAGTAATAGGATCATACTTGTTATCAGGGTCATTATCAGATACGTATTGCTGTCCAGTCATTAGTCCTTGATCAAAGCTTAAACCAGCGGTTGCATGTTCATCATCAATATAAATTCTAATACGCATTAACTGAGTAGGAGTTGTGAAAACACTGTTTCCAAAATCCGGAAGAGCATCAAAGTTGTAACTATATACAATACTAACTTTTGATGGTGTATTATCTTCTATAGTTAATGTATACAACGCTACTCCGCTAGTGCCAAAATCTCCTTGGACCAAAATTCCTTTTTCAACAGTTATTTTTGAATTATCAACAATCCTTTCGCCAAAACCCAGAGTACTATAATCGATGTAGGTTTGAGTGTCTCCAAGCTTAGTTCCATCAAATTGCGCAGCAACCATCACATCAAATTCGTAGTACGAATGATCTGCAGCAAGAAATCCATTGTCAAATGTGAAGAAAATTCCAATATGATCCTTATTGAGGCTATCATTAGAACCCTTTACAACTCCTCTGTTGTTGTTTGCGTTCTTTGCCTGTGTAGGAACCTGAGAACCCTTTCCGACATTGTATCTCCAGTAGTCATTCTTATCGTTGTTCTGAACCTGTCCATTCAGGTTGAAGTCAGCAGAAAGGTATCCAGCTTGTCCGACCTGTAATTTCCAGTAATCATTCTTATCATCGTTCTGTACTTCGTTATTACCACTGGCATCACCTGTATACAATGCATATACGCCTGTTTCAACTAATTTGAAACCATTATTGTATACACTACCAACAGTTGACAAGTTGATATTGGTCGCTTCACTCTGGGAATCACCGAAGAATTTCCTTTCAGCACTCATAACATCAAGGTGATTTCTGTGATGAATGACGATATAGTATTGATTGCCGGTTGTGTAGTGGAAAGGCAAGCTGTAGTTACCATTCGTATCAACGATCTTACCATTATCAATCACAAATGCATTGGCTTCTTGGACTGTTTCACCGGTTTCTGTGTTACGAAGTTCTACGTATATCCAGTCGATCAAGTCATGACCAGCAACTGTTGGAAGTATTCCGATGTCATCACCATCATATGGAGATTTTGTAGGTAATACCATTCCGTTGAGCATTGTGCTGCCAGCTTGATACGGACCTTCAAGGAATAATGTGAAGTTTGCATAAGCGGGTATATTATCTTTACCTGCAGCGCTACCACAACTAGACCAGTCAGATTGCTGAGCACCTTTTATAAGATCCGGATTATCAGCTAAGTAAATGACTTCTGGTGAATCAATCTTATCGGATTTACCTCTCAGTGTCTTCTTAGATGCTAAGTCATTCTCCTTGCCACCAAATAATTTTGTATCACTATACACAGCAGCCATTACATATGGATACAATGTATCACCGGCAGGCACTTCAATATCTACATGGGCATTATTACTGTCTAGTGGGTTATAAAGATCAACAAATGCAATTGCATCCCATGTTCCTGAAGTATCAGGTTGCGAATTACGGGCAATTACATAGTAATCTATAAAGGGCAAGTATGCAGGATTTGTGGTTGGATTGTGTATGGAATTGAATGGATCATTAAGTGATAAGGTATAATCTATTGTAACCCATCCACCCTGGTCGTCTGGCAAATCGTAGGCTAAAGTATTAGTAGGAGGTTCAATTGGTGGAAGTATTACTGTTATTGGGTCTGATATACCGTAGAAACAACAAATAATTGAACAGTGAACATTTATTTGAAGATCATTCATTGTTTGATAAGCAAGGTTATTCGGATAAACTCCATATCCGTCCATTATTAGCTGTCCATCATCAAACAATACCACATCAGCAGGATAATTAGAACCACTACTTAGACAACAAGCGAAATCACAATCTCTTAATCCACAGTCATTTACAGCCACAACAATCACATCAAAGTATCTGCCCTGGTATAGGGTATCTGAACCAGTTTGATGCTCTTTTGCGGTTACAACAAATTTTGTAGCAGCAATAGATACATTTACAGAATCATCAGGTTGTGCTGGGGTGGGTTCTACATTACAGCAACAGTCATATGCTTTGGAGTATCCATACCACATTCCTTCCAGACATAATGTATCCGGTACTGGTAATGTGGCCAAATCATAATACAATGAACCCGAGGTATTACCGGTTACATCTGTATAAACAAGTCCTGGCATGCCACCATCTTTCCACACATAGAATTCTACTTTTGAAATACATGAATCTGGACAACCAATATCCCATGCTACCCAATCAAAAGATATTGTGCAAGTTGTGTCATTATAATGGGCATTGGAAAGAATCGACCCAGGTTCAATTTGATCAACATTGAAAGCATCGAAGAGTGTGTCAGGATACTGAACATTCAAGGAGCAACAAGTAGCATCAAGAGCATCGGTAACAATAATATCCACATCGCAACCATATGCATTAACATCAGTAACGAGATAATTAATTTCAGCGGTGTAATTGTCTGTCCAGGTTGAGGTTGCAGGAACTAAGGTAAATGGATCTGGACATGGTGCAGGATTAGCAAATGTAATAGTCGGGAGTGGAGAATAGCACATTGGTTCATCATATACGACTGTAACAGAGAAGTCCGTATCGCAACTTCCGACACATAGATCTGAAGATGTTATAGTGACAACTTCTGGTTTATCCCAATCAATTTCGAGACAACAGAAACAAGTATCTGGTATCTGTATACTACATGTATCAACTGCTCCTCTTGCATCAGAAACCTCTATGTCTATACAATCTTCGTCTATTTCTGGCCATGCAGTCCATCCATATAGTTTACAATACACTAAACTATCTGGAGACCATGTACCACCATAAAATATAGTAAAATATGTAGATACATCTGGATTAAATACGATGTTTGGTTCAAAAGTAGTATCCATTTTTCTATCATAAGTAATACATATCTGTAGAGAATCTACACATCTGGTAAGTAATGGGGGAGTTACATCAATTAATGAAACTATTGGACTATCTGTATTAATATCAAAGTAAGTCGTATCAGGTTCTTGTTCATTACAGCAAGTCCAATCTTGAGCGCCAGCTACAATAATTTGCACATCATTAATTGTGGTATCAGCATCAAGTATTTTGTACTCCCAAGTATATTTGTCACCAGCTAGTCCCTTGTAAGTCGTCCAATAACTTGCTTGGAAATTTAAAGTATGAGTAGTAACATCTGGGTCGAATGCAATAGTAGGATCTACAGTCAAACACATTGAATCATTATAAGTAGCAGTAACTGTAAAGATACTATCTATATAGCATCCGTTAACTGGATTTGGAAGTGCTGTAAGTGTAGCTTCGGGTATCTCTGTATCTACATAGAAATAAGCTGTATCCGGTTCCTGCACATTACAACAAGTCCAATTCTGTGCACTGTCTATTACAACCTGAACTGTACCCAGCATTGCGCAATCTAGAACTTCATAAACCCATTCATAACAATTATTAGATATCCATGATGGTGTACCAACCACATTCAATAAAGAACATGTTTTTGCAGCAGTCAGAAAGTTTATAACAGGGTCTACTGTTTCACACATTAAATCATCATAACATATTTGAACTTTGAATGTATCCACACAATTATCAATTAAGTCAGGAGGAGTTAATGTAATAGTACCTTCTGGATTTAGTGTGTAAATACTAAACACATCCAGTTCAGTATCAGGATCTGGATCTTGAGGGCAACAATATTCATTCACTGCACCAGAAACACTCACATCAATATCATCCACATCAATATCGATAAGGGAAGTTAAATAGTATTTCAAACAATAGATTCTATTTGTAGTCCAACCAGTATAGTAAGGTGGTGGAAGAACAATAGGAGATGATACATCAGGTGTATAAGATACTGTAGGATTAACAAAGGTATTCATGTCATCATCAAATTCGATACAGACAATTAAGGAGTCTGTGCAATCATCCACTAATGTTGAGCTATAACCTGTAGGATAAGTTTCGGCAGTGATATCTATGACGTGGGGAGGAGGGCAAGATTCTATATCAATTTTAACATATACTGTTTCAGAAAGTTCATCATTACATCCTTCAATTTCGCCATAGAATATATAATCACCTTGTGGATAATCACCATTTACTCGCAAATATTGATCAGTCATTCCATAATCTTTCTGCAAGCCATCAATGATTTTATAGATAGGCGGGTTAGCACCATTCTCATCATAATAAACGTAGAACATTGGTTCGGTTCCAAGACCTACAATTTTCCACATCCATTCTTGCCATGTACCTGAACCAGCTGAGGCGTTAACTCCTTTTACGTACCACCAATCATAGAAACCAACCGGGTCGGGTAAAGATGTAATATCAAGATAAAACGGGAAGTATTGTAGATCTTTCAATTTAAAGTTTACATCAGTATCGTAACCATCTTTTAGATCTACATAATAACTTGAACCCGGATCACCATTTACTTTTAATGCGAATTTACCCCACTGGTAATTGTAATCGCAGGAATCAGTGACATGGTAAGTTGAGTCATTTACAAGAACATTCCAGTATGGGAAACTCGCGCATCCATCCAGTGAATCTTGAACGGTCATCGCAGTAAATGCCGGTTTGGGTGGGATAACAGCTTTTGGCCACCAGTTCAAAAGAAGACCTGGAAATCCTAAATAATCTTCAACTGGAATATCTAATGTACCTCTATTAACATAACCCATACCTAATAAAGGATTCGTACAGGGGTCAAAAGTTATTGGATTATCTAAAGAATCTGCGAAGTATATTCTGAATATATTATCTCCATATTCACAACCAGTTGTTGCATAACCCTGGATCTGATTTGTTACAGTAGTGGTGTCAGGGTAATTTTTGAATACTCTTATGCCTACACCACCCTCCTGACCAGGATTATCACAAAGACCTATACCATTTAGAACGATCCAGAATCCTGGATAATCTAGAATATAAGCTGTTCCAGTACCTACATCGGCTTTAATGTGAATTTCAATAGCATCAATATTTCCAGTAGCATCGTCAATATGAGTTGTTATTTTATCCCATATAGCATCACCTACTGCTTTCTCATCAGCATAGGAATTTGATACCAATGAAAAAACAAAGGTTAGAATTAAGATTGTAACAAATATCTTTTTCATATTTGTTTACTCCTTTCATAATTGATTAATATAATTTAGTAAATTCCCTACCAAAGACGTTAGCATTATTTGGGTGTTAAAACCTATCTTAGAATTTTTCGATTTTATAGTATTTTTGTTTTTCATTTTTTTATTTCTAATACTAATAACAACTTTCTGAATGTCAAATAAGTGTTTCTTTTTTTGAAAACAAATAAATACTTTTTTTCTACCATTTCGTCCTTATTTTTATTATAGAATATAAGATTAATATCATAAATTTTCTACATAAATAACGAGAAAAATACCAGCGAACAAATTAGACAAAAGTTTTTTTAGACTGTCAAGTTTTTGCATAAAATTATTTTTTTGCGTTAAGATCATGTCCATTTTCATTGTGATAAATAAATAAATATTTTCGCTCATTGTATCCTTTATTTATATTTATACTAACATCTATAAAAAATATTTTTAATAAGCGAACAAATTAGACAAAAGTTTTTTTAGACTGTCAAGTTTTTGTATAAAATTATTTTTTTGCGTTAAGATCATATCCATTTTCATTGTGATAAATAAATAAATATTTTCGCTCATTGTATCCTTTATTTATATTTATACTAACATCCATAAAAAATATTTTTAATATATGAATGATATATTTAAACAATTCATTTAGATAAAATAAATTTTATGATGTCAAGTTTTTGTAATATTATTTACATACCCCCCCAAATTAGCACTCTCTAATGCAGCAAATATCTGCAAGATTTGCGGGGGGCATACATGATTTCATTAAACCTGGCATACCCCCAAAATTCAGACACACATTTTCTGTAGAACCCATAAATAAAGGGATTACGGGAAGTTTTAGGTGTAAAATTAATTTACAAAGAGAGCTCCTCAGGTAGGGAATGTACATAAAACATTAGGCGCTTATGGAATTAAACTTACCAACATGTTGTCGTGAAATTACTAATTGCTCCCAACCTGTTGGGACTAATTTCTAATGATCCGCCAGCGGAGACAATATTTTCCTAACTCGGATAAACCCCGTAGGAAAACCCTTTTTCTGTTCTGTATCCTCGGATATAAGTAGTATCCAACAGGGTAAACCGAAACCAAAGAATTAGCAACGAACCTGTCTTCGTTACACTACGCCACGGCAGGCAAAACGAACAAAATCTAACAAAAAATAAAAAAAGTTCGTTTTTGTTAGTGTTTGCCTGCTCCGTTGAATCTTTTTTCTATTCAACTGGAGTTAGTTGCTAAAAATTCTTTTGCCCAAAAATGCAAGGATTTTAGAATTAAGTGACTAAAAAGATGTCTTTTGTTGAAATCAAAGATGATGAAATAAAATTCGTTGAAAAAAAATTGAATGATAGACCAAGAAAATTATTAAAATACAAAACACCATATGAAGTATTTTATGAGTATTAAAATGAATAACGAGTGTTGCACTTATTACTTGAATCTACGAAATGTTTAACTTATTACTTGAATGTAGGAATTATTAAAAGAAAATTCCTTTTAATTTTATAAGTTTATTTTTGAAAAATTTGACAGATATTTGCTTTATAAGACTTTGAAAAAAAAAGGATAAGTTATATGAAGAATGTAATATTTTTGTGTTTTTTAGGATTATTTTTTATCTCTCTTTTATATTCCAAACCTGAAATATCCTTCTCAGAAAAATCATTCGATTTTGGAGATGTATTAGAAACAAATGGAAAGTTGCATCATAAATTTATCTTTACTAATGTGGGAGATGAACCGCTTGAAATTGAGAAAGTTAAATCATCCTGAGGATGCACTGTAACCAGTAGGTCTACTGGTTTGATAAATCCTGGGGATAGTGGGTTTGTAAAAATTACCTTTAATCCTAATAATAGGAGTGGTAAGTTTAACAAATCAGTAAATATATATACCAATACAAAACCTACAATGGTTAAATTAGATGTAAGTGGTATAATAATCCCAACATTTAATAAAATTAATAAAACAAAGGGAGATATTGATTTACAATATAGTACACTTTCATTTGGTAATGTGTACTATAACGAAATCAAAGTTGATACAAACGAAATCAAAGTTGATACAATAGAGATTGTGAATAATGATAGCTCATCCATTAATATTTTTTTTGAAAAAGTTCCTCCATATTTATCTTTGGAGATTGTTCCAAATAAAATACCACCAAACCAAAAAGGTCATATAATTAGTAAGTTATATTCACTAAAAAAAGACACATACGGTTATTTCTATGAAAAAATAAAAATGATACTGCTAAATGAAAAAATAAAATCAGAGAAAAATTTATTTTTAACCGGCACAATTTTACCAAAGTTGCCTACAATTGAAAATCTTGATTCTCTGGAAGTACCAATAATCTTTTTCCCTGAAAAAATAAAATCTTACAATCTTAATAAGAATTCAAAACAAGTAAATTGTGAATTCTCTTTTGAAAATAGAGGGACAGGTAATCTATTTATTCATAACATTCATGTGAATCATGGATGTAAAGTAAAGGATTTTTCATCTTTTGTAAAGCCAGGTGAAACAGGATTTATTATAATCATTTGCGATGATGTTGATTTAGGAAAAAATTATAAAAAGGTAATTGACATAATTTCAAATGATCCTAATCATACTCAAGAAACTTTAAGAATAAACTATCAATTTAATGAGGAAGAAATAGTTAAATGAGAAAAAATAAAATTTTGTCTTTAATAAGCATTTTAATTGTTATTATATTTGTAAGTAATAATTGTAGCTATTTTCAAAAAAGTTCAAAAATATCACCAATTTATGAAGATATAACCCCAGAAGAATCATTTCGTTTAATTCAACAACATTTGAGTGATGAAGATTTTGTTATTTTAGACGTTAGAACCGCTGAAGAAATAGATAAAGGTTATATTACAAACTCTAAATTTATTGATTTTAAAAGTAATAATTTTATCAAAGAAATCTCTAAGTTAGATAAATCAAAGATATATTTGATTTATTGTAAAGTAGGTGGACGTAGTGAAGAAGCAATGCAAATTATGGGAAAGATGGGTTTTGCATATCTATATAATATGTTAGGTGGGTTTGATGAATGGAAAGAATTAGAATTTCCATACGTTAATTTTTGAGAGTAAAGCTATTACATTAGGTAAAATATAGTTTAGTATTATAAATTAAATCTAAAAATTTAAACTTGACATTTTTAACATTAAATTAATAAAAGCATATATTATGAAAAATAAAATTCTTTTAATTATTTTTATAGCACTTGTATTAACTTACGTTTTTCCCGCTGATATTTTATTTGCACAAACAATAACAAATATTACTACATCCGATAGTTTGATTACCGATATTGATGTTGGTCCAGATAATTTTACCATTACAGTTACATTCAATGAAGCTGTCGATACTACCGAAGTGACTAATATAAACTTTGATCCTGTTATAAGTTCTACCTTAATGGATTCAACACCTTCCTGGGCTAGTGATTCTATTAGTTTTTACATGAATTATGATGTTGAAGATAGTAATGTTGAAGTTGATAGTATTGATATATATGTTCAATATGCACTAACCATATCGGATACTTTACTTGATGCGTTCAGAATTGATACTATGAATCCAACTGATACGGTATTCATATCAAATTTTAGTGATCCTATCGATACAGGAGGTCATTTAAATATTGAATTTTATAAAAATGGAACTATAGGTCCCGGTTATTTTCGTTTGTATTATACCGAAGGAAATACTACTTGGCCTGGAGATTCTTTAGCAACAATAAAAGATTCAATCACATCACCTTATGATCTATCAACAACAGATACAACTAATTATCTTGTTCGAATATACTGGTTAGATTATGTTGGAAATCATAGCCCTAATTTTGCTCAAGCAGGTCCAATGCAATCCATCGATAACAGCAATGTTTATGTTGGCACATTTAATACTTATGAATTCGGCACACAAATTTACCCCTATGATACAATTCAAGAAGGAATTGATAATGTGTTAAATGGAGATACTGTTAATGTTGAAAACATAACTTATTCAGACAGTGTTATTGTAAACAAACCAATATATATCAAAGGGATTGCAAGTAGTGTTTATTATATTGATGCAGACGTTACTCTTGATGCCAAACCAATAACTATAACTGATGCTGTAATCCAACCACCTCATAGCTGGTATATTACAGATAATGCAAAAATACAGGATGGTATAGATGCAGCAGGTCATGGAGATTCTATAAAAGTGGGAACTGGAACTTATACAGAAAATATCGTTATAAATAAAACTATTAATATCACATCTGTTAACGGAAGTGACTCAACTTATATTCAAGCAGCAATCACAAGAGATCATGTTATTACCATAACGGCAGATTCTGTTATGTTTAATGGATTTTCATTATACGGAGCTGCAAATCCTCCGCACGATGATAAAGCTGGAATATATCTTTATGATGTTGAAAATTGTAATATAAAAAATAATTCTTCTGGTTGTGACTATAGCAAAGCAAATGACTATGGTATATTAATTGTTAATTCAGACAATAATAATTTTGAAAATAACGAATTTAATTTTAATATTGGTATTGGATTATATTTAATTAATTCTTATTATAATTATATTTTTGAAAATAATATAAATTATAACATATATAATGGGTCTTATATTGAATCATCTAATTTTAATGTTGTAAATAATAATAATTTTAACAATAATGGTTTTCTTGGAATAATATTTTTTGAATCAAATAATAATTTTGTAATTAATAATTCAATAAAAGGTAGTCAATTATTTGGAGTAAAATTAAGATTTTGTTCAAATAATTATTTAAATAATAACGTGTTTAAAGAAAATAGTGAAGGCAGTGGATTAATAATTGAATACAATAGTATCCATAATGTGGTTAATAATAATATTTGTGAGCTAAACAAGTATGGTTTGCAAATTAAACAATCAAGCTATTTTAATACAATTACAAATAATATTATTTCTAATAACACCGAACATGGAATCGTTTTAGATAATTCTGATAATAATACATTAACAATGAATCTTTCTGATTCAAATACGACTTTTGGTATTAATATTGTATCTTCAGATAGTAATAATATTTATTTGAATACTTTTAGGGATAATTCATTCCCTGTTAATTCGAACAGCTCTATTAATGATTGGAATTCACCAACTGAAATTTCATATAAATTTAATGGTTATTCATATCATAAAAAATTCTTAGGAAACTTTTATAGTAATTATTCCGGGTTTGATTCAAATGAAGATGGAATAGGAGATTCACCTTACGATCTTCCCGGCTCTGAACCTAACGATAATTATCCACTTATATTATCATCAGATAATTATATTATGCAAGCATGGTGGCTATATGCTGATAGTATTATGTATAAAAATTTTATGGGAAAACCGGTAGAAGATGTAACCATACCTGGGGATAGTTCATATATGTGGATTTCCGATCAACAGATTATTAAAGATCTAAGTTTTTCCGCAAATGATACATGGACAGGTCAGATACTTTTTAAAACACCTCCGCTAAGCGGAAATAATTTTGATATTAAGATCGGTTACTCAACAAATGGTAATGATTATATCTTTTGTGGACCAGATACTATAATTGTAGGGGACGGTTCTTCTAAACTGTTCACTTACAAGACTAATGGTGATAATTATACTATGCCGGAAGGTTCTTATTATGCTTTAAAGTTTTCTAATAATAATTTGGGAGATGATTATGATATTGTTACAGGAGGAGGAGCATCTTATATATCAGGACCACGCTATAATCCTGAATTATATCTTAATCCATCAGATTCATTAAATTTTGGTAAAGTGGATACAACATCCATAACTGATTCTACCCTTGTTATAATTGTAAAAAATATTGGAAATGCTGAACTTATTATTGATAGTTTATTGGGTCTTGAATCACCATTTAGTGTAAATTTTCCAACACCTGATACCATTCAGGTTGGAGATAGTACTTTTATACCAGTCACCCTGGAACGAGAATTTATTGCAGGTACTTATACCGATACACTTGATATAAAGGATAATTGTAATAATATGTCTATTATTGTAACTGCACAGCTGACTGAACTTACTGAACCTATAATTTCTGTTATACCTGATACAGTTGATTTTGGTATTCAAGCAATATCAGATGAGGAGGATTCCCTATCCTTTGTTATAAAGAATCTCGGTACTGGGAATTTAATTATTAATAACTTTTCCGGTCTTTCAGCTCCATTCAGTATAAATTATCCTCTACCTGATACTATTTATCCAGATATTAATGATAGCTCGGAGATATTTATTACATTTGATAGGAGCGCACCTGGAGAGTTCATTGATACTTTGTGGATCCATAACAATGATGTTGATACATCGATTGTTGTAATAGGTGAACTTACAGAGCCAATAATTTCTATTACACCGGATGCTATTGATTTTGGAATAATGTCAGCAACAGACCAATTTGATTCCTTATCTTTTGTAATTAAAAACAGTGGTACAGGAGATTTAGTAATTGATGGTCTAACTGGTCTCACTGCACCTTTCAGTGTTAACTATCCCGTACCAGACACAATACAACCTAGTGATAGCTCAGAGGTCTTTATTATTCTTGATATGAGTATTCCAGGTTCACACATTGATACACTATTGATTTCAAATAATGATAAAGATACATCCTTAGTTATTACCGCAGTATTAACCACACCAATCATTTATCTTAATCCAGATTCTATTAATTTTGGAAGTATGTCTATTTCAGATGAATATGATTCTTTGTCCTTTGTTGTTAAAAATATTGGAACTGAAGATCTAACTGTTGGGAGCATAGCAGGACTGTCACCACCATTCAGTATAATTTATTCTATACCAGATACAATTCAACCTCAAGATAGTTCATTAGTCTTTATCAAACTTGATAAAAGTGTGGCAGGTTCCTATTGTGACACTTTATTTATATATAACAATGATCAGGATACATCTCTTGTTGTTACTGCAGAAATTACCGCTCCTATTATCTCACTAACACCAAAAGATACCCTAAATTTTGGAGCCATGGATACTACTAGTCTAATGGATTCTACAAAAATAATTTGGGTAAAAAATATAGGTACTGCAGATTTGATTATTGACAGTTTGTGGGGTCTTTCCGCTCCATTTAATTTTAATTATAACTATCCTGATACATTACTGCCTGGAGATAGTATTGATATTGAAGTAACGCTTGAGAGGAATTATACTCCTGGATTATACAGCGATACTTTATATATTGAAAATAATGATATAGATACTTCAATTGTGATTTCAGGCGAACTCACCGAACCAATCATTTCTGTTATACCTGATACAGTTGATTTTGGTACTCAAGCAATATCAGATGAGGAGGATTCCCTATCCTTTGTTATAAAGAATCTCGGTACTGGGAATTTAATTATTAATAACTTTTCCGGTCTTTCAGCTCCATTCAGTATAAATTATCCTCTACCTGATACTATTTATCCAGATATTAATGATAGCTCGGAGATATTTATTACATTTGATAGGAGCGCACCTGGAGAGTTCATTGATACTTTGTGGATCCATAACAATGATGTTGATACATCGATTGTTGTAATAGGTGAACTTACAGAGCCAATAATTTCTATTACACCGGATGCTATTGATTTTGGAATAATGTCAGCAACAGACCAATTTGATTCCTTATCTTTTGTAATTAAAAACAGTGGTACAGGAGATTTAGTAATTGATGGTCTAACTGGTCTCACTGCACCTTTCAGTGTTAACTATCCCGTACCAGACACAATACAACCTAGTGATAGCTCAGAGGTCTTTATTATTCTTGATATGAGTATTCCAGGTTCACACATTGATACACTATTGATTTCAAATAATGATAAAGATACATCCTTAGTTATTACCGCAGTATTAACCACACCAATCATTTATCTTAATCCAGATTCTATTAATTTTGGAAGTATGTCTATTTCAGATGAATATGATTCTTTGTCCTTTGTTGTTAAAAATATTGGAACTGAAGATCTAACTGTTGGGAGCATAGCAGGACTGTCACCACCATTCAGTATAATTTATTCTATACCAGATACAATTCAACCTCAAGATAGTTCATTAGTCTTTATCAAACTTGATAAAAGTGTGGCAGGTTCCTATTGTGATACCCTATGGATTTATAATAATGCAAATGATACTACATTAGTAATAATTGCAAATATCACTGAACCTCCAGAACCCATAATTAATTACATTACTGATGTGCCTTATGATCAGGGACGTTATGTAATAGTAACCTGGCAAAGAAGTTGTTTTGATGAATTAGGAAGTAATCAGCCCATTGTTGGCTATAATCTATGGGAAATGTATCCTTTTGCATTAGAGAAACAGTCATTTATCACTTATGATATTTACAAAGCGATATACAATCCACAAATCTATTTTCAGCGTGATGATACTATCTGGGTTCATATTGATTATATTGCAGCAATGCAATGGGATGAATATTCAGCCCTTGCAGAAACATTTGTAGATTCCTCTTCTGTGGGAAATTATATGTCTTACTTCTTTGTCTCCGCTCACACAATTGTTCCTTCTGTTTATTACTGTTCTGCTGTTGACTCTGGCTATTCCATAGACAATATTCCGCCAAATTCTGTTGAAGAGATTAATATAGTGGTAAATGCAAACAATGTAGATATAAGTTGGACAGAGGTAACAGAAGGTACTTATCAGGGTAATTCTTATCCTGAACTTAATGGAGTATGGTATAAGGTTTATGCTGGAGATACTCCGGATTTTGTGTGTGATGAATTCCACCTTATCAAGACAGTTACAGATTTGGATTATGATTATCTGCTATCTGGAGAAGAGAAGATGTTCTTTAAGGTTATTGCAAGTGATCAGCCGTAGTTTTGAGATATTAGATCACTACTGTCCTGTTATAAGTCCCATAAAATCAATTGGTTAGGAGCATAGTGCAGTTCAGTTTTGTAATTGGATTCTGTAAGTAGCTGAGAAATAGGCACTTTCTCAAAAACGGGAACACTTAAAATTTGTAGAATTTTGTATAAACTAATCTTGATTTTAAGAGTCTTTTTTATGATTGCAATCATTACATAAACACTGATGCTGATCCATATTTGAGTTTTCACAGCATTCAATGTTCCGTAAAATGATTTTATCCTTAACTTTTCTTTTACAGTTCCCGCCTTCCACCATGTAGCTAAGCCCTTTATTCATGCGGATTAGGTTTCAGATTTTCTCAAAATGTGGTGCCACAGAAATGGGTGAAATATCTTAACATAGATTTATCGAAAGCAAATATCGGAGTGTCAATAAGAGGAGTTTTCGATGTTTGGGTCTGCATTAGGGAAAAACGGAGCGGGAAGTGTTGCCACACCCTTAAATTTAACGACATCATACGTTTTAACCGGAGGGGCTTCATAATGAAGAAGCTCGAAGGTTGTAGCAATTGTGAAATCTTCATTATAAACACCAGTTGTGACATTTACAGAACCGCCAGAAGCAACCTCGTCAATACCTTCCTGAACTGTGTTGAATACATCCCAGAAGGTAGCGCTTACTGTTACTTTTCCATTCAGATTCGCACCTGGAGAAGGAATAGTGTACTGAGCTGACCAGTGTAGATTATCAACTCCCATAGTTGCAGTTACGGTTTGTGTAACTTTCATTTCAGGTATTGTAAAGGTAACCTGTGGTTCCACGGGAATAGTCGCCAGTGCTTCATCAGAAACAAAAGTAAATGTAATGACATCACCAGCTTCACCGAGGAAGGGATTTATATTATCAGAGGCAATCGTATAAGTATCAAGGATGGGGGCTCCCGTCATCAATGTTCACTGCAGTTGATGTGCTTTGCAGGTTACCGTTTTGTGTTGGAATGGGTACAGTCCCCTCAGTATAATGCAATTTAAGGTCATTTTTGTCTAGTCCGAAATCATAAGTTGTCATGTCAAAAAACATGTTGATATAGTATGCTGCGGGTGTTCCGGTGGTGTCTGCATTTGTAATCGGTATATTTTGTTATGCCATCAAGTATTTTGAAGTCTCCAACCACATCTTTCCAATTCCAGGTATCAGGCAGATCAAGATCAGAATTGAGTTGTACCAGTATATAGTCAACGCTATCATATCCCTGTGTCTATGCGCCAGCAATATATGCAACTGGCTTTGTCTGGGCAAATGTTTGAGTATTAAAACTCAGAGAAATCAAACTGAGCATAAAAATGATAAAAGTTTTCTTCATGGCAATATGATTCCTTTCAAAAAATCAGTGGTAGTTTTCCTCACTAGAAGGTGAAGGTTAGCGGTTGTGTAAATTTTATTATTGATTATTTCAGCCATATCATTCTCCAATATAAAATCTTTTAAACTGCGCAAGGAAGATGTGAAAACAGTAAGAACATTTGATTAACTAACCCATTTGGCAAAAGTGTCAAGTTTGATAAGTTTTTGATAATATTTGAGTATAAAAATCCGGGGTTTATATCTCCAACTGATGTATAGCCATAAGTGCAGTTTTCTTCTTTACTTCAATTCGAGTTCCCGAGAAGTTATTTTTTGTGATAACAAGACCCGATTTTCCAAAAGTGCCAATATACACAAGCCCCACCGGCTTGTCCTCGGTTCCGCCATCCGGACCTGCAATGCCAGAGACTGCAATTGCATAATCACTTCCGATAAGTTTCTGCACTCCAAGGAGCATTTCTCTAACCGTTTCCTCGCTCACTGCGCCGAATTTTTCAAGCGTGGATTCCTTCACTCCCAAAAGTTTCATTTTGGCCTCATTGCTGTAAGATACAACGCCACCCAAAAAGTATTCAGAGCTTCCTGCATTGTTTGTAATGAGACTCTGTATTAGACCGCCGGTACAGGATTCTGCAGCAGATAAAGTTTTTCCTGAAGCTAACATTTTTTTATGAAAAATTTCCGCTATCGTATCATCATCGAAACCATAAATGTTTTCAGCCGGAATATTCTCAAGCAGTCTGCTTATGATTTCTTTAATTTCTTGTTCAGAAGTTCCATAAACTCGAATGTCCACCATTCCGGGTTTTGGAAGAAAGGCAATTTTGGTCCGAGCTGTTTCGTGTACATTTTTGGTGTCGGTATAGAGAACTGATTCGGGAATTCCTATAGTTCGGATTGTTTTCTGAAAGACCGGATGTGTCGAAAGGTTTCTTTGCAAGATCGGAATAACATGATCAACGAACATGCTTTTCATTTCGGAAGGAACTCCCGGTAGTGCAAAGAAGTGCTTATTGTTTGCCAAATAATACAATCCGGGTGCAGTGCCCTTTTTGTTTGGAAGGGGAGTAAAGTCTTGTGGTATTTCTGCTTGGGTTTTCACAATCTCAGGAATGGGAATGTCTTTCATTGAATACATTTTCTGGATTGCTTCCCATACTGATGAATCGAAACGGAGCTCTTTCTTGAAAAATTTACAAATTGCATATTTCGTTACATCATCATGAGTGGGACCAAGGCCGCCGGTTACAATGATAACATCGTAGTGTTCCCAGTAGTTCTTAAAAGTTTTTAATATTATTTCTTTGTCATCTTTGATAATTAATGATGTTTCAAGAGGTATTCCCACAGACGTTAGTCGGCTTCCAATAAAGCTCTCATTCGTGTTTATTGTTTTACCCATCAATATTTCATTGCCAATAGCGACATATATGATCTTTGCCATTTTTTCTCCAAAAAGCGATTATTCTTTATTGTCTAAAACAAAACTGAATATAGTTCAAATTACTTGACATCGAGAGATTAGTCAATGATTTCTTTCATCAATAGTAATTTCAAAAAAAAATATGAGATTAAATGCTTTATTTGAAAGGAGCAGCTATGAAACCTAAGAGAAAATTTATCATCCCCCTTATTATTTTTTCACTCCTATTTGTTGTACTCCTTAATGCACAAGAGACAAAGCCATATGCAGAAGTCATGAATTTGCAGGGAGAAGTTATTCTGAATCACAATCATCAGCTCTCACCGGCAGTAAAAGGTTCGTTACTTTATGATGGCGATATGATACTAACAAAGGAAAACTCATTTGCAGTTATCAAATTTTCCGATAATGGTGCGATTTCAAAAGTTTTTTCCAACAGTACACTAACCATAAATATGAGCCAGCGTGAGCAGAGCTTCATGAAAACTCTCACACTGGATGTTGGTAGGATATGGTCTGAAGTAACAAAAGGAAAAGGTGATTATTATATCCAAACACCAACCTCTGTTGCTGCGATCAAGGGAACCGGTTTTATGACCGATGTAGATGCGCAGACCGGTTTTACAACCCTCCAGGTCTATGAGGGTACTGTTGAATTCAGCAATGAATTCGGCAAAATCGAAGTTCCTGCAGGCAATCAGGGATTCTCAAACGGCATAGACCCTCCTTCATTCCAGATGATGGAAAATGTCACCCCACCTGAATCACTTATGGAAGGTGCAATGCTCGAAGATACACAGATCGAACAACCGCAAAAGCAATACCAGCAGCAAGAAAAACCGGACGTTGAACTTCAATCTGTCGATGAACCGAAAACAGAGATCAAACCGGGAAAACCAAAGAGTACAAGAAAGTCCATCTTACCCGGTTCTATTGGCATTGGCACAGTCACTATTGACGGGGTTACTTATACCCGTATTCGTTTAATGCCGGAAATACCAATATGGAAGTTCAAGCTTGGGCTTGATTTTGATATCCTGATTGACGGTGATGGAGATATCAGAAAAAAGGATTGGGATAACTTTAATGCCTATCTGAACAAGATAATGTATCTTGAATTTGCGAACAGGCACGATCCGCTTTATCTCAGACTGGGCGCATTTCCAAGTGTGAAATTCGGGCACGGGCTCATCATGAGAGATTATACAAATATGCTGGACTATCCTGCCACGAAACAACTTGGCGCAGAGATCGCCGTAAATACAAAAACCTATGGGCTCGGATTCGATGTATTTTGTCCGAATGTTGATGAGCATAATATCTTTGCTGCTCGTGTGAAAGGCACTCCCTTTGCGGCGACAGGAATTCCATTTCTGAACAATCTCGAAGTAGGAGTAACAGGCATAACAGACCTCAATGAGCTTGGCGGCTTAAAGGATGAAGACGGCGATGGTTATCCGGATATATTTGATGATTATCCTAATGATCCACAATATTGGGCAGATACCGATGGTGACGGCTGGCCCGATCCGGCAAATAAGGACTCTCTGAATACAGGAAGCGGTATCATCGACCTCGATGCAGATAATAATAATGAAATCGACTCACTACAAGTCCAGCAACAGGGATGGGATAATTTTTATGAATATCTAAAACGTGTATATCAGCTCGGCAAAAAAGAAAGCGTCACAATTATTGGTGCTGATTACACACTACCCCTGCTGAACACAAAGCTGTTCAATTTGTATCATTATGCGGAAGCAGCCAAGATACTGGATTACGGTACAGGTGCAGTCTTTCCGGGATTTGGCGCAAAATTTCTCATCTTTGATGCTACAATGGATTATCGTTTCTTTGGTAAAGATTTTAAGTCGAACTTCTTTAACTATATCTATAATAATGAGCGTGCTATGGTCGTCGGAGATTCTATTGTTACCAAGCGAAGTACACTGAAAGGCATCAATAAATCTCAGGGATGGCGCGGGGAACTTGTTTCTCATCTCTTCAACATTATTGATTTTACTGTTGCCTATGAAGATATTCATGGAAAAGATTACGATACAGGCAAGTCGATTCTGGGTGAGGTAAGACTGAAAAAGACCTTTATCCCCGGACTGGATTATGCCTATGCCCGATATTCTCAAACACAAGTGAAAGAATTTACCACGTGGAAAAGCCCGAATGCAGTTATCGAAGCACAGATCGGCTATGAGATAACACCCGCCACTCTTCTTGTGTGGGACTACAAAGTGTACTATGTTGATCTTAACGGAGATGGTAAGATCAGCGATGATGAAACAAAGACAGCGTACAGTTTCGGAGTACAGATAAAGTTATAATTATATGAATGTTCTAATTGTTGGGAGCGGCGGCAGAGAGCATGCTATCGCATGGAAATGTGCGCAAAGCAAAAAGATAGATAAAGTCTTTGTCGCTCCGGGAAATCCCGGCATGGAGGATGTTGCCCAACTCATCCAGCTACAGAATACAGAAGAGCTTATCAGGTTTGTAAAATCCGAAGGAATCCAGTTTACTATTATAGGTCCGGAACAACACCTTGCAGAAGGAATTGCTGATGAATTCGCGAAAGCTGGTCTCCCAGTGATCGGACCTTCTAAACTGGCTGCTGAGATCGAGGGCAGCAAAGTTTTTGCAAAAACGTTCATGAAGAAATATCATATTCCCACTGCGGGTTTCCAGATTTTTGATGAGATAGTTCCTGCTTTAAACTATATCCTTGAAGAAGATTTTCCGCTTGTTATAAAGGTTGATGGATTGGCTGCAGGCAAGGGGGTTTTCATCTGTGATAATTATACAGAAGCCGAAACGATCCTCAATCATATCATCCACTTCGGTATGTTCGGTGATGCTGGCTCTCGGATAGTGATCGAAGAATGTCTTCAGGGAGAAGAGGTTTCGCTGTTTGCTTTTACAGATGGAGAACATTTTGTCTCGACAATTCTTTCTCAGGATCATAAACAACTTCTGGACGGAGACAAAGGACCGAATACCGGCGGGATGGGAGCATATGCACCCGCCTTTTTCATAAATGATCTAAAAAAACAGATCGATGAACAGATCATTGCTCCTACTTTGAAGGGGATGCGAAAAGAACGACGAACCTTCAGGGGAATCCTTTATGCAGGTGTTATGCTTACAGAAAATGGTCCGCAGGTTTTGGAATTTAACTGCCGTTTGGGTGATCCGGAAACACAAGTAATTCTTCCACTTCTTGACAATGATCTCATTAATGTGTGTGAAGCTATCCTAAATGAAAGCATCAATGAGGTTGAGTTGAATTGGAAAAATAAGAGTGCCGTAAACGTGGTTATTGCTTCTGGTGGTTACCCCGGCGCTTATGAAAAAGGATATCCGATCAAAGGACTTGATAAAGTTTCTGATGATACATTAATATTCTTTGCTGGTGTAAAAAAAGAAAAAGATACCTTGCTCACAAACGGAGGGAGAGTGTTATCTCTCACAGCTTTGGGAAATGATCTTCAGGATGCGCAGGGAAAGGTCTATAAAGAAATTAAAAAAGTATCCTTTACGAACAGTTATTACAGAACTGACATCGCTAAAAAGGGAATACGCAGGTTATGAGAAAAGTAATTCGTCGATGAAGAAAGTTTTTACAGTAATTCTATTCTGCTTTTTCGCATCCTCATTATGGGGAGCAAATAGCTTTGAGATTGAGAAGGTTACCGAAGATTATATTCAGGTTCACCTGAAGATCGATGAGTACCACATTCCTAAAACATCAGATAAGAATCCTCAAATTTTGTCTTTGCCCAATTTGGAAACATGTTTTATCAACACAGAGGGCTTACCGGCACTACCTTTCCTCTCAGAAAACATAGGAATTCCCCCCGAAGGTAAAGTAAATGCGAGTATTATTTCTCAGCAATTCATCCTTCTGTCAGGAGTTTCTATACCGATCAATCATCCATATAAAGGTGAGGGTATTTTAGTTCCTGACCCATCACGACAGATCATAGAATTTCCAACAAATGATTATTATCCTGAAAACATCGTAGAAACTCAGGCAGTTGGCTATGTGGGAAACAGGTATCTTGGCTCATTTCGTATTTTTCCGATTCAATATAATCACGCACAAAAAACAGCAAAGCTCTACACCGATCTATTAGTTCAAATACATATTAAGGGTGATAAGTCCAAACGCTTTAGCGGAAGTGCAAATTATTTAGATGGATTTGCAGATAAGATGATCATTAATGATGAGTTTTCCAAGTACTGGCGCAAGGAAAAAGAGCCGGAATCGGCATCTTACAAAAGGCAAAACGAAACGGAAATCTCGCAATTCAAATTCATAATTGGTAAAAAAGGAATATACAAAATAGATTATACTTTTCTCAAGGACACCCTGCAGACGTGGATAGATTCTCTTGAAACTGAATATGATGTACTCCTGAAAATCGATGAGATCAATCCGAAATATCTGCAGCTTCATAATATGGGAGAGCAGGTACCGATTTATTTTTATGGTCAGGACGATGAATCATTTGATGAGGGAGATTATTTTGAGTTTTATGCGGATATACATCATGGAGAAGATTGCTTTTATAACCCCTTTTCCTGGGAAAATGTATATTTCTTGAGCTATGAAGAAGGAACTCTCGGCACGCGTCTTGCAATCGAGGATGGCGGTTTGTATGAGACAGACCCATATAGTTATAGAAAAGTATATAATTTTGATACGAACATGCATTTTGAAAATCAAAGTATATACTCAAAACTGAGCCAGGTCAGTCAGGTACGGGAAGATCTCTGGTTCTGGCAGCAGATCAGTGCACCGAATATGACGAATTTTACGATACAGTTGTACGATCCGCTGCAAACCAATGCGAGAAGCGCAGAAGTAAAAATTTGTTTCTTTGGTGAGACCTATTCCAGTGACGAAAATACAGGCGAGCATCATGCGTTGTCATACATCAATTCTTCACAGATCGGCTCAGAGTACTGGTATAATCAGAACGAAAAGATCATGACCGGCACGATGAGCAACGATAAGCTGAATAATGGCAATAATCAGATTTATATCTCTCTTCCCGGCGATACCGATGCTTCCTACGATAGAATTCTCTTGGATTATATTGATATAAATTATTGGCGTGAATGTATTGCCCATGAGGATATGCTAGAATTCAATAAACCCACCTCTTTTTCACCCGGGTTGATGCAGTTTGAGATCAACGAATTTACAGTTCCTCATATAGATGTGTATAAAATAGGAGTAAGCAAGTTTGAAAATCTGAGTATTGAGTCCGGACTGCCGGAAGGTGGCGCTCCTTATGTGCTTACATTTCAGGATCAGGTTTTAGATAATAATACCAAATATTTGGCAGTTAGCGATTCCCGGAAGCTTGTGCCCAAAGAAGTTCTTCCTGATTTTCCAAGTAATATAAGGAATCCTAGCGAACAAGCTGGTTATATCGTGATATCAAAACGGGAATTTCTCGAAGAGGATTTTTTTTATGATTTTGCCGCACACTGGTATGATGAGAAAGGGTTGATTGTAAAAACTGTCTCTATAGAATCTATTTATGATGAATTCAATCATGGACTTTGCTCTGATCAAGCGATCAAAGATTTTATTTCCTATGCATATAATAATTGGCAGGAGCCGGCTTTGCAATATGTGCTTCTGCTCGGTGATGCCTGCTATGACGAAAGGCCAACTTCACCACAAAAAGAATACAGTATTGTACCTACCCATATGAGCTGGTCTTACCATGTTGGTGCCACAGTTGATGATAACTGGTTTGTGGCAATAGTTGGAGATGATGAGCTTCCTGACCTTGCAATAGGTCGAATACCGATCTGGGAAACCGAGCAGATACTCCCCGTTTTTGCAAAAACGATCCAGTATAATACACAGCCGAACTTCAACGATAACTGGCGTAACCACCTGATGCTCATTGCTGGTGGTTCGGGAGTATTTGAAGATCAGAGCCAACGCTTGAACAAGAATTACATTCCCAAAAGTTTTCGTGTTTCACGCATTTATGCACAGGCAGATCACGATGATCCATATTGGGGCAGCACTACGAACATTAAAGATTATATCGATGACGGAACAGGGTTCATTCAGTTCATGGGTCACGGCGGCGGGCAGATATGGTCTGATCTGAACCTTATGAATTTGGGAGATATCTCAACGCTTTTTAATGACAACTATCCAATAATCAGCAGCCTGACCTGTTATACTTCAAACTTTGAATATCCCGGTATGAGTTGCCTTGGGGAAGCTTTTGTGCTGGAGGCAGGCAAGGGAGCGATCGGTTTCTTCGGGGGTGCAGGTAAGGCATTTCTCGATCAGGACGAAGATCTTGGCGCATACTTTCTGCAAAGCATTTTTACTTTTGGTGAAAGAAATTCTGCAACTATATGCAACGTTGCAAAGGTTGAATATGCACTCAAATTTCCCTGGGATAGCGCTCATTTGGTTTTCCTGCGTTCTTTCAATTATATAGGCGACCCGGCAATTGATATTGTGTTTCCTGTGCAAGAGCTGGAGACAACACTTGATAGTTACCAGTTTGTCAAAGGAGATACCGTTTCGATTTTTATTGATAATGAAGGTTCAACTCTCAACAGAGTTTCCTACTATGTGAGCGATGAAGAAGATCTCATAAGAAATCCCTACAATCCGGACGAGCTTATTCAGGTTGAACTGAATAATATTGAGAGAAAGTCCTATACCCCATCAGGATATGAATATGTAATTGACACTTTGGAGACATCATCCGAGTTTTCCAGAATTGTAAGAACTTATGGGTATGACAACACGACTGATTATGTTGGATATACTGAATTCAGCGTTGGAAAAGCAGCAGTGTTTCATATGCAATCAATACCGGAAATACCTGCAATTGGAGATTCTGTTTTCATTTCAGCAAAAGCGTATAATAAAGCAGGGATCGATTCCATCAATTGTATATGGTGGAAATATAACTCACCTCAATATCAATATACTTCTCCTATGGAGAAATCTGGGGGAGACACGCTGGGATACATAACAACTGAGCCAATCGGTGTGTTTGATGCTGAAACAACCATTGAATATTATATCGAGGTGCATACTTCTGATGGCGGAACCACAATCTCAAATGAAGTATCCTTTGAGATATCTGGTCCCGATATTTCAATAGAAACATACGATATGAAATTTACTGCCGCTGGAATAGTTTTTGAAATAGAACTTTTCAATGTTGGAAAGTTGCCATCACCACCGACGAAAGTCATTCTCAAGAACGACACAACAATTCTTGATTCCCTGATTACGGGCGAAATCGGAGCTCTTGACAAGCAAAAGCTGTCTTTTAACTGTACTTTACCCCCATCTGTGTATAACTTAACTGTTCATGCTAATCCCGATACTTCATATCTTGAACTGAATTATTATAATAATTATTCCACAAAAAGCTTTGAAATAAATGCCTTTACCGTTCCCCATAATGCTGCTCTTGTTCATGCAAGTCTTGATTCAAACCTGGTCGCATCATTTGCTTCGGGTGTGGTTGATCAGGATGCAATGTTCTACATTCAACCGTCAGTTTTGGATACTACAACTCTTCTTCCTGATATAGAAGCGATACCTTTGTTGTCCGGTACTCTCATGAGTTATAAAATCGCACCTTTTGATTCATCCTGTTTGACCCAGAAGAAAACTTTTACGAAGGACATCTCATTATTATTCAATTACACAAAAACAGATTCTACAGTGCAGGAACTCGCAAAGCAGAGCAATTTCAAACTGTACAGATATAATGAAGCTGCAAAATGCTGGTTTATGATAGGCGGCGATACCAATTTTCAAGATAAAAATGTGTCTTATGCTTACATATCAAAACCAGGGGAATATGCTTTGTTTAATAATAATGATACAACCGTGCCCTCAATTGATGTTAACGTAGAAGGGCAGGAATTTACAAACGGCGGCTATGTGGATAACAATGCTCAGTTCTCATTTATTATCCAGGATAAAAATGGCATTGATATAGAAAAGATAAGAATGTTCCTAAACGGTGAAGCCGTAACTAATTATACCTTATCAACCAATATTATTACTTCCATTCCCGTGAAATATCAAATCGATGTGGAAGCCGGTTCCTACACACTTATCATTTCCGCAACCGATGTGAATGGAAATTATCATGAGAAGGTTGTGAACTTCACAGTTCAAAAAGAGTTCAATATCATAAATATCGGGAACTATCCGAACCCTGTCTCCATTGAAACAACTGATCCAAACAATGAAGGAAGAACACGGTTTACCTATACGCTCACTGACGATGCTGATGAAATAAAGATTGAAATTTATACAGTTTCTGGCAGGTTGGTGAATGTGATAAAAGATATGCGCACGACTGTCGGCTACCATGAATATCCGCACGCACTCAAGGGATGGGAGTGTGTGGATCATGATGGAAGAAAATTGGCAAACGGCGTGTATTTCTATAAAATAATTGCCCAAAAGGGAAGTAAAAGAATAGAGAAGATCGAAAAGATGGCGATTCTGCGATGATGAAGAAAATTGTAATACTTATTCTGCTTATTCTGTTGCCATTGTCCTTGTATGCAGGACGATATGCAGGAGATTTTATTCTGCTTGGAAGCGGTGTTCGACCTCTTGGAATGGGTGGTGCATTCTCCGCAGTTGCAGATAATGGAAGCGCAATTTATTGGAATGCTTCGGGAATTGCCCAAATTACGGATATTGAAGCAGAATTCATGCATGCTTTCCTTTTTGATAACCTTGCTGCCTACGATTACTTCTCTTTTTGCATTCCTTTACCTGCGAACACTACAATTGGTATCAGCTTCACACAACTTTCTATAGATAATATTCCATTTTATGATGAGATATGGATCAAGAACTCTAATGTGTTTAAACGGTCAACTAATGTAGATTTACAGCTTACAGGTAATCCCGATGGATATTTTACAAGCTCAGACCAATTATTTGAATTTGCTTTTGCAAAGAATTTCTCCCGCATCGTCAATCTAGGCTGGGAGCTCTTTGATCTGCCGATTGATTATTATATCGGTGGCGTATTCAAATATATCAAACGTGATGTATATGAAAACATGGGTACAGGAATGGGCGGAGATATATCCTTCATGGTGCGAAGTGATCTCGGAATGATGACAGAACTGCCCTGGCTCGGCAATATCAAATTTGCCTTCAATCTTCAGGATATCGGCGGCACAAAGATCACCTGGGATACCCGCTCTAAGCACGTTGACGAGATCATTACAACACCAAGGATGGGACTTGCGCTTGAGCAACCGATGTCTTTCATCAATTCCAGAATGATACTCGCTTTTGACTGGAGTGATGTGTATGAGTATTCAAAGAATCTTGGATTGGAGATTACTTACAAGAACATATTGTCTATCAGGTTAGGTTTATATGAAGAACATTTCACTGCGGGGCTTGGATTCCGCTACAGGCAGTTCGTGATAAATTATGCGCTCGTTACTCATACAGATCTGGGGAATTCACACAGGATTGGAATAATAGCAAATTTCTAAATCCTAATTTCTAATTACAAATAAATATTAGTTTTAGACTACAAGTATTTGATGATATCTTCAGGTTTCTTGATTGGAATTACTTTATCGATATTATGAGTTTGATAACCAAGGACGGTTTTACCAAAATCAAGGCAATATGCAATTTCGGAAAGAGTTCCATATTTGCCATCGATAGCAACTGCAATATCGCAGGTTCTCGCAATAATTGCATTCCGTGCAGTTGATAAGCCAGTAATAATAGGTATGGAAATATAGGGATTAGCGTCCTTTTTCTCAAAACCGGGAAGGATACCAATAATCAATCCTTCGTTTTCGTATGCACCTTTTGCGGCTGCTTCCATAACTCCGCCAAGTCCCCCACAAATCATAATGCAGCTATGGGCAGCAATGAGTTTTCCAACCTGATACGCAAAATCATAGAAATGCTTATCAGCTTCACTCCCACCGATAACAGCGATTATTTTTTGTTTCATCTTATACAAATAAAATGGCAACTAAGAAGGAAGTTGCCAGTGAAATAAAAACAGGCCAAAATAATTTTTTGTAAAAACCCTTGAGACTGGACCCGAAAAATTCAATTGATACCGACACACATGGATGTATAGGAGAAACGATATAACCCATATATGTAGAGAAGAACATAATTGCAAAAAGCAGGTAGGACATAGCATCAGTGCCGAAGCGAGAATAAAATATTGGGAGAGCGATAGCAAAGGGCATTTGAACTCGTCCAGTTACAAAACCGAGGAATGCAGCGATCACAATAATAGTAAAGCACTTTGAGATAGCTATCTCCCCAATTATCGCAGAAATATTCGACGCTTTAAAAATGTTTAGAAAAAGAAACATTCCAATAATAATTAGGAAATATTTGAGTGGCTTCATCTTTTTAATAACTGAAATCAGATCGAGAGGTTTCATCTTTCCCAAAAGCATAGCCAGGACAAGACTGACAGAAACACAGATAATAAGAGGAATTTCTGTAAGAATATCCGGGAAAAGGGTCATCAAAAGAAGATGGATAAGCGGAGCTGCTATAATAATTCCTATGGGTGTAAAGAGAGCTTTATAATTAATATGTTTTTGTGTTGGAAGATTGCCCTTGATCCCTTTAAGTAAGAATATCCACCCGAGAAGTATCATGAGAACAAAGCCGGGTATCAAATACAGCAAAGCTCTGTATAAATATAAACCAGCCATCTTACTTGTGACAAGCAGTGCACCGAGCGGGTAGATCAGTATCAATGCATGGCGGAACCAGACATTGATCGCAGTATATTGTTTGTCGGAAATATCGTCACCCGCCCTCAGAACGAGAGGAGCAGAAAGAAGCGCACCACCGGGCATAGGCAGCATACCCAAAAAAGCAGGTCCAAAAATCAGAAATAGCTTACGCTTCAAACGTAAATTTTTGAACAATCCCTCCATTAATCCCGATTCTTCCAAAACGCCACCAATAAGAGGTATTATACCGACAGCAACACCCAGTAAAAGTATTGCAGGATCAAAGATAGTGCTTTTAATCTGCTGAAAGATAACAACAAGTCTGAGATTTATAAAACCTAATATCAGTGCACCGATTATAAAGCCGAGCCACAGGTTCTTTCTCGCGATAAGTATCATAATAGCCAGCGAAAAGAAGAAACCAATCCAGATAAGCAGAATTGGCATACTATACCTTTGCTCTGAAGAACAGTCCACGAGGTCTTTTCACTGCTTCGATCATATCTTTTTCATGTAAGGCATCAAGATATTTGTTCAGTTCAGCAAGATGAATATCCAGAATTTCGGAAAGGTCATCCGCAGTACAGGGTCGCCGTGAGATGGTTGCAAGAATTGCATCTTCGATTTTAAAATTATAGGATTTAACCTTCTCTCTTTTTTGGTAATTACTAATTGTGACAACAGGCAGATCCTCAAATTTCTTCTTAATCTTCACGAGAGTCTCTTCATCAGCAGGAACGACCCAATTCTCTGTACCTGGTCTGTCAATAGAGTTCAACTGAATCAGGTCAGGATTAATTTTCTTCAGGACAGCATGAAATTTTTCAATTTCTTCATCTGTGTCATTAATACCTGGTATGATAAATATCTCGAGCCAAATTTTTCCTGGAAATTCCCTGCGGAAACTAATAAGTCCTTGAATGATATCAACTGGTCTGATCCCCTTAACAGGTCTGTTTATTTTTTGAGAAATATTATAAGAAACTGCATCTAAAGAAGGCATTATCACGTCGGCAAGCAATAATTCTTTACGAACTTCAGGATTAGAAAAAAGAGAACTGTTTGTGAGCACTGCGATCTTATATTGCGGAAATTTCTTTTTAAGAAATGTGATTATTCTTTCTATTCCAATATTCAGCGTTGGCTCACCCGAACCTGAGAAGGTAATATAATCAAGTGTTGGATTGTTTGAGAGAAAGGAATCGAGTTCTGAAATAATTTCATCAACTGGAATATATTCCTTTCGTGTGCTTGTAAGGTTTGTTGTTGCACCGCATTCGCAGTACACACAATCAAAAGAGCAGGTTTTATAGGGAATAGGGTCTATACCAAGCGATAAGCCGAGCCGGCGTGATGGAACTGGTCCAAATAGATGTTTGTATTTCATGTTAAAACAAAAAAATTAATCCTATTTCAATCATAGAAATTTTATTATTCATAGCAAAAAATGGGTGTGCACCGCACGTTGAAATTCTATTCTGAAAGGCACTATGTAGTTAGCTCAAGTCAAGATTACTAACGGCACATCAGACGAACTGCTTATTGCTGCTACCTTCCGGTCCTGACAAGATTCGCAGAGTCCGATTGCGTTAGACTTGACTCTCAACGCCACTTGCATACCACACAGACAGACATCAAATCTCGCAGATTGGAATTCAGCCCTGCTATAGCGGATTGCAGGTTACAGGACACCGCTGGCTTCCCGCCTAGCACACCCTATTTAATATTTATTTCTTTTTATCTACTACGATTTCCTGTGAAAGTGTTTGAGTTTTTTTTCGGATTGAAAGCTGCTCGATCACAGAAAGTATGTTATATGTAAACCAGTAAAGCACGAGTCCTGCAGGTAAGGATTTGAAGATGAACACAAAGAAAACCGGCATACCGTACATCATAAATTTCTGTGTTTTGAGTTGTGCAAGCTGCTTTTCATCCATATTAGGAGTTGGTTGCTGGGACATCAACTTTTGCTGAAAGAACATGGTGATACCCATGAGAATAGGCAAAATATAATAAGGATCCGGAATTGAAAGATCCTTCAGCCAAAAGATAAAGCCCGCATGACGAAGCTCGATAGTGGATTGAAGCACAGGATATAAAGCAAAAAGGAATGGGAACTGAATGAGCAGCGGCAAACATCCACCTAACGGACTGACTCCATGCTCTTTATACAACTTCATGGTTTCCTTCTGAAGCTTCTGCGGGTTACCTTTATACTTTGCTTGCAGTTCTTTTAAGTGCGGCTGGACCTGCTGCATTTTTTGTGCGGAGGTGAAACTTTTATGAGTTAACGGGTAAAATACGAATTTAATGACAATCGAAAGGAGAATGATCGCAATTCCGTAATTTGGAATGAGAGAATATATGAATTTTAATAATTTTAGAATTAATTTACTGATTGGGCGAATCAACTTCCATCCGAAATTCATAGAATCTTCCAAGCCGATGTTAAAAGCCCGCAGGCGGTCATAATCAACAGGGCCGCAGTAAAGCTGGAAGGAGTGGTCTATCGAATTTCTTCCCACCTCGACTCTTGCATTTTCCATAATTGTGTCATTGTCTGCAGAAACAAATATCTCTCTTAGTTTTACAGTTCGCTCAGGAATTGTTGCAACCATGAAATATTTTGATTTAAGCGCAGTCCAGGTTATATTCCCGTATTGTGAAGCGCCGGATGCTGCCTTTTTCAAATTGATCTTATCGATCTTATTATCAACATAGGATACAACATCGATATAGGTACTGAAACGCTTATCACCCTGCTGATCATAGTAGATGCCGGCATCGAGCTGAATATCATAAGCATCAATAAAGCCCATATCATTTGCTATTATGGTAACATTCAGTGTATGGTTATTATCCAGGGAATAGCGCTTTTCAAAAATAATGTTGTCGTCTTTTTTAATATAGAAAGCAGCAGTGAACTCATCATAGGTGTAGTCAAGATTCTGTTTTCTGAAATTGATAGTATCACTGCTCGTATAGAACACGGTATTGAACATGCCTTTTTCTTTTATAAAGAGATTCACTGGATCTTCACGAGTTTCATTTTTGATATTTTTCAGGATAACCTGTTTGATATTGCCTCCACGATTTGTGAGAATGACCTTTATGTCTTCGTTTTCAAGTATGATGGCATCGTTCAATGGAACTTCCGACTGGATACCCAATAATGATAAATCCATTTCAGTATCTTCTTTTGTTTCAGATGAAGCAGGTTTGGGGGTTTTCTTTACAGGATCCACACTTTCTGTAGTGGATTGTTGTGTTTGAGGGGGTGCAGGCTGTTTCCAAAAATATTTGCTACTCAAATAGAATACAACAAATATCAAGATAAGGGCAATAATTGTTTTTTTATCCATAGTTTACTTATCCTTTATGGTAGTGGATCATATCCTCCTCTTGACCAGGGATTGCACCTAAGTATGCGCCAGGAAGATAAATAAATCGCTTTTAAAAATCCATATTTCTTAAACGCACTCTTTGCATAGATGGAACAGGATGGATAAAAGCGGCATGCATCAGGGAAAATTGGTGAGATGAATTTTTGATAAATTGTTATCAAAAGTATGAAAAAAAGATTTATAATTTTATTCACGTTCTTCAAGAACCTTTTCAAGTTCCTTATATATATTGTCACGACCGAACTCATAAATACCATGTTTAGTTATTACGAGATAGTCATAATTTATAAGAAATAAGTCATTATGAGTATGAGCAAAGTTCTTAATCCAGCGTTTAATCTTATTTCTTTTCACGGCATTTGCAATTTTTTTTGAAACAATAACGGCAAGTCCGAAATCGTTGCCTTTATTGATAGAACATGAGACAATATCAAAATATGGAGTATGTTTACGTTTACCATGTTTTTTTAATGCATCAAATTCTGCTTGAGAGGTAATTCTCTTCACGCGTCATTATATAGAAAGTCTTTTGCGACGTTTTGCACGACGACGTTTGAATATCGCTCTACCATCTTTGGTTTTCATTCTTTTGCGAAAACCATGAGAACTTTTTTTAGGTTTATTATGCGGCTGAAACGTTCTTTTCACAGCTAAACCTCCGGATGTACTTTAGAATGTGCAATTCTGAGAGCTCTGATTTGGTGTCAAGTTTTTGGCGTCTTAGAATTACAAGTAGTGAGTAATGTAAGAAATATTTATAGATCGTAAAATTCTTTTCTCCTATCATTGAATAGGTGATTCTTTTCTGTGATCATTTTATTTCGAGCTATTTCAGGATCAATATCGACTTTCATGAGCACTTCTTCAGTTTGATTTGCCTGGATCAAAATATTACCATATAGATCAGTTATCTGGCTCAATCCCGTAAAAGTAAGTGCTTGATCCTTATTTTTTTCAGACCCGACCCGATTACTTGTTATGGTATATACATGATTTTCAATTGACCGGGTGATCATAGCTTTTTGGCAGAAAGGCATTACAAGATTTGCAGAATGGCACAGTATATCTGCACCCATAACTGACAGCGTGCGTGCAGATTCTGGAAATATCCAGTCAAAACATATCATAAGCCCAAGAAATGCATTCTTGTATTTGGCCACTTTAAAACCGGTATTTCCGGGTGCGAAAATATCTTTTTCGTTTAAGAATAGATGGGTTTTACGATAAATTGTTTGATTTCCAAAAGGATCTATAAGAATTTGCGAATTATAGAATAGCTCCCCATTTTTTTCAAGAAATCCCGCAACAAGAGCTGTTTGTTCACGCACAGTAATATCATTGAAGAAATCAGAAATTCTGCCGTTACCAGTTGAAGAAAAGGGGTCCATCTCTTCTTTGGATTCGAACAAATAACCACTTGTGCAAAGCTCTGGAAGAACGACAAGATCAGTATTGCAATTCCGCAACATCAAGGATATTTTATCGAGATTCTGTTTCTCGTGAAACAGTTCGGGATAGAATTGAAGAAATCCTACTCGCATAATGTTATCCGCTGATCGAAAGATATTCAACCAGAATTGAAGGAGCTCCAATTGCAGAAAGCTTAAATTTTAGATCATCGGCAATACCAACGACCTGCTTCATTAGTTGGAGGAAATTTCCCGAAACAGTAAAGTTGTGTATGGGATATTTTCTTTTTCCATTTTCGCAGTAAAAACCCTGAGCGCCCATTGAAAAATCTCCGGATATTGTATTGCATCCACTGTGCATACCCGATAATTGGACGATTTCAAGGCATTTTGGAAATTTAGAATACAGGTCGTTTTTGGAAGATAAGCCAGGTTTAATGTACAAATTCGAAGGCGAAATATTTATTGTACTTTTGTATGATCTGCTTGCATTACCAGTTGAAACAGTACCATCCTTCAGTGCTGTAATTGTGTTATGAAGAAAAGATTGCAGCAAACCATCAGCAATCAGTTCAGTCTTCCGAGAAGGATAGCCCTCATCATCGAAAGGACGAGTATTATAACCATTGTTGAGCAGCGCATCATCAATGATATTTACAATAGAATGAGCAATATTCTTGCCGAGCTGTCCCTTCAGGAGTGATTGACCTTCCTGAACGGTTTTTGCTGAAAATATTCTCCAGAAAGTACTCAATAAAGTAGCGGACATTTCGTTGTTAAAAAGGATAGGATAGTTATCGGACTTAATCTCTCGTGCACCTAATAAATCAAGTGCTCTTTGGGCTGCTTCATTACTTATGTTCTGAGGTTTAATATCATTGAAATCGCGATATTGAGCTTCGAAGTATCCTGACTTTGTTTCCTCTCTTTCTTTTGCAAGACAAAAAGAAAGGACATAGCATGCATTTGTGGAATATTCCTTGTTCAAACCGCTTGAGTTTGCAATTTTGAAAAAAGATTCATTATCACTAATAAGCGCATGAGGTACATTGACTATCCTTTTGTCATAGTCGAGTGCAATTTTCTCAAGCTCCTTTGCCTTCTTGATCTTATCTTCAACTGGAATTCCAGAAAGGTCTTTATTGTAAATGTCGAGATTCTCGTCGATTGCAGGATAGTTATCGAGTACAATTTTTTCCTTGAAATCAACGCTTTTTGCATTTTCTCTTGCATTGCGAAGTGCTGATTCTAATGATTCTCGATCTAGTTTTTCTGTATAAGAATAGCCGGTAATATCATCAAGAATAACTCTAATTCCAAGCCCGATCGAATCTGAATAATTAAAGCTGTCAATATCCTGCCTGAATATCTTAACAAAGAAAGCTTTTGATTTCGAGAGATAAACATCATAATACTTAATGTCATACTTTTTTGCAAGTTCTTGTATATGCTGAAATTCTTTTTTAAACATTACTTCTCCTTCCTTCCACCGACGACGATCTCATCAACTTTGATAGTCGGCTGTCCAACGCATGTGGGGATGATGCCGCTCTGAGAACCGCACATTCCTTCTGCAAGCTCAAGGTCATCGCTTATCATGCTTATCTTTTTTAAGATATCACGACCGTTACCGATCAAAGTAGCGCCGCGGACAGGTTTTGTAACTTTTCCCTTTTCAATAAGATATCCTTCACCTACTGCGAAATTGAAATCTCCGGTTCCGGGTTGAACAGAACCTCCACCCATCTTTTTGGCATACAATCCAAAATCGACAGAAGAAATCATGTCATTAATGGAGTCTGTTCCAGTATTGATAAAAGCATTTCTCATTCGAGATGTCGGAGCGAATTTGTATGACTGCCTTCTTCCGCTTCCGGTGGAAGGCATTCCGATCTTCAAACCGCCCAGTTTGTCGATCATAAAGGACTTGAGAACACCTTTGTCTATCAGAACAGTTCTCTTAGTGAGACTGCCTTCATCATCGATTGTACTCGATCCCCATTTGTTTGGGATTGTTCCGTCATCTATCGCAGTAACGCATGAGTTGGCAATTTGTTTCTCAAGCTTATTGGAAAATACAGAAGCCCCTTTTGCAACAGATGTGGTCTCAAGAGAATGTCCGCACGCCTCATGAAATATTACTCCGCCAAAGGCATTTCCAATAATGATGGGAAATTTTCCACTTGGAGCATAATCTGCAAGGAGCATTTTTACAGCTCTTTCTGCTGTTGTTCTACCGAGTTCTTCAGGATCGAGACTATTGAAGAATTCATAACCCATTAATGCACCGGGACCTTCTCCCCCTGTCTGCATCTGGTTATCTTTACTCGCAATTGAGCTTACAAATATTCGTGCATATATTCTTTGATCCTTGGCAAGTAATCCTTCACTGTTTGCTATCATGACCTTTTGGATTTTTTCCATATAATTAATACTAACTTGTGAAATATAGGCAGAGAAATTTCGTGATGCAGTATCAATTGAATGAATGAATGCAATTTTATCCTGATGATGAACCGAGTCAAAAGGTATTAGGACTTTATGTGGAGAATCATACAATTTTTCAGTCAAATCGATGGCTTCTAAAGATTTGTTTCCAATCTCTGCCTTACTTACTGCTTCTGCCGCTTTTAGAAGTCCCTTTTCTGAAACATCATTTGTAAAGGCATAGATCGCTTTATGCCCGTAAAAAACTCGTATCCCAGCCCCGTAATCATTTCCGCTGATTGACTTAACGATATTGCTGTCAAGCAACTGAATTGAAGAGCTGATGGAATCTTCAAAAAAAAGTTCAGAAAAATCTGCCCCATTTGAGAGTGCCTTTTGAAGGATACGTTCGATTATTGATTTTTTTATCATTGTACCTCCATGACTGCACTCAGACTTGAAAATAGGATATTGATGTCAAGAAAGTATAGAATATTTTGACAACAAATTACAAGAATAAATAAGCTCATATGTTGAGGTGGCTATGTTTATAATTAATATTAAAAGTAATTTCAGCGCTGCTCATAATATTGTGGGCTATAAAGGTGACTGCGCAAATGTGCATGGACACAACTGGAATGTTCGTCTTGCACTTATATGTAATAAAATTGACGAGATTGGAATGACTATTGATTTTAAGATATTGAAGAAGGAATTCAATTATTTGTTGAAAGAATTTGACCATGAAAATCTTAATAGTTTAGCATGTTTCGACGATTGCAATCCGACTTCTGAAATAATTGCACAAAAGATTTTTGAAAAATCTCAATTGGTTTTTAATAGTGAAATCACTTCAGTATATGAAATTGAAGTAAGCGAATCCGAGAAATATTCTGTTATTTATAGACCTCATGAAAATACTTGATTCGAAATTTATTGAGAGCGCATATAAGTTTTCTGATCTTTCAGAAAGTGATTTGCCCGAAATAGCATTCATCGGCCGATCTAATGTGGGGAAATCTTCACTTATAAATGCGTTGCTTCAAAGAAAGAACCTTGCTCAAATCAGCAAGAAACCCGGTAAAACCCGAACGATAAACATTTTCGAGGTGTCGTTCCAATATGGTGATCAAAAAGAGAAGCTTAATTTTGCTGATCTTCCAGGATATGGCTATTCAAAAATATCTGAGAAAATGCAACAGGATTGGAAAAGACTTATCGATGATTATATTTCAAAGAGAAAAAATCTTTGCGAGTTAGTATTGATAGTGGATATACGACATGATGCAGATAAAAAAGATATTGATGCAAAAGAATGGATATTGTCTCATGGAAAAGAAATGTTGCTTGTTCCTACAAAAGCAGACAAATTAGGCAAATCTCAAGTAGCAATAAAGATAAGGGCGCTAAAAGATCAATTTTTATTATTACCACATCACGAAATTATTGGATTTTCTTCAAAATCAAAGATTGGTAGAGAAGAAATATTACAGTGGATCGGGCAAATTACTGCGTTAGTTAAGAATGGAGATGCTAAATGTTAGAAAAAGTGAAAAATCCCGAAGATCTTAAAAAATTGAATTTACTTGAATTAAAAGAATTATGCAAAGATATTAGAGAAAGAATTATTGAAGTTACGTCGAAAACAGGCGGACATCTTGCCCCAAGTCTCGGAGTAGTCGAACTCACTGTTGCTCTTTTAAATGTGTTTGATCCGCTAAAGAGTAGAATTATTTGGGATGTTGGACATCAATCTTATGCATATAAGATATTAACAGAAAGAAATGCAGCGTTTGATAATTTACGGCAATATGGCGGTTTAAGTGGTTTTAATTCGATATCAGAAAGTAAGTATGATGCTTTTGGCGTGGGGCATAGCAGCACATCACTCTCAGCTGCTCTAGGTATTTCTGTCGCAAAAGAGCAGAAGCAAAGACCCGAAAAAACAATCGTAGTGATAGGAGACGGTGCTCTCACTGCTGGAGAAGCATTTGAAGGTCTTAATAATATTGGCGGTTTGAAAAAAGATATTGTTGTGATCCTGAACGATAATTCAATGTCAATATCAAAAAATGTTGGGGGAATGCATCACTATTTAGCAAATGTGCTTTCAGGGCATCATTACAACAGAGTCAAAAATGATGTATGGAATATGGTTCAGACACTTCCCAAAATAATTAGAAATAAGATAATAACCGGTGCACGTAGATTTGAAGAGAGTATACTCAATATGGTCATACCAAATAGTCTCTTCGAGGATCTGGGTTTCAGATATGTAGGACCGATCGACGGACATGATCTGCCGACTGTAATAAAGATTCTCAAACAGGTTAGTAATAATATTAGCGAACCGGCACTTATACACGTAATTACGAAAAAGGGGAAGGGATATGAATTTGCAGAAAATGATGCCACCAAGTTCCATGGCGTTTCATCCTTCAACAACATAACTGGAGAAATAAATAAAACAAAATTCAAACACACAAAACCTTCATACTCTCAACTTTTTGGAGACACATTAACAGAGATTGCAGAAAATGACAAAGACGTAGTTGCGATAACTGCAGCAATGTGTGATGGCACCGGTCTTAGTGCTTTCAGAGATAAATTTTCTGATAGATTTTACGACGTTGGAATTGCGGAACAACATGCTGTGACCTTTGCAGCGGGAATGGCTACCGAGGGCTTGAAACCCTATGTTGCAATATATTCTACATTTCTACAACGCGCCTATGATCAAATAATACACGATGTTGCACTCCAGAAATTACCGGTTAGATTTGCAGTAGATAGGGGGGGTCTTGTCGGAGAGGATGGACCCACACACCACGGCGTTTTTGATCTTTCTTACTTGCGATGTATTCCCAATATGGTCATTATGACACCAAAAGATGGAGATGAATTTAAAGGAATGCTTCTATTTATGAATAAGTATGACAAAGGTCCAATTGCGGTTCGTTATCCGCGGGGTGTTATTGATGAGTATGATCTAAAAAAAGAGAAAATACGTTTGGGTAAATTTGAAATTGTATGTGAAGGGCAAAGAACAGCAATATTATGTGCAGGAACAAGTTTTAAGATAGGTTTCGAGGTTTATAATAAGCTCATGAAGAAGGATGTTCACCCCTTCCTTATTAATGCACGATTTATTAAACCAATCGATGGGGATATATTAAAAGAACTGCACAAGCAAAAGGTTAAAAATCTAATTACTATTGAAGAAAATGCACTTTATGGAGGGTTTGGTGCAGCAGTTCTTGAAAAATGTAATGAACTTAATATCCATTTTAATATTAATCGTTTCGGACTTCCGGATGAATTTGTCACTTTTGGTGATGCGAATGTTTTAAGAGAAAAGATAGGTCTTACAACACAAAATGTTTATTCATATATACTCACATTATGATTGATCATAATGATACGATCGCAGCAGTTTCGACACCTCCGGGCATTGGCGGCATTTCTGTAATTAGAATAAGCGGGTCAGATTGTACTGAAATTCTCAAGAAAATTTTTAAAACCAACCTCTCTGTAAAAGAAATGCAATCACATCATATATACTATGGGAAAATTTATGATGAGAAAGCATTAATTGATGAAGTCCTTGTATCGGTTTTCAAAAATCCAAATAGTTTTACAGGAGAGGATGTCTTAGAAATAAGCTGCCACGGTGGTTCTTTTGTAACGCAGCGAGTTCTTCAAACTATTCTAAAAAATGGTGCAAGGCATGCTGAAAAGGGTGAATTTACAAAAAGAGCGTTTCTAAATGGTAAGATCGACCTCACTGAAGCAGAGGCAGTTATTGATCTAATTCATGCTTCAACAAAGCATTCATTGCAGTCAGCAATATACCAGCTTGAAGGGAAATTACATCATTCGATTAGTTTAATTTTGAAGGACATATCTTCAATAAGATCTGAAATTGAGCTGGATATAGATTTTTCTGAACAAGGATTAGAGCATAAAAGATATGAAGATTATCTTAATATCCTTAAAGATATTAAAGCAAGGATTGAAAGATTGATCGCAACTGCCCATGAGGGCTTGATTCTTCATGATGGTTACAGAGTTGTGATAGCAGGTCCTACAAATGCAGGTAAATCAAGTGTGTTTAATAAAATAATTGAGAACGAGAGGGCGATAGTAACCGAATTTCCCGGAACCACACGTGATTATATCGAGGAGGATATCGCTCTTGAGGGCTACTTGGTGAGACTTTTCGATACAGCAGGATTAAGAGAGAGCACAGACAAAATAGAAAAATATGGCATTGAAAAATCATATAATATAATCAAGAATGCTCATTTGATTTTGTGGATAGAGGATTGCAGTGTTTCACGTGAAACACCAGAACTGAATCTTAAAGGCATAAAAATACTGAGAGTTTTGAATAAGATTGATTTAATTGAAAGAAATCAACTCAGTAAAGAACATGATATTCATGTTTCAGCTAAAACAGGCGATGGAATAAACCGGCTGAAGCAAGAAATAATTAAAAATATTGATATACAGAAATTTGATCTAACTGGTGGCATTATTACCAACTCTCGACAGCTCGGGGCTGCAGAAAAAAGCTTAAAAGCAATCGATCAAGCAATAGAAACGACAAAAGCAGAAAAGGGGCTTGAATTTATTGCCTTTGACCTCCATGAAGCGAGTGAATATCTTGAGGAAATAATCGGTAAAATAAGCAGTGAGGATATTATTAACTCGATATTTGATCGATTTTGTATAGGGAAATAACCGAATTAGCTGTTAAGAACTTCCCGTACTTTCTCTACTAAATCATCAGGCGTGAAGGGCTTTTGAATAAAATTAGTTCCAGGTTCGAGAACACCACGATTGCGCATCTCTTCGCCGGTGTAGCCGGACATAAAGAGAATTTTAAGCTCGGGCTTTTCAGCTTTCATCTTTTCGGCTAATTCTCTTCCATTCATTTCCGGCATAATAACATCTGTAAGCATAAGGTCAATTGGTTCAGTGTAATTTTTTGTGACTTCAAACGCGTTTATGCCATTATAAGCAGTGATAACATTTAAACCTTCATCCTCGAGAATTTCTGTGACAAGATCCCGCACCATATCCTGGTCCTCTACAAGAAGAACTGTTTGCTGCTTTTCGCTGGTAGTTTCTGAAACTGATTTACTTATAGGCTTTTCTGTTTCGAGATGAAGATCTTCTTCAGGTTCGATCTGTGGTAAATATATTTTAAATGTAGTTCCTTCGCCAAGTTGACTATCAACCTCAATTCCACCATTACTTTGCTTTATGATCCCATAAACAGTTGCAAGTCCAAGTCCAGTACCCTTGCCAACTATCTTTGTAGTAAAAAAGGGCTCAAATATTCGAGAAATAGTATCTTTGCTCATACCGGAACCTGTATCTGACACATCAATGACAGCATAATTCCCTGGACTAAGTGCTTCAACGTGTCCAATAATTTCATCGTCATGAATAGTAGAAGAGTAAGTTTTGATAGTGAGCTTCCCGCCGCTTTGCATGGCATCTCTCGCATTTACTGCAAGATTCATTAGAATTTGATCAATCTGATTGCCATCTGCTTTTATAAACATATTTTCTTCGAATTCAGTACTTAAAATTATGTCCTCTCCAATCAATCTTTGAAGCATATCTTGAACTTCTTCAATTACTTTATTCAGATTGAGGATTCTTGGTTTGATTATTTGCTGCCTGCTAAAGGTAAGGAGTTGGCTCGTCAATGAAGCAGCTCTGCCACCCGCCTTGCGTATCTCTTTAAGTTCATTATACATTGCATCAGATTCATTAAGCTTCCGAAGGAGAAGATCGCAGCGTCCATTGATTGCGGTAAGAAGATTGTTAAAATCATGAGCAACTCCCCCGGCAAGTCGACCGATAGTTTCCATTTTCTGGGTCTGGCGAAGTTTTTCCTCACTTTCTTTCAGTTCCTGCTCAAGCTTTTTAGATTCAGTAATATTTTCACAAAGAGTTACAACAGAAGTTGGAATACCTTCTGCATTTCTAACAACATCAGAAATTAGGCGAACCGGAAAAGGGACACCTGTTTTAGTAATATTCGTACTTTCCCGAGTCATTCCTTTCCATTCCATTACCTGGTCCATTTTCCACGGCTGTAACTTATTCATTGTTGCGAAAATGCGGACATCTTTGGCAATCAGTTCATCTGGCTCCCAGCCATGCATATGCGCATCGGCAGGATTAGTGTATAGTATTTCACCCTTTGTATTTGATATTGTAACACCTAATTTCATTGTTTCTACTGCTTTTTTAAGTTGGAGATATTCTTCTTCTTTATTGATGGTTGTTTTATCTATTTTGGTCATTTATATACTTTAGTCGAAAATTTTTTAAAGACAAAGCTGTATTATAGTTTCTATTGGAGATATATTATTTTTCCAATTGAATGCGTTTTAGATGTTTCCACTTTATAAAAATATATGCCGGCTGGAATTGATGTTCCTTCTAAATCTATTCCCGCCCAGTTAAGAATGTTTGAGTTATTGAAATCATTATAAGTAAATTCTCTAATAAGACGTCCCTTAATATTATAAATTGACAGATTCTCAACTTTTTCATGTATAGCTGTGAAGTCGAAAGTAATAATTCTATCAAATGGATTGGGATATGCCGAAAACACTAAACTTATAATGCCCGGAAAATTGGACTTCTACACCAGGTTCAATTCTCAATGTATCAACATCTATAATCAGGATTTCACCATCAATAATATATGGACTATTGGCAAGAGTCCATATGCCACTTACAGTTCCAGGATCCACATGAGTATCAGCAATTGCAATTGTGGTTAAAAGTAACAAACCACATAGGATAATGAGTGTTTTTTTCATCTTATCCTCATTAATCTTAATTAATTTTCTCATTTTTTTTCTTCTTATTTTTTTTGCTTTAATGCAAATTTCATTTATATTACTTATTTTAATTATGGAGCAACCTGAACAATTTTTAGTCCTTCATTATCAGCAAGAAAAGCGTAACTGCCATATAGATAAATTGAAACTGGCTCGGTCGACATCTCAAATGTTCCTAAGATGTAAGGAGCCAAAGGATCTGAAACATCAATTACGAACAGTCCCTCCTCTTTGTCTGCTAAATAGACATAATTATCTCGGGCATAGACACTATAGGCAAAACCATCGGTTGGGCAATTGGCAACAGGCAATGGAGAATTTACATCAGAAATATCAATAATTTCTAATCCTTTCTCACCATTTGCTAAATAGGCATAATTACCAAGTGCATAAACATCCTGGGCAAGCCCAGCAATTGGAAGGTCAGATACAAATAAGGGATTTGATGGCTCGGAAACATCTAATATAGCAATACCGCCGTCAAGACCATTAGCTACAAAAACAAAAGGAGAGGGGTCTTCATAAGCAAAGACTTTTCTTGCATCTCCACCAGTCCCGCAATTTCCCATAAAACTTAGAGGTTCAGTTGCAGTTAATATTGAAACTCCATCTTCACCAATTGCAATATAGGCAAAATCACCAGAAACAAATACATCATTTGGAACCCCAGCAGTCGCACAACTGTCTATTTTTACAAGCGAGTTGACATCAACTATATTTAACCCACCATTGTGATTAGTTATATAAGCAAAATTATTGTCAACAAAAACTGATAGTGTTCTATCATTAAAGCTTATACTGCTGATTTCATTAGGTGCACTTGGATTTGAACAATCAATAAGCACAAGTCCATTATATTGATCAGCCACAAAGGCTTTCCAGTTTGCGACAAATACTTCTGTGGCATCTCCTGAGGTATTCACAGAACCAATCTCTTCTAATCTAATATTTATATGGACTTCATTACTATATCCAGAGTAAAATGTGTTACAATAAGTAGAGTCATAGGCATAGGCTCTAACGCGATAGTAAAAAGTTCCACAAGGTTGCGTAATATCATCTATAAAAGAATTAGTATTAGTTGCTACAGAATCATACTCCGTAATCCAATCTAATTCACCAATTTTTTTATCAATATAAAATCCTTCTTCCCCATCGCTATTGTCGTTCCATGAAAGGCTGATTTTACATGGATCTGGTTTTTGCAAGATTAAATTGCTGGGAGCTGGCAAAGTGGTAACTATAGAATTCTCAACTCCACCTTTTTTTGATTCCCCAACAAACACCCAAACACGATAATAAACTGTTTCAAAAAGATTGGTAGAGTCACTCAAAGAGGTTGTATTGGCAGTGAGAATTTTATACTTATCGGTCCAACTTCCATTATCTATCTTTTTATCAATAATATAACCATCTTCACCTACGCAATGGTCCTCCCAGCTTACTTTCAATTTCTCCTGGGAAGTTTGCACAATATTCAGATCCGTTGGGGCAGTTTGTGGAGAGAGATAGGCAACAACTTCAGAGAATTGCGAAGTTATATCAGTCTCTACATTATGGACTTTAACCTTATAGGCATATGCAAGGCTATCATTTGTAAGGATATTATCAACGAAGTTAAAAGGGGATTCAACTACAATTGAATACGTCTCAATCCAGGTGCCTTTACCAATTCTTTTTGCTATAAAAAATTGTAGAGTATCCTCAATAGAAACGGAATATTTCCAGCTTAGTTCAACTATCCCTTCCTCTATTTTTTTTATCTCCAAATCTGTAGGAGCATCATGGCTACCTGGAGAAGTTAGCTTTACGCCACAACTTATCAAATAAAAAGATATAATACCAAGTATAGCAAAGCAGAAAAACTTAATAGGGTTTTTATTCCTTGTTTTTATCATTTTTATCCCTTTTATTTTCGTTAAAAAGTGTATCAATATATGCTTTTGCATCTCGCATCTTCTGGATTTTTTCTTTGGTAGAAATATCTTCTTCCATCCTCTGTTCAATAGGTTCAAGAATTTCTGCTTTTAAGATTATTATCATTTCTTTCTCTGCTCTATCGTGTTTATTATATCCAAAAAGATAGCGAAGACCAAAAACCCACCAGGGAAGGTCTTTTAAAAGCGGTACTCCGGTTCTCACTTTAGTGTCTTCTGTACTATAAAGTCCGCCAATAACCGTTTCCTCTCCATTAAATAAAAGCACTTCAGTTGTGGATTGACTCACATTTATAATGGTGCTAATTTCTCCTGGCACAGCAGAACTCCTCTCTACTTTGGTAACCAGGTGTATAGCTGTCTTAAGACTATCCTTAACGATTGTGGGGGTTGCCTCTAAAATCACCCCAGTTGTAAAAAATTTATCAGAAATATTACCTGCTTCATCCCTGGTTTTTACGGAGAAATCTTTACCAACTTGTATATATCCTTTTCTGCCTGATATAACAACTATACTTGGTCGGGCAATAACAGTTCCTTTTTGGTTGGATTCTATTATTCGTAAGAGTGTATTTACATCAATTGTAATGTCACCTGATTCCAATGTTGTTGTTCCACTTGCATTAAATATATCACTTATTACTTGGCTCCCACCTGAAAAATTTATTGATGCTACAACGTTGCCGTTGTAAAGTGTTGACCAATCTATGCCAATACTGTTTAATACTGACTTATCAGCAATAAAAAATATTGAACTGATTCGTATCTGCTCAGTATCAGGAGTAATTTCCTTCTCTTCTAGCATTACTTCTTCTGGTGGTTTTTCTTCTATAACCCGATCTCTTATTAGATAAATTCCTGGCAGTTCTTCAAGAATGAGATTATTAAAGTTTATAATAAGCTCTAAAGCATCTTTCCAATATAGCTGTTTAATTGGAATTCCAATAGGTGCGGTAAAACTGCTCATATTAACTATTTTACGTCCTTCAAATCTTTGAGACATTGTTTCAAGTGCTATAATTGCATCAGGAAAATTTGTATCCCGGGAGATTGTAATTAACTCTTCTGGCGAAATGATTTTTTCTTCTTTCCATTGACAGAAAAGCGTGCTAGACAAAAATATTAAAATAAAAAAAAGCAATAATTTTTTCATTGTGTATCACCCTCGATATATATAATTTTTTCCTCTGAGATTCCGATGCGATTTATCTTAAATACAGCAGCTTGTTTATTCCAGTTGATATGATCCAGATAGCCATAAGCAACTTTGTATCCCGGAGTGAGAGTATTAATTTTTCCATTTTCATCGCGCAAAAATACTCTATTCGGAGTTAAACCTATCATTGATGCTGTATCCACATTAAGATATTTTTCCTCTTCCATATTTAATATAGGCTCGTGAATTCTGGAATAAAATGGGTTATATGTTAGATTTGTAAATCTAAAACTTCTCATTGGTATATCTTTTAATTTAGTTCCATTGTCATTAAAATATGCTCGTAAAACAAGCATAAAATTTACTGTATCAGCCATAGCTACCGATTGTTCAGAAAGCTTGATAGATTCAACTGTATAAAGTGGGGGCTGATATTCAATTTGATAAATAAAAAAATGAAGAGATTCTATATTAGCATCTCCAGAGATGTTATATGTATTGAAAGAAATGTCTTCCATTTGGCCTGAACCTGCAGTTCGGAAGTTAAAATTAACATCAGGGCAAAAATTATCACAAATACCAATCAAATATTGATATGAAAGAGTCGGATTATCATCTTTCAGTATAACTTTATTGCTTTCAAGTGCTTTTTTTTGCATATTCTCAAGCTCTTTTATAATTCGAGCTTCATCTTTTATATCAGGATCGGTTCTCTTGAGGGTTTCTAACATTTTTACTTTCTCATTGTATGATTTCTTTGCCTCTTCAAATTTTCTTACTGAATTTGCATTTCCGATAATACTTACAAATAAAACAATTAACAGCAAAACGGCTAAAACGATTGTATTTCTAATTACATATGGCATAATTACATGTTCTCTTTGACTTTCTTCTCTGCTATTTTGGCTAATCTATTATTAGGGAAATTATTTACTAATTGGTTCCAGTAATGATTTGCTTTTTCTATATTATTTTCTTTTTTATATGAGTTTCCCAGCATCATAAGTGCATCAGGAGTTTTTGTTCCTCCAAGTGTAAGAGTTCTTTCAAAAATTGCTTTTGCTTCTGATATTTTACCCATTAGATACAAGCATTCCCCTATAAGATAGTTAGCATTATAAGAATATTTATACTCAGGGTATTCTAAAACAAATTCTTTAAACCTTTCGTATGCTTCTTTTAAATTACTTGCAAAATATAATTTTGTAATAGAGTTATAAATTTTTAATTTATCTTTTTCAGAAACTTCTTTATAAATCTCAGGTTTAATTGGTTCTTTGGTTACAGGTTCTGGTTCTGATGGTTTTTCCGTTACTTCAGCTATGTAAATTTTAGATAAATTTTCTTCTTCTTTTTTAGTATCTTCAGGATTTGGATACGAAAAGACCATATCAAATTTCCAGATGGGAAATTCCTGTATTAAATAACTTGTAACTTCAATGATTCTGCCATTAGGGAATAGTTCTGAAAAGCCAATAATATTTCTCCTTTGAGTTGTATAGCCTGAGATTTGAAAATTATCTTCTCTACTATTCAAGCTTGTTATCCAGCTTATTTTATTTTCTAATAGAAAGTTTGAAAGCGTATTTAATATATAATACCATTGATTTTTGTTGCCAATTATCCTCTCGGTTTTTCCTTCATTCTGTTGCAAAGTAGATATTTGATTTTTGACTTCATTTAGTTTTGCAAGTATATTTCTGTTTTTCCGAAGTTCTACCTCTATATTATAGTTCTGTGTTCTAGCTTCAATGATTTTCTGGCTGAGATCCTGATGTTTAATAGTGCCAGTTAGTGAAAAATAGAAAATAGCTGCTAATACAAGCAATCCGTGCCAGGAAATTTTAAAATGCTTTTGCCTTTCAATTATCTTTGATGGAAGAAGATTGCTTGGGAAAAATTTTTTATTTTTTGGTTCTAATGTCTTCCATGCAAGTGCAATTGGTATTGCAAATCTTGCAATTTTTTTTGATAGTTGCTCATCACTCTTGATTTCCGAAATATCAATATTCTTTAAATCTAAACGGCAAACTGTTGATTTAGGTTTTAGATTTTTCTTAAAATATTCAACATCTTCATCAAGTATGTTTTTCCCAGCCATGACTAAATGCTGAGTTATTGGAATGCCCGATACATCCTGTTCCAATATAACTTTTGAATAAATTGCCTTCTTAATTCCCTCTAAATCAGTTTGCGTAACAATAATTGGAAAGGTTTTTACATAGCTGCCACCTTTCATTACAATTCCCACTCTATAATCAATACCAATGTACAAAATCAACACATAATCCCCTGGAGGAAAGTCATAGCAAGTTCTGACTAAATTCATTAGTGAGATTTCATTTGTATCTATAAAGCTATAAAAGAATTTCCTTTTCGAAATAACAAGATTAATATCCTGCAAGGCATTAAGAAGTTCAAACTTACCACGATGCACAAAAGCCAGAATAGTTTTATCAGGATTTAATATATAACTTAACTCATAATCTTTGGATTGGATTTCTTCTTTGGATAAAAATTCTGATTTGATTCTCTTTTTTATCTTTGCTGTAGGTATTTCATCAAATTGCTTATATGAAATTTGTTCTTCGTTTGCATTGAGGGCAATCTTGCCTTTTTCTATAGGAAATTTAAGAAGTAATTTTTGTAAGTCATTTTGCCCTGATATTGCTTTTTCTTTTTCAATTTCTTCAAAACTTTCTTTTTCATCAAATTCTGAGATTTCCGGAATATTTAGCTCTTCCTCTTCTAAGTCAGTAAACTCTGATTCTTTTAATGCGGATTTCTTTTCTTCTTCAGTGATTTCTTTTGGGTATAGAGAACATGAAAGTTCAGTCTCTTCTAAACGCTGTATCTTTATTTTACCATTTTCTAAAGCAAGTTGAGCAACTTTAATTGATAATCCATCCTGGGAAATACCAAATGCTAATTTCTCTTTTTTAAATTTCATTATTTAGGAATCTATTTTGAGTAAGTTAACAACTGCTCCATTCTCTTTCTGTTATTTGAAAAGTTCATAGCTGTTTCTTTTGTTATTATATTGGTTTTACATAGATTAAATAGGTCTTGTTCAAGGGTTATCATACCTTTTCTTTTACCTTCAGTAATCATCTGATATATTTCGTTGATATTTTTATTTCTTATTGCAGCGGACACAGATGCATCTACAGAAAGAATCTCTTTTGCTAATGTTAGCTTGCCTTGCTTATTTGGAACTAATTTTTGAGAGATAATCACTTTCAAGGTATCTGCCAGTCTTATCCTTATTCTATCTTGTTCGTTTGGAGGAAATTCAGCAATAATTCTATGCATACTATCAACTGCTGAACTTGTATGTAAGGTAGTAAAACATTTATGACCGCTATCAGTGGCTTCAAGAACTGTAGCAATTGTTTCAGGGTCTCGCATTTCTCCAACAACAATTATATCAGGGTCCTGTCTTAATGCTTGTATTGTTCCTTCTCTAAAATTTAATACATCTTCACCAACTTCCCTATGTCTAATAATACATTTATCTGATTGGTGGATATATTCAATTGGATTTCCAATAATTACAATATGGGAGTTATTGTTGTGATTATTCATATCTATAATAGAGTCTAATGTGCAACTTTTCCCTGAGCCTGTGATTCCTGTTACTAAAATTAGACCAGATTTTTCATATTGGAGGTCTAATCTTTTGATAATTGATTCGGGAAAGTTTAAAGATTGTATTGTAAATATTTCTTGGTTGATGCGTCTGAAGTTTGCTACTAAAACATTACTTTCATAATAGATATCGCTACGGAACCGGCTGGGTTCTTCCCCCTTTTCTAATACCATTCCTACAGAGAGGTCTACATTTTTGTTTTTGAAAAGTGTTATTTTCTGTTCATCGGACAATATACTTAATAATATAGCGGTAACTTCATCATTAGTGTATGAAGGCATATCCTGATGTGGAGATTTTTTCCCATAGACTCTATACCAGATTTGTCTCTTTGCTCCAGGTCCGCCGAAATCTATATCAGAGGCGTTTATTTCTCGCATATGCTTGAGTAATTTTTTTAGGTTGTCGTAAGCTTCTTTTCTCCAGGTTGCATTATAAGTAATAATTTTGTTAATGTTCTGGAATCTACTTGTGCCAGTTAAATATTCTGGTAATCCTACTAACATTTCAGGGGTAAAAGATAGGCTCATTGTTCTCCTATAAATATTTCGTTATACGGTGGACGGTTGTCCCGATAAATCGGGAAATCGTCTTGCGTAAATCGCCAGACGTGTCGTTTTCCGGTATCCGTTAACCGTTTCGAGTTGCACAACCGATTGACGATATACGATATTCTTCACTTTTCTCCAGTAACAAGTTTCAGCATAACAATTCTTTGAATGGATTTACGCCATTTGGAAAATGTACAATTTATAAGATTAATCATAAATCTTTTCATCAATTTTTCACCTTTGTATGCAAAGAAATCTAACATCTTTTTACGGTCAAAATATCTAACCCTAACAGCAGTTTCAGCACGAAGTTTAGTAATTAAAGATTCAGCTAAAATAAGGCGTTCCTCACCATATGTATCCCATTTTTGGAGATAATCTACAATTGTATTATTAAGCCAAACTGAGACTTCACCGCGATCAACTAAAATAATTGAACCAGATTTTTTATCACCTATAGGAATGTTTACGCCAACATCATATTCACACAGGCTGCCCAAGGATAGAAAATCTGTTTTATCTTCAGGAGAAAATCCATGCAATATAATTGGGCCTCTTTTGTGGACGGTTTCTGACAAAGGTTCAAAGACTTTTTGAAGAGGACCATATAAATCTTCTGAATATTCTAATCCTTTTTTAACAACCTCAAGAAGTTCCTCTGCATTAGTAGGCTTGGTTATGTAGTGAAATGCACCAGCACGGATCGTCCTGACCGCATCCTCAATACTGGGAAAGCCGGTCAATATAATTATCACCGCAAAGGGTTGTTTCTTCTTAATCATCTTCATTAGTTCAAATCCACCCATACGGGGCATAGCCATATCAACAAGAAATAGATCAAAATCATCATATTCCATTTTATCTAAAGCGTCTTGACCATCAACAGCAAGCGAAACCTTATATCCCTCTTCCTCAAGAAACTCTTTACAAAGTTCTCTTATATTTTGTTCATCATCAACGATTAAAATATTTTTTTTCATAGTATTAATCCTGTTTTTGCTTTTTTCTTTCCTCTTTAATTAATTCTAACTTTTTTAACTCTTGCAATCTTGTTAGTATACTATTTATTCTATTGATAGCTTCTGTTATTTGATTGCCAGTCTTAGCAAGTTTTTCGTCCTCATATTCCGCAGCAGCTTTTTTTACCCTGCTTAATGACAAAGAAATAACACTAAGGGGATTATTTATGTCATGGTCTATCCCAGCGAGTGAAGCGGCTGTTTTAACAACTTCTTTATACTTTCCAATGTCTTTCTTATTTTCAACGATTTCTTTTTGCATTTCCAATAGTGTATTTTCTTGCTGGCTAAATTTCTCCTCATTAGTCCGAACTTCCCATGAAAGGTTTCTTACCATATCACTAATAAAATTCGCAATAAAGGCTATGGTAGTAAAAAGACCTACATAGGAAATCAGAAAGATGGTCTGTGACGATATATCAACATCAAAAGCCGAACCATTAACTGGAATCAGCCATTTAAAATTATAAAAAAGAATCAACATCAATAGACACATACCACCTATCGAGGCTGCGATAAAGCCGCCCGATTTTGTTAATGCCAAACTGGCAGTAATCACTCCTATTAGGTAAATCCATACAAAAGAACTTTCAAGCCCACCAGTCAAATGAACAACCATGGTAGCAAATACAATATCCAGAACGATTTGAAACGCTCCAATAATGTTAGTGGTCTTAATAATTTGCAAATGAAAAAGAAGATTTAAGATACATATTCCCAAAAATACAATAACAAAGATAATAATCGGATAGGTCTGTGGAGTTTGCTGAACCCGCAAAACACCTATGGCAAAAAGGATAATTACCATAAACCAGCGGATTTTTGACCACCAGTTGAAAATGCTTTTTTCTGTTTCAAAAAATTGTAATTTATCCATTTATATCCTCCAAAAATATATTTACTCCTGCCAATAGATAATTTCCGTTTTCTTCACGCCATTAAATTGATAAAGCTGATCGAGAACATCATCACTTAATATCTCATCATACAATCCGACTTCATCAAGAATTGCATCAATACAGGTAAATGGACCAAACCAGTCAAGTGTAGTTTCGCGCCCACCAATTGAAACTGTGTTTGTAGGATCTCTTCTAGTCCACTTATTAATTAATTTTGTATTTTTGTATCCCTCGTCATAAATTTGAATTGAAATTTCTGCCTGTGTTTCAGAATAAGTTCCATCATAAGTTCCTACAATGAAGTGCCAGGCATAGACGTCCATCTGAAAGTTATCCTTTGAAATTGAGACTTCCTCAACCCCAGAATTTGTAACTACATCGAACGCATATTTCACGTTTTTATAGATCCAGATGTCAAATATTCGTGCCCTAAGGGACCAGCATACAGGCCAGCTACCTTCATTAGTCTGTTCCGCTACAAGCACGCCCCAATCAAGAAAAGAGGGATCCAATTTTGTCCAGCAGGTGATTGTTAAAACATCATCATAAGTGGAACTTACCAATGTATCTAAATCAACTCTATCATTGTTTCCGTCAAAATAAAGAGCACCGTCACCATATGCTGTATCTGTAGTCCAATCTGGTGCTGAATCTCCCCCTCCTAAAGTTCCATCATTTCCACTGTCAGAGCCGTCTGCTGCTGTGGTTCCACTCCCTTCGTCAAAACTCCAACAACCAACTTGTTCATCGGGATGATAATCAATTACGTTGTCTAAAGTTGTTTCACTTTTATGGTGCACTGTGTCTGCACCAACTACAGCTGTTACATTTGCAATAATTTTTATTGCATCTTTGTCTGCGTCAAGAGCAGTATAACGCAGACTATCAATTGTACCGTTCAGAACATTAAAATCTGTAAAATTTTGAGTAAAATACCCCTCTCCGATAATTGGTATTTGAGTTTTCTGGACTTTTTCTTCATCTATTTGTTTTATACCATAACTTAAGGCATACGCAGCAAGGTTTGCTGCTCGCTGCTCAGCCAGGTTCTCAGATAGCATTTCTGGAACTTTACTTGAATGTCTTTGTACAGTGATAGTAATTGCTGCAAAAATGACTGTAAGTACCAAGACACCTATAAACAAAGACTTTCCCATTTTATCCTCATATTCGCTGTATCAGATTTATCCCTGATATATCGGGAATAAATAATGAACAAATCAACCATTGCATCCCGACATATCGGGATACCAAGGTTTTTATTTTACGGACAAACACTAAATATACTTTTGGGTTCTTAAACATTATTCACCAACAAATTTATCCTGTTCATCTTTTAATTTTCGTGGGTTCGGAATAAGCCCGAACCTAGCCTAATAACTCTACATAGATAAAAATTACCAAATTTATGTCAATCTTTTAATTGATTGATTGTTAATTGCTTTATCATAGATACAAATTTTTAAAATATTTCCAGAAGATAATTTTTGTATTTATATTTCTTTCGCCAGGCCCAACTAAAGAGCCCTCGTGGAAGAATTCCATTTCCACTTTAACAGAACGGATGTCATTTAGGATAAATGTTTCATTCTCATCCACATCATAATAAGTAAATTTCATACTTTTCAACCAGAGTGGTATATCAGTACCTGATACTAAAATACCATTTTGAGTAACTTCCATTGGATAGCCAATATGCGTACTATCTCCCAGAGCAATTTTTATTACATTTTCACTTGAGGTAGTAATATCAGCAAATACATCCCAGTTAGAGCAAAACTTAAAAGAGTCAGATGCAGCAACCATTATTGTATCAGACCCGGAACCAGTCACATCAATGCAAACTTTTCCCAAATAATTATCCAGTTCGTCACATATTACATCAGCACATTGATTAAGTGTTACCTGTAAACCGATATTCTGACCTGTAACCTGCACATTAAAAAGGGTGGTAAACATAGTAACCAAGAATAATCCACCGATAGCCACAGCATCAATAGCATCTAATAAACTACTCATCTCTCACCTATAAATCTACCTTAACAAACAATCTGTTGAACCTTATTGTGTCAAGTAATCCAACACAATATATCTTAATATCTACTCGTTGAAAATCTGTGGGAAATCCCATTGGTGTTCCTAATGAATCTGTATATTGAGTAGAGATATATACTTCATAATTAACACTACCCAGAGAAACAGTTGTATTAGGATAACTAGCTCCAATGAAATTAAATGGAACTATTGGTGGATTTGATACTATAACTTCCGCTTCTATTTTATCAAAGTATTTCTCCGATATGCTTTGTCCCTGGGTTATATACATTCCCCTATAAACCAGTTCGGATTGACTGAGCAGAGAGTAGTTTACAGTCATCACAATAGTGGCAAAAAGTGCAATCGCAAAAATGAGAGCAAGCATCTGACCTGTATTCATTATTTAATCCTCTGAAGTGGCATAAGACACTTCTGATATAGTAGTGAGCCCTTCTCTAATTCTTTCTAATCCAGATTGGCGAAGTGATAACATTCCCTGGCTTTCTGCAATTTGTCTTATCTTTTCCTCATAAATCTCAGTTCCAGCTTTCACAATAGATTTTCTTATCTCAAGGCTAAAATATAATGCTTCACAGATATTGATTCTTCCCCTATATCCTTCTGTGCACTTTTTACATCCTTTACCAGCTTCAAAGATTTTACCAGATTTTAAGTCCTCTTCTGTTAATCCTAAATCAAGAGCTGCTTGATACTTTTCTTTAGATAATGGTTTCCTGCAGTGTGGACATAGTTTTCTTACGAGTCTTTGTGCTACTATAATATTTATAGCATAAGCCAGAAGGAATGGTTCTACTCCCATTTTATAGAGTCTTGATATGGCACTTGGTGCATCATTGGTATGAAGTGTAGAAAATGTCAGATGACCTGTGTTAGCAAGTTTAACCGCAACATCAGCGGTAATTTTATCTCTGATTTCACCGACCATAACTATATCAGGGTCATGTCTTAGAATAGAACGAACTGCGTTTTCAAAGCTAAGCTTATGTCCAATTTTTAACTGCCTTGCGCCTCTAATTACATATTCTACAGGGTCTTCGCATGTAAGTACATTTTTTGAGGGGTCTAACACATGATAAAGTGCAGCCATTAAGGTTGTACTCTTTCCACTACCTGTTGGTCCTGTAACTATTACAATCCCCTTGGATGTATTTATCGCCTTAAGAAAGTCACTTTCTGCTTGTTTTTGAAATCCTAATTCTTTGAAATCTGTAATAACTTTCCTGTCATCTACCACCCTGATTGCAATGCTCTCAAATCTTCTTTCGTATTCTTGAGATATCATTGGCAGTACAGAGACACGGAAGCGAATCAAGTGGTCATCTACGATTCGTTGTGCAAAGCCATCCTGTGCTGTATCCCTTTCAAATCTATCAATCCCTGTGGTGCGGTCTTTTACTACAGCTGCCATAGCTTCTGGTTCGGTATTTTCCTGACGATGCCAGAGATGGAGCTTGCCATCAATCCTAAAATAGATATCTACATTGGACCTTTGGAACGGAATGATATGGATATCACTCGCATCTTTTCGTACCGCTTCTATAAGGCAGCCTTCATAAAGATTTACTAAAAGACTTTTGTTGATTTCGTCATCTAATGCATATTCATCAATTCCTGTTATGCGTCCTGGCTCCCTTACCTCTTCTATCTGTTCGCTTGCCTCTTCTAAAAGTTCTAGAAACTCATTTTGTTGCGGAGCTATCAGGTCAATAAGTTCCTCTAAAGTCCTTAGTCGACAATAAACTACTTCATATTTTTTGAACTCAGTGAGTAAAGGGATTTTTTCCACAATTTTTTCAGTAGGATTTGCAGATAAGACCAGGAGTTTATCCCTGCGACCATAAGATATTTGATATGGTAAAACCTTTTTATATATTAGTTCTCTTTTAAAATCTTCGGGAAATTTTGATAGTATCTCTTTTGTATTTTTTATCTGCTTCGTATCTACCTGTTCGGGGTCAATATTTATAGTTCGGAAGGCATAAAGGTCTGCTAATAAGCCAAAGATAGCATCATGGTCTACTTTGAGGTCAGAAACTAAAATCTCTTCTAACCTTCTTGGATTTTCCGGATCCTCATCAGCTTGAATCATAAATGCTTTATTAAGCGTTTCTTTATCAACTATTCCTCGTTCAATGAGAATTTGACCTAATCTTGATTTTCCTAACATTTTTTTCTTTTTTACATTTCTGGTTACCAAATCCAGTTTGATAACGAGGATAAATTACAAATGACTTAATTTACATTCCACTTATTCCCGGTATGGGAGGTGATACAAAGGCAACTTCTGCGGAAACTATGGTTAAGATGGTAATTGCCAGTGCTATAAAAGCACCAACTATAGTCTGAATATATTGAATTATATTCTTTATCTTATATGTTGTTTCTTTTTCATAGAATAGGGCAATCTGCTGGGCAGCTTGCAGAACATTCCCTGTCTCTACTCCTGTTCTCAACCTGCTTAATGTGGTTTTGTTAAAAACATCGGCAGTTGCAAGGGCTGGCACTAATGACATACCCTCTTTCAGCATAAGTGGAATTGTTATCTCTTTAACCCCTTTTTCCATGTAAGCATTCCTGCAAGCCTCTGCAGAAGCTTGTAATGTCTCTATGTTATTAGCAGCTCCTGCATAGATAGCAGAAAAAACTCTAAAAAATATCTCAATGCTTGATTTATGCAAAAGATGTCCTACAATTGGTAACTTAATTAAAAACCTATCTCTCCATACCATCCCTTTTGGAGTTTTCCACCATCGCAAAATTATCATTACAGGTATAATAATAAGAAGAAGCATCCACCACCAATTAGCCCCTAAATAATTACTCATTCTTAAGGTTGCTGCTGTCATAGGGGGAACTTCTATATTAAATTTGATAAATAGATTTGCAGTTGCCGGGAAAATAGAAACAATATACCATACGCATGCTGCTATTGTAGCCAATACTGTGAGAGCTGGAGCAATCAATGCTTGTTTCATACTTTTTTTATATTCCTGATCACGTTCCATGAACTTTGCAGTAGCATCGTAGACTTCTGCCATATTACCACTTTTGGTTGCCAAGCCAAGCATATAGGCAGGGAATTTCCCAAAAATATCAGAAAAGCGTGCAAAAACTTCTGAACCTTCTTTGCCAGATTTTAACTGGCTTTCAATCTTCTTTAGGGTTTCCTTTAATGTAGGATTTGATTCTTCGTCTGCCAACATACGAAGAATCTTGTCATACGCCATCTTTTCTTTTAACAGGAATGAACTAAGATTAACAAACATCATTATATCTGCAGAAGATGGCTTGCGTTTTATATCAAAAAGAACGGGTTGGATTTTTGCATTATGATATCCAATCTTTGCAAGGGCATCTGCTACTTCCTGCTTGGTAAATGCTGCCTGCCTACCTCTTATCTTCTTCCCATTTGGCAGCTTTACTACATAAATAAATTTTTTCTTAGGAAGTATGGAATTGATTCGTAATCTATGTTTGGAAGCAAGCCCTTTAATTAACTCTTTAGCTTTTGAATTGTTATGTGCTAATACTATACCTTGTATGGTTTTACCACTAAGTGATATACCTTGATATCGATATTCTTTGAACATAGCTACTTACTTTTTATTAACCTATGGTTGTTACGGTCAATTCCTCTTCTCAATAATTTGTTTTGTTGATATTTTGTGAAATCTCTTTCTTCTTCAAGATACTCGTAAATTGAATTTACAGAAATCTTAATGTCAAAAAGATATTTTTTTATTTCATCCTTCATAAACTAAAGTCTTAGTTTTTTCCATAACATTTATAAAATATGGATTGGAAAGTGAATTTTCAGTTATTAAATCTATTTGTCGCGAAAATAAATTCTGAAATAATTCATGTAAAGCAAAATAATTATCTGAATATTCTTCAATAGGAATATCTTTAAATGAAATTAGGAAGTCAATATCACTTTTATCATTAAACTTTTCAGAGCACACAGAACCAAAAACATATAGATTTTTAACTTTATATTTCATACAAAAATTGTGAATATCAAGTATATTATTTTTAATTAGAGCATTCATTGTTTATACTCTGGTTGTTACGGTCCATTCTGTCATGGAATCTGTAAATAAGAAAAATATGGGAGGCAGGCATCAATTCCAACCTCCCATATAATTTTACAAACAGCTAGTTTTACTATCTGCTGTCTTAATTATCAATTAGTATCGCTTAGAACAAGCGGGTCAGCATTCGCAGGTGTAACATTCATTGTGCCACCAACTGGGTTTGTGCTAACTCTTCCTTTTTCGGTTCCCTTTCCAACTATTGTTAGAACGGTAGCAGTACATGTTAACTTATACCCACCGTTGTCATTATGAATACTGTCGCTGGCTGCAACATAGTTATTAGCCAGATAGTATCCAACATCGTCTAAGGTAAAAGTGCCACCGCCGCCGCCCTGGTCAGTAGGTGTCTTATAATATGCTATAGCTGATGCACCAAAGGTGTTCAGGTCCATAAGAACTGCCGAGCGGTTTGCGTTCACAGCCTGGGTACTGAACATCGTAATACCAACGACCACAGCTGCACCTACGATAATTACGCTCAATACAATGAGCAGTATTTGTTGCATTCCCATGTTATCCTCCTAACATTTTTTTTCCCGTAAAAAACGGGAATTGGGGAATTTTCACATCTTTTATAAATATAAATATATAAGGCAACTTATGTGCCATAATTCTTATTTAACTTTTTTAAAATTTTTTTTTCTGTCAAGATCAATTTTATTTTTTTAAGTAAACCTGTTTGAAAATAATACAAAGGTTTATTATAACCTTCTCAGGAGAGAAGTACTCCACATTTTGCACTCTAATATAGCCATCTGGATTCCCGTTCTCCAGAACGGGAATAAAGTATTTTATACTCATTCCCAACGCCTTCGTTGGGAATGCATTAAGATTTTTAGGATGATATTCTGTCATAAAATAATTACATATTAGGGATGTATGTCATATATTTATGACGCTAATGTTCGTGGAGAATAAATTCTATAATTTCTATCCCCGCAGACGCGGGGACGAATTACTAATTTCAAATAAAATTCACTCCGTTAGATAAACCCTGTTAGATAGATATTCTATAGCTTGTTTCAAAAACATTATCACATCTGTCCTAAATAATATTTGAAAAAGGTGACTCCCCAATTTATAGGTGAAATATTAGCACCTCAGAAAAAAATAAATGAAAGGAGTCACAGTTTCATGAGACGTACAACGAGTATTTT
>Ga0268281_1000109_pt1 | contig 62498 bp, 56 predicted proteins | sample saktaG_10_FD_190134 | JGI IMG/M metagenome (GOLD analysis project Ga0268281, IMG submission 190134) | Saline water microbial communities from Sakinaw Lake, British Columbia, Canada - sak_2011_5_24_50m | ecosystem: Environmental > Aquatic > Non-marine Saline and Alkaline > Saline ...
TAATATCTATAGTAGCTTTCTGCGGCAGGCCAGGGGCCTTAAGCTTAAAGCCAACGAGGCCTTCTTTGTTGTTTTTTATATGAACCTTAAAAGACTTATCTGATTTAAAGGCAAATCCCTCTGATGTACTAAGGCTTATGGTAATATCACCGTCTTTACCTGTTGAGTTAAAAACAGATACAGGTATTGTAAATTCGTCGTTTGTAGACAGGGCCCTTGGAAGAGTCGGCTCTATCATGATAGGCTCAACAACCTTTAGATCTTTTTCAGAATTTCCAAAAGATTTATTGCCTATTGCAACTGCCATAATGCGTAAGTTTCCTGAAAACTGCGGTATAATAAAATCTGCACTTGCCTTCCCGTTTTCATCAGTAATGATACTCCCTTGCCATAGGACTACCGGCTTTACCCTTTTTGCGCTTATTGGATTGAGCCTGCTTTTAGGATCATATGGTGCCCTGTCCCCTGATGGTGTTGAGTCTGCTCCAATTTTTTCTTTACCAAATTCAGGAATAAGCAAAGAATATACATCGCTTGTTGCTATGCTGTTTCCTCTTTTACCATAAAAGAAATCAAAAGGATCCGGTGTCTTAAAATTAGTAAGTTGTAAAACCCCTTCATCTACCAATGCTAAAGATACCTCTGTCTTTTGAGGCTGGCCTTGTGCATCTTTTACCGCTATTTCTACTTGTATCTTATCCTTTGGCATGGTTGATTGAGGGCTTACAAGATTAATATTTAACTTGTTTTCTGCATTATCAACACTAATTGGAATAATCCCATATGCTCTATAGGATACCCAGTCCTCAAGAGGATTTACCGGCCTTATAATAGTTATTGCACAATATACATTAGGACTCCACTCCTCATTAACTATAAGCGAGATTTCCTGCGTTGTATTTTCTAATTCAATGATATTGGTATCAATTACCTTATCCTTTGAAATAGTAATCAATGCCTTTCCCTTAAAGGGTGAGTTTATTACAAGCCTTGCTGTTTCCCCAATAGCATAAGACGGTTTATCCAGTTTAAGCTCAATCCTATCAGGCCTTTCCATTGCCCAGGGCATATAGCCTGAATCTGAGCAGTAAAAATTAAGGCTTGCGCTATGAGATGCCCCTTCCTTTGCCTCTATACGAATTATATAGTTTCCGGAGAAATTAGGGGTAAAACCATAAGCAGAACTTTCTTTATCTAATATATCTGTATGTATCTTTTCTTCCCTGCTTTCAGAGACATACCTGTATTCACCCTGCTCGTCTTTTTTTAAGACTGTATTCCATACAACTTTATATATATTAGCTTTTAGCTCAGGCGTGGCTATTTTTTCACCATCTGGCGAGACTACGACATAGTCAAATTTCATCTCAATCCCCGGCCTTGCGTAACCTGTTGCAGCCTGCCTTATTCCTATATAATAAGGATAGGCATCAAAAGCCCTGCTGTCATATTTTGTAACAGCGCGGCCTCCTATTTCCTTAACAATAGCGCCTATATCACACCTTAAAGCAGATGGAGGGGAAAGCTTGTCAGCTATATTAAGCTCAAAGCTTGCCTTGCCATTGGTATCGGCTATCCTTTCGCCAAGGCTTGTCCTTTTAAATGAAAACTCTTTTGTTGAGTCGACAAAGGAATAATCCTTAAATGCCTCTGGCTTAAGATCCTGCGGCCTTAAGTTATAAACAACCTCTATTCTCCTGCCCTCTGCCGGAGCGCCAAAAAACTGCTCTGCCTTTACATCAATAGAAACCGGCTTATCTGCCTTTAATCTTTCACTAGGCATATCTAATGTCACCTTAAGCCTGTCAGGCATAAACTCTTCGACATTAAACTTAACACTTCCTATTTCCTTTTTCTGTCCTGGAAGCATAAGGTTTGCTGTATAGCTTCCTGTAAGAGCATAGTCGGGTATCGCTATATCAAGATTAACCGTCCCAAATTCTGAAAGCACACCATTAAACTTGGCAAACTCTCTTCCATCAGGCCTTATAATCTCAAAAACAACTGGAAACACCTCAGGTGTCTCAAGGCTTGGGTATCTTACGACTGCCTTTAAGTGCACCTTTTCCCCTGGCCTGTACACACCCCTATCGGTATAAAGAAACCCTTCATAACCAGAGCTTATATAAGGCCTTCCTTCAATATTAAAATCTGTCTCTGCCAAGGTGCATTTTTCAAGCTCAATAAAGGACTGGTCTTTATCTGTTGACGCTGTAACAACAAAAGGCTTTTTATCTCCTGACCAGTCTACATCCTTAAAATGTATAAGCCCGTCAGAATTGCTTTTTCCTTCTAAGATCTGCTGGTTTGTTTTGGTAAATGCCTTTACAGTAGCGCCCTCGATAGCCTTAGTAGATGAAAGTGAATTAAGCCACACAAATAAATCATTCTCTGACTTTTTAACCACAATGCCTATATCAGATGTGAGTATAATCTTTGAATCACCGCTCCAGTAATAGCCATCCTCATCTCCTGTTATACGCATAAAAAATATGCCGCGGGAATCTGACTGTATAAGGTCTTTTAGGCTTAATAGTACCTCTTTAGGCTCATTATGCTGGGCATCTGTTGGTACCACCTTTTCAACAACATCAAGGCCTATATTATCCGGCACGCTGTAATACCTGGAATTATTAAGAAGATATACGATATTATTATCATATACACGATGGATCTTTATCTTTATAGCATCAATGTTTACTGTCTCAACCGGTATATTTTGATTACCTCTTAAAGAAACATACATGCCCTGCGCTTTAAACTCAAGGCTTGGGTCATAATCAGGCATAAAAACTGTCCTTGTAATAGACTCGGAAAGTGCCTTACCCTTTGCATCAGGCAGCCCTTTAAGCACTTCTATCTTATAGGCCTGGCCTATCTTAAAATCACCATAAACAAGTACGCCCTTGGAAACTTTTTCAATGATAAAATCTATTTCAGGGGAGATATCTATAAAACTCTTGATTTCAGCGGGGCTAACTTCTTCATTAAAATCTATTCTAATTCTTGTATCGGTTCCTGAAACACTTGGGTATATATCAATGACTCTAAATTCCTTTCTTATTATATCTTCGATCGCCTTTTTAGCAGGCCAAACAAGCTGTCTTATGTTCCCGGCAACAGATGACACAAGACTGAACTTGGGCTTTCTACCATATACCTTTTTATCTTCTAAAACGGATACAATCTTCACAAGCCCTGCTATGTTAATTATCAGAAATATTGCTGCTACCAGCACCCACCTTTTCTTAAAAAAGCCCGACATATTACACCCTCCCCTTTTTTTATTCCTATAAAATACAAAAACCGGTGTCAGCTTATGCTTCTTGGACCGGGTTATATTGATCTTTCTTCATATGAAATGTCCATGCAATTGCCTCTTTTACAGAGGCTACTGTAGGAGGCACTCTCAATGTGTAATAGGCTCCTGTAGAATGGCATTTTACTTTTACAAGGTATATGGGCTCTTCCCGCTTGATCCAATTTATCTTTACAAGCTCATAATCTCCGTATTTCTCAACAACTTCATGCTCTACCTGACTTAAAAACCTTGCATAGCCAAACTCATCAATGCAAATTCTTCTTACAGCTGAATTTTTAATATCCAATATAACCTTTGCGTTTAATTTATGCGAGACAATAAGCTTGTGGATTTCTGGTGGGATACGTACACCTTTTGTATATACCTCCTCTAAAACCAGCTTGCCACTTGGGTCCCAATACTTTTGATAGCCGTGCTTTAGGCCATTAGAATATTTTTCATGATACTCAAACCTTCCATCAGAATACCAACTCCTGGCATCTCCATCAAGCACGCTGTGGTTATAGAAAGAGTAATGCTTAAAGTTTCCGCTTTCATACCACTCTTTTTGGGGGCCGTGCGGGGTGCCATACTGGTAGTGTTTTTCTGATTTCTTCTTACCGCTATTATACCACTCCCACCTTATGCCGTTAAGCTGTCCATTAATGTACTTTTCTTGGCATTCTAAGGATCCGTCTTCATACCATGTTCTCCCCTCACCATGTAAGCTATCATTCCTGATGGGATATTTAAAGCGCATTGCCCCGCTTTTGTAGTAGCCTTTTACCTCACCCTTTTTGTGCTCAGGGTCCTGGTAAACGCATTCAAGCCGGTTATCAAGCCATTTATGGCTTATGATTTCATTTACATTGCTATTAGTCACTTACACGCCTCCATGGCTTTTTCCAATCAGAGGGCTCGTATTCTCTTTGATGAACAACCCTGTAAGTACCAGGCTCAAATGTTACTGTGTTGTGTTCCGGATGGATTAGGTTAGCAGTTTTTCCTTCAGGAACCTTAAAGTACAAAATACCGCCTTTTTCATAAAGCTCACCCGTATTAAGCTCATGCAGATGGCCTGTTGCCTCCCCCTCTGCTAATACTAGATTATCCTTTTTTATTGCACCTTCCGGGATCTCCTTTACTCTTAGAACCAAAACATCCCCTTGCCTTTTGATCATACTACACCTCCCCTTTCTAAGATTACGCGTTAAAATGATTCTTTTATTACCGCGATTATGCGCTGCTCTAATTGCCGGAATATATTAGCAACTTCGGACATGATACCTCGGTTTTACAATAAAATGGTATGGGCTAAAAAAGTGGCGAGTAATCATTAGCATAAATTTTTAATTAAAAGTTAAAAGCATAGCGCTATAGATTATAACAAGGGTACGCGACAGCGTTGTGTCGTGTTAAAAATAAAAACCCCCGCTATTCCTAGCGAAGGTTTTACTTTTTTAACGTCCGGGATTTGCCCCTTCTAACTCGGGACGTATTCTAAATTGTGGTTGCATTGTACTACTTTTATACCTGTAAGTAAAGCAAAATTTGTAGTTAATGGAACTGGAGATGTTTGACCTTTTTCCGATCCTTCATAAATAGCGCCTTTACTTCGAATTTTAGGGTCGCCTCAAAAGTTCCTGCCAGCAGTTCACATACCCCTCCGGGGTACTACGCTGAACTGCGTTTGTTCCCCCTGCCTGCCGGCAGGCAGGCTTGCGGGAAAACAATAATTTGGGCTTATGATTGCTTCTCCGCCTACGGCGGATCGCAAAGACGGATGTACTACTACTCCCCCAAGTCTTTACGTGCCTTACGAAGAACAGACTCATCTATACCAAAGCGTTCTGAGAGAGCCTTTATAGAGATTGCCACGTCGCCTTCGGCTCCTCCCTCTGCTTTAAGATAAGCTTTTATAAGTAAGAGGAATTTAGAGCGTAATGTAAGATCTTTGTCATTTATTATAGAGTCAGATGGTATGGTAAAGGATTGAGGCGCTTTGTTATTTGGACTTATGATTGCTTCGGTCGCTCCTTCGGAGCTCCCTCGCAATGACGAGGAACGAAGGTTGGACATGATGACAATAGCATTCTTACCATAAAAGAACTCTACATCTATTAAGTTATAGCGGCTCTTAAGATTCTTAAGACTTCTTATTACCTGGCGCCTTAAGGCGGTATTAGTTGATGAACTAGGTAGCCCTAAGCTTAACCCCATATCCTCTAAGCTTAGGAAGAACTCATTTTTCTTAGTAAGCTGACTATGGGCTAATAATAGCAGATAGAGATTAAAGGCACGCTTATCCTGCCTTGTTACCATCTGCGGGAAATACTTCTTATTTATAATAAGCTCATTAGCTATATTTAATCTTTTGGGGAGTTTTTCAAGATAAAAAGGCCTGGTAGCGTGTTTTTGCTTTGGCTTTGAAAGTGTAAGAATCCGTTTAAGCCTTTTAAGTTTTATATCAGCTAAATCAGATGAATCTATAAGCGTGGATGATTCGAAGTTTCTCCTAAAAGCGCTGATAGACCAGTTGGTGCTACCTTCAGCAATATAGCGCTTATCCACAATAACAAGCTTATCATGGAGCATTTTATTTGAAGGAATAAGATGAATTATACATCCTGCTTTTTCTAATCCTTTGATAGCAGGGTTTACTATAAGAAGATTCTTATTCTCATCAATATCCCTAAAATCAGTATTAAGGTATAACTCAACCTTAACGCCCCTTCTCCTTGCCTCTAATAGGTCATTAAGAAGCAGGGTTATGGGGTTTCTCTTTCCAGAGGCAATATTGATGCTGTACATAGATATGACTATGGATTCTTTAGCGGAATCAATAAGCTCTATAACAGCTTTTTCATAGTTACGGTCAGATATATCTTTGACTCTAGATGATAGGAAACCATCCGCGGAGTATGCAGGTGCTATAAGAAGGGAAATTGCTATTATGAGGGATATAATATAACGCATGATAAGGGTATTTTAGCGCTTATTCTAGAGATTTACAAGGTCTAATTATTCTACTCTCTTACTACTTCACAAAATACTTTCTATAGAGGTTTCTTTTTAGGTTGCATGAAATCCTATGCGTCGTTTGGGTTTTTCAGGCGGTGTCATAAGCTGGCGTATTGCCTCAAAAATGGCATGGATTTCTGTGTCATGCTTTTCTATTCTTTGCTCAAGCTCTTTCAGCTTCTGTGCTAATTCTTTATTAGCGTATATAATTTGGCGTAGCTTCACAAAGGCACGCATGATAGCTATATTGACCTCAATCGCTCTTTCGCTATTAAGTACGCTTGAAAGCATTGCAACCCCTTGCTCCGTGAAAGCATACGGTGCAATAGTTGAATGTTTAAGTTGTTTGAACTGGTCGCAATTTGCGACCAGTTCGTTTTTTTCTTTTTTCGTCAATTGAAACATAAAGTCTACTGGAAAGCGCTTTATGTTCCGTTTTACTTGCTCGTTAAGCCTTTTAGTTTTTACAGCATAAAGATGGGCTAGGTCAGTATCAATCATAACCCTATGCCCTCTAATAAGATATATCTTTTGCTCTATGACCACTTCTGGGATTGATTTGTGTTTCATATGACCTCCTTTGCTCTATAAGCCCTTACTTGAAGTCGCAAATTGCGACCTCAAGATTGCAACCCATTGCCTTGTAATAAGTAACATAAACTCACCCGATAAGGACTTTATGTTTATTTCCATTATCCCCCTTTCTTTTTATACCCCTCACTATATATGACGGATCGAACGGGGATTTTCTTTCAAAAAAAGCAAAAATAGTAGGAAAAACAAGGAACCTTATTAATGCAATGCTCTAAGGCGAACGGTTTCTTTCAAATTGTTTTAAAAAAAGTAAAAAACCTAGATCCTTCGCCTTCGGCTCAAAATGACAGAGCCCCCAAGCCCATAAAAACCGCTTTTACTTCGAATTTTAGGGTCGGCCGCTCGCGGTGCTCTCGGCACTTCTCCCTAAAGGGACTTCCTTTGGTCGCTCAACATTTCGTCCTCAGTCGGCCGTTCGCGGTGCTCTCGGCACTTCTTCGGACATTACGTCCTCAGTCGGCCGTTCGCGGAGCTCACGGCACTTCTTCGGACATTACGTCCTCAGTCGGCCGTTCGCGGAGCTCACGGCACTTCTTCGGACATTACGTCCTCAGTCGCTACGCTGAACTGCGCTTGTTCCCCCTGCCTGCCGGCAGGCAGGCTTGCGGGAAAACAATAATTTGGGCTTATGATTGCTTCGGCTACTTTGTAGCCTCGCAAAGACGGATGTACTCCTACTCCTCCAAATCCTTAACCGCTTTAAAGGGAGCACTCTCACTTATACCAAAGCGTTCTGAGAGAGCCTTTATAGTTATATAGAGATATAAGTGTATTTAGGGTATACCCCTCGGGGCACTGCGCTACGCTTGTTTTAGTATGAATAAGTGAGGTTTTCAAGAGGAATCAGGAGGTACAGTAAATAAACGACCGTTTTTTTATTTTAGAGATTTGGGGCGGGTTACTTTACTCTATCCGTTTTAACTTATAGATAATTGTCCTATTTTCATACCCTGAAATTTCACTTGTGGTTAACACAAGGTTTCCATCTTCAAACTTAAAAACATAATGCTGCGGTGTAAACTGATTTATGTGATTAGTCAATGCATCAGACTTTTCGCCTTCAATAATCATTTTAATTTTATCGCCTTCTATTCTACAGGGGCTTTCTATGCTACCACCCATTCCTGCTCCCATTGATTCCCATTTTATGCTTTTTTCTGTAATGATTACCTGCTGCGATTGCTCAACAAACGTAACTTCATCAGGGTTAACATCTTGCATCCCCATAGCTTTCATTGAAATAATCATAAGCTCTTTCTGGGTAGGCGACTGTGACGTTACTTCCCACTCTCCAACTACACTATTTGTATCAGAATAAGCATATGGTAATATTTGTAAACACACAATACTCATTACAACTATTAATAAAAATACTTTCATCTCTCCTCCTATTTACCTATTATTCTACACCTTTGAATCCTAAGGGGCAAGGAGTAAATAAACGAACGATTATTTATTTATGCTTTATTGTCTTTGAGGTATATCTGCTTTACAGGGGAGGATTATTTATTATCTATTTTCAAGCTCTGCAACCATAAACAGCCGCTTTTACTTCGAATTCCTCGGTCGGCCGTTCGCGGAACTCACGGTACTTCTCCCCCGGGGACTTCCTTCGGTCGCTCAACATTTCGTCCTCGGTCGGCCGTTCGCGGAGCTCTCGGCACTTCTTCGGACATTACGTCCTCAGTCGGCCGTTCGCGGAGCTCTCGGCACTTCTTCGGACATTACGTCCTCAGTCGCTATGCTGCGCTTGTACCCTCCGGGGCACTGCGCTTCGCTTGTTCCCCCTGCCTGCCGGCAGGCAGGCTTGCGGGAAAACAATAATAATATTATACCCCCCCTACTCCTATTATTCTACCACTATAATATAAATAACACTTGCTACGATATAACCTCTATCTGCCTCCACGCCCCTCCTCTGTACCTTGAATAGACAAAAACTGAAGAGACAACAAAAATGGAAACAAGCACGACCCATCCAGCCTCGGCCGACATGCCGAAAACCCGCAACACAACAAAGAGGATCGGAACCAGGACCCAGTGTAAGCAGATTGAGTAGCACATCGCCCAGAAAGTATCGCCAGCGCCGCGCAGCGCGCCTATCAACACGAATATCATAACGTCGACAAGCACATACAAGGACGCCAGGCGTATCATGAATACCGCCGTGGGCGCGGCTTTGGCAAAGACCTCTACTGCGACATCAGGCCGAAAAACAGAGATCAGTTGCCACGGGAAAAACACAAAGAGAACGAACACTACCAACGAGTACAGCATACCGACCTTTATCCCCGACATAACGGCCCGGTGAGCGATATCCGGCTCTTTCGCGCCCATATACCGGCCGACAAGACTGGTTACGGCTATTTCGACCCCTATCATGGGCAAAAAAGCCACCAAGTCCCAGTTGAAGACAATCGTCGCTGCTGTCGCGGTGACCAGCCCCCTGGAATGGTAGATCAGCACTACAATATTGAAAGCCAGCAGATTCAGGAACATCTCCACACCTGTAGGATAGCCGAATTTCAACAGCTGGTTCATAACGTGGCGGTCATATAGGAAGGAGCTGGGGACATTGTATTTTTTACGGTTGCTTTTTTTGTAATATGTCCCCGCGAGTACCGCCAGCGCGCATAGGCTACCCGTAATAGTTCCGAATGCCGCGCCGCGTATTCCCAGAGCCGGCATACCGAACTTACCGAATATCAGCACATAGTTCAGTCCTATATTCACGGACATAGCCGTAACAGCGGCTGCCATGACAACCTTGGTACGACCAACCCCGGAGAAAAAACTGCTAAAACAGTTCCTTACAAGAACTATACCGGTCCCGTAAAGTAGTATGTCGAAATAAAGCTTCTGCGGCACTGACTGTTCTGGCGAGATCCCCATAAGGCCGAACAGCATATGAGCCAGTGGCCTGCACAAAAGGATAAAGGGAAACGCAATGACCGCCACGATGACTGCCTGGCTTACTGCGACGGCACAGCTGCCTTTGCGGCCGGCCCCGTAATACTGCGCGACCAGCGCAGTCGTGTAACTAGTTAGACCGAGAAAAAAGGTGATCATCATAAAGGCGGTCAACCCACCGACCATGGAGGCATTCATCATCTCCGGCCCCAGCCTGGAGAGGAACAGCCGGTCTGTGAAGATCATAAGGGTGTAACATGCCTGCGAGACCACAATAGGCAGCGCTATTTCCACCATCTCGCGAACTCCGCCCCGGGCCCGAACACGTACTATATCTTGTCTGTGGTCTGTTTTCATATGAATATAAAATCGTTTTTTCTGCAAACGCTTAGCTGCGTGACCCTATAGCCGTGGATAATTTCTAGCGCTGTTTGGAAGCATATTCTACTTTATAGCCACCCTTTCTTACTATAAGCCTCTTAAGCTCTCGGGTTTCAGTTTTATCTCACCGCCAATGGCCGACTCCATGATATTTAATAGCTTCATTTTATCTTTTGGAAGTGCCCCTTCAAGCGCGAGATAGTTTGAAGCGTGATTCGATCGAAATACGGTTTTCTTAAGGTCCAGTCCATTTATAATCTCAAAAGATTCCTTCAATAACTCCTCAGAATTCAGTTCTTTGAATTCCCCACTTTTAACCTCTTTGGCCAGCGGAGTGCCGGGAATCACCATTAATGAAAGGAAAGAAAGATATCTTGGTTGCATTCTATTTAATGTCTCTATGGTGCCTTTGACATGTGCCTCGGAATACTTCTTACCGCCTAGTCCCAGCAAAACAATCACAGAAGATTTTATATGAACCTTGGCCGCCCTATTGACCGCCTCGATCATTTGCTCAACACTTGAAGATTTTCCGCACCGATCAAGCACGCCTTGATCGCCACTTTCCAGACCCATGTAGATAAGACTTAGCTTATGTTTGTACAACTCTGTGAGTTCATGATTACTTTTTCTTGCGATATTGCATCCGTTCGCGTAACTTGAAATGCGAGTTAGGCCAAGAAAAGCGTCATTCAGTTCTTCTAGGATAGGAACGAGCTTACTATTGGCCAAAACAAGGGCATCGCCATCCATAAGAAAGACACGCCTCACATGTTGATATTTGCCTGCATGCCGATTTATATCCGCTGTTATTTCTTCTCGCTCTTTAATACGAAAAGTTTTACTCTTATACGCTCCGCAAAAACTACAGCTGTCTACCGAGCATCCAAGAGTTACCTGTAAAAGAAAGCTGTTAGCTTCCGCAGGTGGTCTTATGGCAGGCTCTACTATTGGCATTGTATATCCAACAATTTGGTAACTATCTTCTGTAGGTCTGTTATCCCGATATTCTTTTTTGAGCTGAGCCAAGAGATATCACCAATATCAATAACAAGTTCTGCGGCAATATCTTTTTTTCTCTGATCAAGCCTTAAAGATCCAATCTTGTCAATCTTGTTTACGATTATACTAAAGGGAAGTGAATAATGTTTAAGCCAGTCAATCATTACAATATCCAGCTTTGTCGGTCCTGCAACAGCATCGACAATAACAAATATCATGCGCAACCTCTCCCTGCTCTTCAGATATCCCTCTATTATCGGGCCTAATTGTCCCTTTTCGCGCTTTGAACCGATAGCGTATCCATAACCTGGCAGGTCGACTATCCAACGGTCGCGCCTGACTTCATAAACATTAATAGTCCTTGTCTTTCCTGGGACCTGCGAGACATGAGCCATTTTTTTCTTTTGGCATAGAGTGTTGATAAGAGTGCTTTTGCCTACATTGGACCGCCCAACGAAAGATACTTCTGCCTCGCTCTCTTCAAGCTTCAGAGCATCAGCTTCGCTCTTTAAATATTTAGTTTCACGTAATGTTTTCATTTTTTCTTTATTCTTTATTATGTATTATATGTAACTTAGAGGCGTTTGGATTTTTGCGCTACGGGCTTCTTTTCACACAATATACTTAGCAGTGCTAAATATATATCTCTGCATATCCATGCATCGGTAGCCGCATACACTATTTGCCTAGACACGAGCTTTGGCGTATCCCAACGAGAGCACTGCATCTGCTTGGATATCCTAAAACCCAATAAAAGGGCGGCCAAGCCGCGTAGCCCTGCATTCTTTATTCCAGCCCTGCTCGCTAAGCCAGCCAGTTCGAGAAACCCGGAGGGCTTAAAATAAAATACATTGTTCAATTTATTTATATCATCGTTCACAGCAACTCCAGCTTTCAGTACTTTCTTATCAGACAAAATGTCAGCAAGAGGTCCGTAAGAATTGATATGTTTTAGCTGGAATATATATACCCCATTGCTCGCAGCAAGCTGTACAAGAGAAGGTAAATAGGATTCACCCTTCTTAAGGGCGGGTCTAGTCTCTGTATCAAAACCCAAAACTTTCTCACCACCGAGAACTTGCACGGCCGCGCCCATCTTCGCGTCCGAATCTATCACGTGAATAGAACCAGTATAAGATTTAAGCGGCAGAACATTTATTTCATCTTTTGATATTGCATTTCTGTGAAAATTTATTTTTTTCATTTTTCTCCTTGCGAAATATGGGGACAGGACGTATCGTCCAGGGGCCTGGCCCCAATTTCTTTACAGTACAAGCTCTCTACTTTTTTTCTGGCCCATGGGGTTCTCCTCAGAAAAACCAGGCTGGACTTGATGCTAGGATCCTTTGTAAAGCAGCTTATCTTGATTCTTTTAGACATTTCTTCCCACCCATATTTTTCAACCAGGCGTGTGAGAATCATCTTCAAAGTAACGCCGTGAAGAGGGTCTTTATGTTTATTATCAATCATTGTATGCCTTTCAAGGAAACTTATATGGAAGGTTCAACTGAGGGACAGTTTCCCTAACAATTTTTAAAACGCCCGCATTTTTCTTTGTACTCGAAAGTCTACCACAAACAAAAACCTCATGCAATGTTATTATAGGCAGGTGTCCCAATTTATCGACAAGCCTCGCCTGGAGGTCTCGGCACTTCTCCCTAAAGGGACTTCCTTCGGTCGCTCAACATTGCGTCCTCGGTCGGCCGTTCGCGGAGCTCACGGCACTTCTCCCTAAAGGGACTTCCTTTGGTCGCTCAACATTACGTCCTCAGTCGGCCGTTCGCGGAGCTCACGGCACTTCTCCCTAAAGGGACTTCCTTTGGTCGCTCAACATTACGTCCTCAGTCGGCCGTTCGCGGAGCTCACGGCACTTCTTCGGACATTACGTCCTCAGTCGGCCGTTCGCGGAGCTCACGGCACTTCTTCGGACATTACGTCCTCAGTCGCTGCGCTACGCTTGTTTTAGTATGAATAAGTGAGGTTTTCAAGGGAAATGAGGATATTAAATTGTTTTAGAATTCTTGCTTGACAAACTGCAGTTTATGAGGTATATTTATGTTGAATCACGATGAGAGGCTAACCAAAGGGCTTGTCCCGCGGCAATGCCTCTTTTTATTTGTAGCCTAACTTATCTTTTAAATCATTCATGAAAGCCATATTAGGAGCAAATTTTCGAAGTAATGATGAGAATTTAAGTTTATTGGGTATTAGCAATTTATGTAATTTCCCTTGCCTTTTTAAATAGGCAACAAGGCAATGGTAGTCTCCATCCCCAGCAACAATAACAGCCTTGTCGTAAGTTGGATATTCAATCATAGCATGCAAGACTAATTCAGTATCAATGTTCCCTTTGACATTGCCGCCTGGTAATGGTAGGGTTGGTTTAAAGATTAATATGTAGCCGTATTCTTGCAAAGATGTGTACAATGTTTCATTAGTTGCTACATAACCTATAAACAGAAAAGCTTTAGCTACGTCATATTTATCATGTAAATACCTTCTAAACCTCTTAAAATCAAGTTTCCAGCCCTGATCCCTAATCGAGAGATTTAGGTTCTGACTGTCAATAAAAGCATAGTTATTCTTTGTAGTTTTCATGATTTATTATGTTAACACGTAGGCGCCTTTTTTTAAATATATTTCTTTTGATTTTCCGCCCCTTTATTCCCATACCCCTCCGGGGCAGCCGTTCGCGGAGTTCACGGCACTTCTCCCTAAAGGGACTTCCTTCGGTCGTTCAACATTACGTCCTCAGTCGGCCGTTCGCGGAGCTCTCGGCACTTCTCCCTAAAGGGACTTCCTTCGGGTCGTTCAACATTGCGTCCTCAGTCGGCCGTTCGCGGAGCTCTCGGCACTTCTTCGGACATTACGTCCTCAGTCGGCCGTTCGCGGAGCTCTCGGCACTTCTTCGGACATTACGTCCTCAGTCGGCCGTTCGCGGAGCTCTCGGCACTTCTTCGGACATTACGTCCTCAGTCGCTGTGCTGCGCTTATTTTAGTATGAATAAGTGAGGTTTTCAAGGGAAATGAGCTTTAAGCAGCTTTCAAATCTCTTTTAAGCTTAGCTCTTACTGCTGGTGATATTTTTACACGAAATCGCTTAGCTAGTGGCTTTATGTCTAATTTTACCTTAAAACCAATAAGGAATAGCAATATCATAACAGCTTTAAGATTGGAAAAATCTCCGCTTTCAACTTTTGATATATATTGCTGTGTCACCCCCATTTTCTTAGCTAGCCCTTTTTGGGTTAAGTTATGCTTGATGCGGTATTTAATTAGTATATGGGCTACTTCGAGCTTCTGCTGTTCCAGCTCATATAACTCCTTAAAATAAGGGTCTTTTAACAGTTTTTTTAAATGAGTATTTACACTTTCCATTTTACTATCCTCTTTTCTTAGTCTGTTTATGCCTATTTGAAAACTCTTCTTTTCTTTGAATAGCTAGTGTTAATTCATTTTTTGGCACTTTGTTTGTTTTCTTTCTAAAGCCATTAGTAAATATAATGCTTTTTTTGAAAGCAAAAAAGTATAAGACTCTAATATGACCTCCGCTGCTTCGAAACTTTAACTCAAAGATGCCTTTCTTCAAGTAACTTGCGTGAGGCTCAGGCAATGTTATACCGTATTGTTCTAATAACGACTTCTTGAAAAAGAACTTGCTTTGTGTATTCAAATCAAGTGAATTAATAAATTCTTTGACAGGTGCTTTGCCGCTTAATCTTTTGTAGTAATAACAAGTATACAAAGCCATAAAATAATTTACCTACAACTAGTTAATTGTTTTTAGTCAATATAAGTATACAACCGTTTAGTTGTTTTGTCAAGATGTATTTACTTTTTTCTTTTGATTTTCCGCCCCTTTGTTCCCATTCCCCTTGCGGGAAAGCAATAATTTGGACTTTGGATTGGCCGTTCGCGGAGCTCACGGCACTTCTCCCTAAAGGGACTTCCTTTGGTCGCTCAACATTGCGTCCTCGGTCGCTTCGCTGTGTTTCGTTCCTCGCAATGACAACACCCTACCTCTAAATAAAAGAGACCTAAAGTACTCCTAATCCTCCAAATCCTTAACCGCTTTAAAGAGAACACTCTCACTTATACCAAAGCGTTCTGAGAGAGCCTTTATAGTTATATTATCTATATCCTCATCCCTAGCTTTAAGATAAGCTTTTATAAGTAAGAGGAATTTAGAGCGTAATGTAAGATCTTTGTCATTTATTATAGAGTCAGATGGTATAGTGAAGGATTGAGGCGCTTTGTTATTTGGGCTTATGATTGCTTCGTCGCTTTGCGCCTCCAATGACGTGCGTCGGCCATGACAATAATGGCGTTCTTACCATAAAAGAACTCTACATCTATTAAGTTATAGCGGTCTTTAAGGTTCTTAAGGCTTCTTATTGACTGCCTTCTTAAAGCAGTATTAGTTGATGAACTAGGCAGCCCTAAGCTTAAACCCATATCCTCTAAGCTTAGAAAGAACTCTTTTTTCCTGGTAGCCTTACTATATGCTAAAAGAAGCATATAAAGCTCAAATGCTCTCTCATCATGCCTTCTTACCATCTGAGGGAGGTATCTCTTATCTGTGGCTAGCTTATCAGCTATAGAGAGCCTCTTAGGAAGCTTATTAGCATAATAAGGTGTATTTACATGCTTTTCCTTTAGCTTGGATTTTATAAGGAGTCTTTCAAGCCTTTGAAGCTTGATCTTAGCTAGATCTGGTGAATCAATAAGTGTAGATGACTCAAAGTTCACCCTAAACCCACTAATAGACCAATTAGTGCTGCCTTCAGCAATATATCGGTTATCCACAATAACAAGCTTATCATGAAGCTTCTTGTGAGAAGCAATGATATGGATTATACATCCTGCCTTCTCCAGCTCATTGATAATAGGGCTTAGAGTAATATGGCTCTTATTAATATTCCTAAAGCTGGTATTAATGTATAACTCAACCTTAACCCCTCTTTCCCTTGCTTCCAATAGATTCTCAAGTAAGAGATTTACAGGGCTTCTCTTATGAGGGGTAACATTGATACTATACATAGATACAACTATAGATCTCTTAGCAGAATCTAGGAGCTCTATAACAGCTTTTTCATAGTTACGGTCAGATATATCTTTGACTCTAGATGATAGGAAACCATCCGCGGAGTATGCTGGTGCTATAAGAAGGGAAATTGCTATTATGAGGGATATTATATAGCGCATATTAAAGGTATTTTAATATGAATAAGTGAGGTTTTCAAAGGAAATGAGCTTTTCCCTATAAATAGCTGCTCTTGTTTAATTTACCCATAATAAGGTAAAACAATAATATAAACCGTGATTCTTTTATATAAAAAGAGGCTTTTAGTGCATTTTCTTCTACCAAAAGCCTCTTAGTTTATGCATGATCTCTATTTATTTTATTGTACAACTGTATCTGCGCGTACTAAGCCGGCTCCTTGTTCATAGGTACTTAGTCCGAGGTTTTCCGCTGTGTCCTGCAGTTTATTCTTTATCTCAGATGGATCCCAGGTATTATTAGCGTTGGCATCGTAAGAAAGATCAATCTCAGTTGCGCAGATCAGGGCTACCACACCACTTACATGGGGCGTAGCCATACTGGTTCCGCTTAGGTACTTATAATAATTATTGTTATAAGTAGAGTATATATTTGAGCCAGGAGCAGCTAAATCAACCTCTGGTCCATAGCTTGAGAAGCTAGAGAGCATATCATTTTGATCGATTGCTGAAACAGCGATAGTTTCCTGATATTTTCCTGGATAATCAATAGCGCCTCCTGTGGCCCCGTTATTTCCCGCTGCCGCAACAAGAACTATTCCTGCGTTGTAAGCTGCTGTAATCGCATCATGAAATGACTGGTTATCACCTGATGAGCCTAAGCTCATATTTACTATCTGCATCTGATTATTAATACACCAGCCTAGGCCTTCAATTAAATCTGAAAGCCATCCTGAGCCGTCACTTTTTAAGACTTTAACGGCATAAAGATATGCTTCAGGCGCAGCGCCTATTACGCCAATATCATTGTTTACTGAAGCTACGATTCCTGCAACATGTGTACCATGACCATTGTCATCTTGACCGCTCTTGCGTGGATTTATTGCATTGAAATTACCTTTTATATTATCTTTAAGGTCAGAGTGATTTAAATCTATGCCTGTGTCTAAGATTGCCACCTTAACAGCTGAGCCTGCGGTTGCTTGCCAAGCTAATTCAGCATTGATTCTATCTATGCCCCAGGGCAATATTTCAGCAGGTTGGGGATTAGAAGGCTTGCCAGGTTTTGATGGTTTAGAAGGCTTGCCAGTGGCGTTTATTATCAGGTCATCATCAATTCTTAAGACATTCGGATCTGCTAAAAGGCTTGCCTTAGCTTGAGGCGGAAGATATACAGCCGATCCGTTGATAACAGGTAACTGTTTTATTGCAGTGACACCAAATTTTTTCACCAGTGCTGCTTGTGCAGGTTGGTTAACAAAAGTTTCACTAAAAACAACTATTTTACGTGGATGTGCATTATCACTAGCAGCTGATGCAATAGAAGATAAACTCGATAGCAGCAGACATGCAAAGAAGATCTTGAAGCTATTAACTATTATATTTTTCATTATACCCCCCCTTTAATTATTTTATGACCTGATTAAGGTTAAGTTATGAACGATAACCTAATCGCAATAAGTATATACCTATGTTTCATATCTTTCAAGTAAAACTTTCAAAATTCTTTAGGTGCATGATTGATGTCAAAACGAAACAACTCTTACGCCTATAAACACTCAAGATCCTCTTTTCAATCTGGATGCTAAGTCAGAAGGTAGCTTTGCATCTAAAATAGCTTTAATGGCGGAATCAGCATCATATTCTAAGCGTTTAAAACTTAAAATACCTTTAGCATTATCATATATGCAATAACAAGCTCTCCAGTCATGATCACGTGGCTGGCCTACACTGCCCACATTAATTAAATAGCTCATCTTCTTTTCTATTGTTATTGTGGAGCTTGTTGGGACTTTAATCTTACTGTCCGCAGATTTAACAAAAATCCCTGGGACATGGGAGTGTCCAATAAAGCATAGCTTTGTTTTTTGCTTGTCCATCGATACTTCTGCATCAGCTAATCCTGATATATAATTAAATTTATCAGGTATAAATAAACTCCCATGCACCAATGTAAAATCATTATCGCTATAAGTCAAAGGTAGGCTGTCTAAATAAGTTTTATCAGCGGCATTAAGCACGCTTTTTGTCCAATTAATTACTTTTTTAGCGGAGGCATTGAAATTGATAGTTGATATTTTTCCTGCAGAAGCCAGGTCGTGATTACCGCAGATAACCGGACAATTAAGTTTTTTTGTAAGACCTATGCATTCTCTTGGATTAGCCCCATAACCAACAATGTCTCCCAGGCAAAGACACTTATCTGGTTTCTTTTTCTTGAGATCATTGATAAGAGATTCATAAGCTTGTAAATTTGAATGTATATCTGAAAATATAGCATACAACATTTTTTAAATAGCCTCTCTTAGCCATTATACATTAGTGCTATTTTAGGGTATTAATAATCTCAACCTCTTTAACGGATTCCAGGTTCTTCAAAACAGTTGCTTGCCATTTTTTGTGCAAAGAATTAAAGACTTGTTTTATAGCAGTAAGGCCATCATTTTTGATTAACTCATGGAAAACTCTGATAGCCCCCTCAAGGTCCCTATCGCGCTTATCTTGATTGCCTCTTCGCTTAAATATAATGAATTTATGTAGAGCATATGCAGCAGGATGAGGTAGTATTATTTGTATTCCATCTACATCAATTGAAATTGTGTTTTCTGATAGGATATCTAGGTATCTTAATGCTTGAGCATTAATTCCTAATTGGGGCAAGGGATACGGCTTGTCACTCTCTTTCCCTTTTTCAGGCACAAGAAACTCAACAGTTAAATCTGGATGAGTTAATTTAATATAACCCTTGGGTCTGCTAAATTCTTCTATAAAACCCAAATCTTCTAACAGCTTAAACAGGTCTATTTTTTTGTTTAACTTTATAGGAACCTGTACCAGAAAATCTATATCCCTTGTTCTTATAAAACTTGAGTATGACTTTGACTTAAAGTAGTATTTATAAAAATATACGCTCCAACTGCCAATAAGCACTATGGATCTTAATATGCCCGCTTTTTGGAATCTATTAAGAACTTCTAAAGTTAAATTAAACGTCTTCTTTTCCACGTAAAGCTACCCGTAGATATTTAATCTGTTTATTTAGTTTTTGTATCAATTTCTTATACTTGACCCTCAGCCACTTTGATTCTTTAAGAGCATTCTTATCGGCTGAAGATACCTCTTTACCCTTATAAATAAAACGTACTTTCTTACCTTCTCTTACGGCAAGATAATAATAACTATGCCCCCTTATCGACTTTTTTACAAAACACCCTCCAGGGTGCTTTTTTAGAGCTTTCTCGTAATTCCTTTTCATTTTAATAGAATTACTAAGTTCTTCTTTTAGGACGCCTTTTATAATACCCATTTTGAACCTCATTATTACCAAACATATTTACGCATTAAGTATATAGTGTTTGGTAACAAAAGTCAAGGAAAATTACCAAACAAGGTATTTTAAAAATGACAATCTGTTTGGTAATAGATTGTTGTAGTTTTGCTCCCTCTTCCCCCATCCTTAAGAGCCGTTCATCCCCGCTGTTTTTTTCGAAAATAAATCGCTGGGACAGGCATTTCCGAAAGGAAAGCTACCCCCATAAAAGCCGCTTTTCCTCCGAATTCTTAGGGTCCGCCGTTCGCGGAGCTCACGGCACTTCCTTGGACATTGCGTCCTCGGTCGCTCCCAAAAGTCCTCGCCAGCTATTCCCATTCCCTTTACGGTAAAACAACCTACAAAACAAAAAACAAAACAACACTTAAATCAATAATATTATACTACAAAACCCCCTAACTAGTCTCTAATAAATCCAAATCCTTAAGGGCTTTAAAGAGAACACTCTTTACTTATACCAAATGAGTTCTTAAGAGAGCCTTTATAGTTATATTATATAGATATAGTGGTATTTAGGGTATTTTAGCGCTATTTATAGGCATTTTCAAGGGGAATTAGGCAGCGGAATCGATTCTAAGGAATACCGAGTTGCCTATAGCTTCTACAGGAGATGCAAACGGCTTAGTTGCCCGGATCAAAAGCGCAGTCTTTTTTTATCCCTTTTCAGGAAGAAACTGGCAGTAAAGCATAGAGCTCTTTACAGATGTTTTGATGCTGTATCTCGTCAGCTATTAAGTGCTGAAAGGCGTCCTTAAGCTGCTGGTCTTCGACGCCCTTAAAGCATTTATCATAAAGTTCTGCCATGCTGGTCTCTATCTTTTCTATCTGTTCTATATATTGCTTATAATCTTTAGCATTCAGCATATATTACCTCTCATGTTATATGGCATCTTTATCATTTGCCTCTACTTTTTTTAAGATGTCATCCACTAGCTTCTTGTGCAGGGAAGAGCCATCTGAAAGAGAGGTCAAAAGCTGCTTTGCTTTTTCTGCTTTGGCTTCTTCTATGCCTGTCCAGAATATAGAATTCTTAAAATGCTTGGTATATATTGGTATAGATCTCTCTTCCGCATTCAGTCCTTTTTTTAGTAAATCGATGAGTTCGCTTTTTTTCATTTTACATCTCCTTAGTTATTGATCTTTAAAATAAGGGTCATCCAGTTGAGCCTTGAAGGCTTTACCAGATGCCTCTTCAGCTGGAAAACTCCAATCCTGCTCTTTATCCAAATTAAATATAACAAAACCCCTTATCCTGCCCATCTTCTTTATTGAGAGCATAGCATCCTTAATCCATTTTGCCTTATCTCCTCCTGTACTTGTTGAGCTGAATTCAGATATAATAACAGGTTTACCATAGAATTTTGTGGTTTCAGAATATGCATTACTAAATATCTCCTGAAAACTTAACCATTTGCTCCAATTTTTTGCATTGCCCCAGTTGTATCCATCGATGCCTATGTAATCCACATAATCTGCGCCTGGATAAAACAGCTTATAATCATTAGCTTTCGGTACATTCTCCCAGTTTATAGAAAATACCCATTTTACGTTATCGACTCCTTCTTTATCAAATATATCCTTTATGTGCCTGAAAATTGCTACGTATGCGTCATTGCCCAGTTTATCTGCTGACCATGGATACCAGTTACCGTTTGCTTCGTGCGCGAATCTTAAAAAAACATCTTCCTTTATATTCTTTAGCCTTAGCGCAAAGGCGTTAATATACTCGTCATAGCTACCGGCTAACAAGCCTTTATAATCAATAGGCTCTTTATTGTATGAACGCCATGGTTCCCATGTGATAATTGCCTTAGAGCCACTCTTATATATATCATTTAGTACATTTTCATCAGGATAGCTTTCCCAGTCAATAAATATCATTACAAGGTATGGCATCCTACCATAGCTGTCTTTAAAGTCTTTTAAATCTGACTTTGTCGGATTATCAGCTATAAAGGCTCCAGTGAAGCAACCCTGTTCTTGGCTTGAAGCACGCGATAAAGAAAAGAAACATATAAAAATGATCATTAATATTATAAATAACGGCTTCATGCTCTCTCTTTGTTGAAATAGAATATGCTTGATAATACAAATGAGTGATATAGCGCCCAGAACCCATTAACAAGAATGGCTGGCTCAAGCTCATATATAAACCTGTTTACACCCCAGACAATAGCTACAAAGTTTAAAAATAACATAGATAGCTGTGGCCAAAGCCTTATAAGCGATATGGACTTCTGTTTTGTTTTTGAGGTTACCCCGAAAGATATCTTGACCCCAAAGATAGCGGAAAACGCCGCTCTTATATATACGGAGAATGCAGCTACTCCCAGAAGTTGGCCTAAAAATAGGTCTCTTGGCGAATAATGCCTTTTTTTGAGCACAATGTAGAAGATGCCCAAAGACAGAAATATATAAGGTAAGAATGCGAATATATATATCTCAGGCCTTGCAAAAAAGGAAGGCACATTAAAGAGCAGATACAGGACCGGGCATATCATAAGAACCCAAAAGGCTATGCCTACAAAATAGTATGTGCTTGATAAAAGGTATTCAGCCCACTGATTAGGTTTTAATGAGAAAGGTTTTGTCAGCAGCCTGATGAGGGCTTTCTTAAAGACCGATATAGTCCCTGCTGCCCAACGAAACTGCTGCTTAAAGTAAGCATCAAGGTCTTCAGGCGCCATGCCAAACACATGAACATGGTTATAATAAAGAGATCGCCACCCAGCCGCATGAAGCTTAATAGAGGTAGCAAAGTCTTCTGTTATAGTGGTCTCATCAAGCCCCCCAACACCTTTCAGGGCTTCTGCTCTGAATATCACATTCGTCCCGCAGCAGAACATGGAATCGCTAATGCTTTTACCTTCACATATATACTCATAAAACACTGCCTGTTGCAGCGCAGAAGCACGTGCAACCGGGCCAGCATCTATATTTGAATAGAACTGGGGCGTTTGCACAAAAGATATATCCTTTTGCTTTTCAAGGATAGGTATTATTGCATCTAAAAAATCTGGGAGCGGCTTCTGGTCTGCGTCAAAGATTGCTATATATCTCTGATCTAATGTCTCAAGGCAATCGTTTACTATGCCTGCCTTAGAGCCATGCCAGGGCTTAGTTCTCCTAAAAAGCTTAAGATTATATTCCCTACAAAGCTCCTCTGCCTCTTTTTTGTATCTCTGCTCTGTAGAGTCATCAAGAAGATATATTATCTTATTTTGATAATTTAGATTATTTATTGTAATAAAGGTATTTTCGAGAATCTCTTTAGGTTCATTTCTTGCGGGCACAAGTATCGCTACTGACGGTTGTTCAGCAGGAGCTATATTTAAAAGAGCCTCTTCATCACTCCTTAGGCGCTCTTTTGTACGCACCCTTAGTATGTTAAGGGCATAGCCTATCCCGTGCAATAAAACAAAGAATTCAGCGCATATTAGTAGTGCCGCGAACAGCTTCTCTAAGATCCCGTAATCAGCAAACAGAAATAGCGTTGTTCTTACAATTATATATACTAGTGTAGCTATAATAGATAAAAATGCCATAGCATCAAATGCTTGTCTCTTTGCAAATTTAGTTTTATTTAAATTTTTATCCATAGCTTTTAAAAGTGGTGCTTCACGTAAACCTGCGCTCTCTTATCTTCATATACATTCCCGCTGGAACGGACATATTGGCCTTCTGCCTTTATCTGAAGCCTTTTGTTTATGTCCCAGCAAAAATCAGCAGTAAAGGTATGGCCTACTACATCCTCAGAATCTACTCCCAACACATAACCAAGGCTGTAATAGAGATTATCAGCTCCAAAGAATATACCTTCTTTATTCAGGTAATGCCTCCATTGCGCTTGAATAGTATTATTGTAAAAATCCTTTGGTGAGAAATATTCTGTTACCGTATCATCAAAGTCTCTATAGAAGTACCGGTACTTTATAGTAAGCATCTTAGGCGCAAAAGACAGGTAAAAGAGTATATCTCCTGCAGGCTCATTTTTGTAGTTTCCATCAGAATAATCTGAGTATAGATAATCAGCACCTATCTTAATGGACCTCTGGACATCAAGATCGACTCGGCCCATATAATTATTGCGGTAATAGCCGCCTCTTATAACAGTGCTGTTGTTCTCAAGGCGTTCTTTTTCATAGGAGATACGGGATCTTCCAAAATCAAAGACCCTGAAGTTGAAGGCTCCACCATATTCCTGCATCGTCTTTATATCTCTATCGTAATCTATAAAATCATAAAAGCCATCTGCAGACCAATCCAAACCTTCGGTATACAAAAGGCTGACCTTTCCTCTATTTTCTGTAACACTTTCAAAATCCTTAAACTTTCTTCCAGTAAGATCATACTCAAGGCCAAGCTGAGCTTTATAGCCCAAAGGCATTGTAAGCTTATTTAGAAAGACGCTCTTTTTAATATCAGAGTCGCGCTGAAGACTTTCTGCCTCAAAATACTCATAACCAGACTTTATGGATGGGCGTTCGGAGATAAGCTTTGTTTTTTCAAGGCCCTCTTTTGCCCTAAAATGCACGGGAGATATAGACAGTATATAATTATATGAATCGATAGCTTTCTGCCACATTCTTTGGTATGAGTATATCTGGCTCAGGTCAAAGGCTACCTCTTGATTATCCGGACTCTCAAGTAAAAGTTTCTTGCAGTATTCTATGGCATGCCTTATCCTGCTGTTCCAATATGCTTGCTTCTCTGCTTTTTCAAGATAGACTGCCTGACTATAATCTTTATCCAGTATCTTCTGGTATTGGACTATCGCTTGATTGTACCTGTTTGCCCATCCTAGCACGCGCGCTTTCTCAAGCATAAGCCCTGACTCGCATTTTTCATTTAAAAGCTCATTATAAATATCGAGGGATTCGTTATAATCCTGGTTCCAGCTTAAAACCTGCGCTAGCTTTATTCTTACCTCCCTGTCACTGCTCTCATTTAATATATTCCTATATATAGTTATGGCTTTGTCGAATCTCTTGCTGTATGCGTATCTATCTCCGAGCAAGGATTCTGCCTCTTGGTTTTCCGGTTCCATTTTTAATGCATCCTTAAAAAACTCTTCTGCCGGGCCGTATTTGCCAGCATATAAGGATATCTTACCTAAAGAGATAAGTGCCTTTACGTTTTTCGGGTCTTCTTCGACTAATTTCCTGCTTAATGCTTCTGCTTTGCCATACTGCTTATCCCATATATATACATCGGCAAGCTTCTGCTTGACCTGGAGATTATCCGGTTCTATTGCTAAAACTTTCTTATGCCAGTTTATAGAGCCTGTGTAATCTTGCTGCCAGCTTAATATATCGGCAATCCCGATCATTGCTTTTATATTGCCCGGATCCTTTAATAATATTTCCATATATTGCTCAGCAGCTTTGGTAAAGTCAGAAACCATTATATGGGATTCTGCGCTTAATGCCTCTAGCTCAGCAGCATATTTCAGCTTTTCATCTTTTGGAATGGTAGCATCAGAAAGTACTTCTTCGTAGAGCGCAGCTGCTTTTTCAGGATCTCCTGAATAATGCATGGAGTTTGCCAGCAGGATCTTTGATTTATAATCACTCGGGTTTTGCTCTATAAGAGCCCCTAAGATTTTATTCGCATCGCTAAATTGCTTATTCCAAATATATATTTCAGCTAAACGCCTCTTTGTATCCGCATCCTTAGCATCTTTTACGATCTGCTCATACAGCGAGATCGCTTCCTCGTATTGCTTATCCCAGCTCAATGTATCTGCAAACTCTTTTTTGATATGTATATCATCACTTTCTTTAATAAGCTCCCTATAAAGCATTATAGCTTTTTTGTAATCCTTTTCTGCTGACATAATGCCTGCAAGGTGCGCCTGTGCTTTATGATAATCTGGTGCATCAAAGCTTATTTTTTCAAAGACTTGTTTAGCAGCTTTATTGTCGCCTGAATAAAGTAGTGACACGCCATATAGAAACTCAAGCCTGTGGCCTCTATTTTTTAGAAGACTAGTATGCAAAAATTCCACAGCTTTTGTATAATCGCCTTGATATGTATATACTTCGGCTAAATCTACCTGTGCCTGAATATTTTCAAGATCCATAGCAATAATACGCTTATAAGTTTTTTCTGCGCTTGAATAATCCCCTTTCCACTTATAAAGCAAGGCTATCTTTCCTATGGCCTCGAGGTTGTCAGGTTCAACTGCAAGAGCCTTTTGATAATAAGATAACGCTGCGTTGTAGTCTTTTTCCCAGCTTAATATATCTGCTAAATCGATCAATGCCTTAATGTTATTTGGTTGCGTTTCCAGAAGGTCTGCGTACATTTTCTTAGAATGCTCGAAATTCTTTTCGACCATATAAGTCTCTGCCAATAGAATTTTTATTTCCGAAACATCTTTTTGTTTCTGCTTTTTGTCTGCGTAAAACGTTAAGAGTTCCTCGTATATCTGTATAGCCTTATTTGGCTGACCAGAGTTCTGCAATGCCTGCGCATATATTAGTTTTGCTTTATAATCATGAGGGTCATTGGTAATGATTTCATTCAAAATATCTTTTGCTTTTTGGTACTCTTTATTCCAGATATAAATTTCAGCAAGCTCTCTTTTAGAATCTATATCATCTGTTGCCGATATAACTTCTACATACAGGGATATTGCTTTTTGGTAGTTTTTATCCCATGCAAGTGTCTGGGCAAGAGAAGCTTTTATGCTGTAGTCGTTTGGCGCAAGCAAGACTATTTTTTCAAAAACCTCTATTGATTTTTTAAGCTGATTAAATCTTTGGTAGGAATAGGCCAGGTCTGTTAGCGCTTTTATGTTGGTAGGTGCTATCGTGATTGCCTTATCTAGAAAATATATAGCTTTTTGGTAATCTCTATTTTCAAGGTATCTGTGACCTTTAAAATAGTCTATATCAGCCTGTTGCGTCTTATGGTAAACAATGGTTGTTACTGTTACAGTCAATACTATAATTAAAGTTAAAAGACTATATTTCATATTATATATAATATTATATGCAAGCTAAAGTTCAAGATAAACATTCAAAACTCTTATTTTTCACGAAACTACTCAATGGGGCTTGTCTTGGATCGTTCGGGGCTTCCTGCGGCCGCAGCTACTTTCCGTTACCTTACCCCTCACTTATCAAATCTCTATCCACTCCTACCTTAAGAACCAACTCCCGAGAGCGCTTCACATTCCCGAAGGTAAAGCTACAGCATCAGTAAAAAGCCAGGGACAGTCCCCTTTCTAGTTTAAATCGTTAATCATATGGGTACAGTCCCTTTATCATCCCCCTTGCGGGTATATAATAATCCTACTACTAATTCCTACTTCTTATTCTTTTTAGCAGGTTTTTTCTTCCTCTGGGCAACCTTCTTCTTTTTAACAGGCTTTTTCTTCTTCACGGTCTTCTTCTTTTTGGCGGCCTTGACAGCCTTTGGTTTTTCAGGGGGCTTAACCTCTGGTTGAGGCTGCTGTTGTGGCCTGGCCTCTACTGCATGCATAGTGTTGCCCTTTTTCTTTCGTATTACAAAACACTCCTGACAGTAGACCGGACGGTCTCCACTGGGTTTAAAGGGGACATTACTCTCCTTGCCGCAATCTGAGCAGATCACCCCATACATAGGCCTGGGTTTCTTATGATGCTCATTTACAGAAAATGGAGAAGGCTTTGGGGAAGGCGCCACAGAAGGTTGTGAAGGTATACGGCTTAAGACCGTATCTATCTTTGCCTCAAAAGAGGTGAGCTTCTGAACCAATACTGTAAGCAGTCCCACAATATCCTGATCAGCGGTTACAGAAGGTGAAGGACTTTTAGTTTCTGTTTTTTTACTAGTTGTGCTTTTTTTCATATAGCTCTCCTATCCTCTTTTTAAGTTTAATCTGTGCCCCGGACTCTCATCCTACCAACGCTTTTGCGGGAACTCGCCGAAGGCGATTCCCATACCCCTCCGGGGCAGCCGTTCGCGGTGCTCCCGGCACTTCTCCCTAAAGGGACTTCCTTTGGTCGCTCAACATTGCGTCCTCAGTCGTTGCGCTACGCTTATTTTAGCTTGAATAAGTGAGGTTTTCAAGGGAAATAACGGTTTAGGCAGCGGAATTCTTTATAGTTGCCAATTAGATGCTAAAGAAGTGCTCAGTAAGCCTAGAGCTAAAGCTTGTTATGTCTTGTTAGAGTAGTTCTGTGGGGTATTGAAAATGGCGTGAACACTGTTTGCACACTTTTTAGGAATAGCAAGTATTCATCAAAGGATTTTGCCACAACCTTGTATTTTCCAAAGCTAAAAAGTTTTCTTCTTTCTATGCTATTGGTATCTTTTAGTATCTCTTTTTTTTCTTTATCACTTAGCACTTTCTATCTCCATCCTTAGCTCAGATAGCTCTTTTTGTCTATTGAATAATGAAAAATATTCTTCAACCAAGCTCATATTGAGACTACTATAATTATTTTTGATAAGCGCCCTTATGTCAGCCATATCCTGATGATATCTAGCAGGATCGTTTGAACTAGATTGTACCTTAAGCCCTATTTGATCTTCTACCTTAACAACCTTAACAGTGAATTTCCCATCAAAGACACTGTTCTCTTCAGCTCTTTTCAACATAGCGAGTGTATACTTTCTGTGTGCTAGCAAGAAATCTACTCTGCCTAGCTCAAATTTCTTACTAGCAAAGTTTAATACATCTTCACTTTCATGCAATAGCTCATACCCGTGCTTGAGCATTATCTCTTTTATTTTTGTACTTTTCTCCGTTAACACAAGGAAGTCGATATCCATTGTAGCTCGAGTAACGCCTGAAGCTTGTAATGCAAACCCGCCTATAAGAGCAAAGTCAATGGCTTCTTCCTTGAATTTTTCCAGTATAAATTTTAACACTATTGCAAAATCCATAATCAAATTATAACCTATATCACAGCAAAAGCAAACAAATTTTTGCTATCGTTCGTTTTCTAATTTATCTCCATTCTCGCCCCAGGGTTCCCCCGTACAAAGACCTTCGATCTTCTTGAGGGATATTGCTATTATGAGGGATATTATATAGCGCATATTAAAGGTATTTTAGCGTTTATTTGAGGGATTTTCAAGAGGAATTAAGCTACGGAGGTGATTGCTATCTAAGCTGACTTTTTCTATAATATACTAATCGACTTGTTGCGCAGTTAGAAATATACTTTTTCCCAAAGCAACAAAGAAATCCTGGTATGTTAGAGGATCTTCTATTGAAACAACTCCGTGTTGTGCGTTTGCTCTTACTAATAACTGTGTTTCCCCTCTAGGCCTGACCGTAACTGTCATTGTAATAATTGCATATCCTATAAATTTAGATCCGGTGACAGAGCCCAACATTATATCCGCGTCATCTATGACAAAATCTAAATCCTGCATCGTGCTTATTACGGTTTGTATCATTTTTTTCTTGTCTGTGGTATCAAAAACTCTTGTTTGGATACTTCGTAATTTTACCTGGCTTTCTTTCATTTCGAAAGCTTTGTTTGATGTGGTCGCGCACCCTGACAACATAATCAATAAACACAGAACAGCAAAAACACTAACATAACGTTTTATAGTTTTCATATCTGATGAGCCTCCAGGAATATTGCTTTTGATAAAGCTTCAAAGAACTTTTGGTATATTTCAGGTAATTTAATGGATTCTACTCTACTGACTTGATTGCTCATATTCCAAACTATTCTCTGAAATGTAACTCGCACAACTGTTTTATCGCCGCTTTGAGAAGGCATAACAATTACTGAAGCTTTTACTACCTGATTCTTATCGCATTGTGCTGTAGCATTAGAGTAGGACCCGCATAAAGCAGCCAGGACATCGACCATAACGGCGCCTGTAATCTGTCCTGCGTGTTTTGCATCAGCCTGCTTAGAAGCAGCTATAAAGCCTAACTCTGTTTCACTTTCGCTTAATGTAAAGCCTAAGTCTTGTAAAACACCTGCAACAGCCGTTATAATCTCTACATCGTTTGTCGTGTCATATAGTCGTATTTGCAACTGCCTATGTTTTAAATAGTCTTCATGCGGCTTTAAGAAACCTTTTGGCGTACTAGCACAACCAGCCAAGCCAATACACATAAATAATATAAGTACAAATTTAAAAGATGTGATCTGTTTCTTCATGCAGGTTCCCTTTAAAAGCTAGATGAGTGATAAGAGAAGTCACGGACTTTATTTTCTTTGTCAAACTTAATAACTATGGTAAGGGTTCTTTGAGAAGTTGAGGCTGCTCCTGAAGACCCACCAACTTCGCCTATTAGCAGCCAAACGCCGCCGCCGCTGTTAGAATAAGTTACGTCTGTGGCGACTTTATCATAAACCCATACTTCTTGTCTATTCTCATCAGTTGTTACAATATTCGGGGATCCAAGCGCTTCAACGACTTTTGAAGATGGCATACCTATACTAATTTCACGCTGGACTTTACCTACAGTTACTCTGTCAGCGGAATCAGATTTAACAGATCTTAAATGAGAATCTGCAGTTGAGCACCCAGCTAAAAACATAATACACAACATTGTAGAAAATATTTTAAACATATATCCTCCTTTTTTAGGCCTCTTCTTAATACGTGTTATATATTAACAAAAAAAGACCTTTTCTGCAAGGCCTTTTCTGCAAGGTCTATTTATTCTACTCTCTTGCTACTTCACAAAATACTTTCTATAGAGGTTTCTTTTTAGGGTGCATGAAATCCTATGTTTCGCTTAGGTTTTACGGGTGGTGCCATGAGCTGGCGTATGGCCTCAAAGATGGCATGGATCTTGGTGTCGTGTTTTTTAATCTTGCGTTCAAGCTGCTCTAATTTAATTGCAAGCTCTTTATTTGAGGATAAAATATGGCGCAGGTTAACGAAAGCACGCATTATGGCAATATTTACCAGAATAGCTCTTTCGCTATTTAGAACACCTGAGAGCATGGCAACTCCTTGTTCTGTAAAAGCATATGGTAACTTACGCCTTCCACCCCATCTTGAAGTCGCAATTTGCGATTTCAAGATCATAACTTCTTGCCTTGTAAGGAGAAATGCAAAATCCTCAGGGAACCTTTTCTTGTTTCTTTTGACCTGTTCATTAAGTCTGCCCGTGCTTACTTCATACAGTCTTGCAAGATCCCTATCAAGCATAACCTTCTGCCCTCTAATAAGGTATATTTTTTGTCCTATTGCCTGTTCCGATATTAATGCATCCCGCATAGTATTCCCCTTTCTTTTTATATCCCTCACTATATATGACGGATCGAACGGGGATTTGCTTTCAAAAAAAGCGAAAAAAAGTAAAAAAAAGACCAGATTTGAAAAAATCTGGTCTTTAGATAGAGGAAGAGGCCTAAAGTCAAGCCTCTTTTTGTGATTATTTTCCTATTGGCATTTTAGGGCTCCCTTTTATAGTACTTTAGTATTCTACTTCTGTCTTCATTTTCTTTGTCACCCTTGTAGTATATCTCTATAAGTTCAATAAGGTCATCTTCTTTATGGTAGGCATATATAACCCTTATCCCGCTTATTGCACCCTTTCCTTTCAGGGACCTACATGCAAATTTTTTAGCTTTATATATGGTTGGATTCTCTATCTTAAGGTTGGGTATTGGGAAAACGCCCTTATTATCTTTACCCTGTTTGTGATACAGGTTTAATTGTGTCTTTATAAATATTTCTAAATCTTCTTCGAGCGTTTTAAATCTTTTGAGCCTCTTTAGATCTTTCTCAAATCCTGGTAAACGTTTTATTTCATTGAATATCTTCTTCACTATATGACCTCACGGAATACGGGGATGTTCGGTAAAAAACAGATTCATAATCTATTATTTCACCGTCTTCCGTGGTTAACCACGGCACATCATTATGAGAGTATTCACTTATTTGCTTGGCATTCATGTCAGAAAGTGTTTCCAGTACCTCATCTATCATTTTTAATTCACGAGCATCTTTAAGTTTAGATAAATCCGGTTTGCGCCGAGGTAGATATTTCGTTCGAGGATACTGAAAATATTCATCTTGAACCTTAACTAAATCCTTCCCTTCCATGTCTTCTATTATAGCAATAAATTCTTTAGGGGTAGGCCCATAGCGATTTTTTATATATGTGGCACCAATCAATTGTTCTTCATACATTTCATAGAAGTTGAAATCTATAAAGTAAAGTAGTTTATAGATAACCACCTGACCTATGTTTGATTTTGAACCGACTTTATTTAGAATATATAGTAAAACTTCTTTGAATTTCTCCAGGTTCTTCTGCGGCACATTAATACGCATTGTATTTTTTATTTTTAGAGTTTTTCCCTTTTGTTTTTCTAAAATTACTTCTATATCTTTTTGAATGTCAAGAAGGATATCAGACGGAATATCAAAAATTTTAGAAAGCTTTGCTATCTCTTCAGCGCTGATTTTACGATCACCATTTTCTATTTGTGAAAGCGATACTCTGCTAATTCCAACTTTTTCTGCAAGATTCTCTTGAGATAAACCTATTCTATTTCTCAGACTTTTTATTTTTTCACCAAGTCTCTTTTGAAAATTATTGGCCATATTTATCCCCCTCTTTATATTTCATAGCAAGTATATCATATGTAAGATAATACGTCAAGTAAATGTTTGATAATCTTTCAGAATTAAGGGGACACACTACTTAATTATGTGCCTTCCTTCGGTCGTTCAACATTACGTCCTCAGTCGCTCCCAAAGGTTCTCTCCGACTCCTCGCATCAATCTAAACGTATATCATAACCTAGATTTTTCACTTCGTTCAGAATGACAGAAACAACAACCCCCTATACCTTCAAGGACTTAATCACCTTATGAGTCAGCCCATCTCTTAGCTCTATAAAGTTTTTATCATGGGCTATATAGGTTGGCTGGGTGCCATCTGTCCATGTGCCGCAATTCGCGTATATCCCATTATCGATTATATCAAGTTGGGGCTTGTGCGTATGGCCAAAGATTACTATCTTGGCTCCTTTTTCAATATGCTTGATAGCTGCGTCATTAAACTCCCCGAAATGACCGCCTTGTTGTATATACTGCTTTGATGATGGAGTGACTTTATTTTGCATAGAGACAGCATGATGTAGGAAACTGTCTATATCTTCAATTCTTTTCGAGAACCACACATCCGCATCTTTATGCAAGAAGCGCTCCATGCCTGCCGTAAGCAGTGCTACGCGCTTTCCCATTGGCCATTTAATTGATCTTAAGGGGTTTTTGTAGCTATTGAATACATCATACTTGTGGCCATGCTCAGCTACTATGCTGTTTTCGGTATCGCGGTATTCAAGCTCTATGCCAAGTCCTGAACCTATGAACCTGATAAAAGGTATATAGTCATGGTTTCCTATTACATAGGTTAGTTTTATCTTGTCTTTTAAGGATAGGAGTTTTTTTACGAGTTTATCGTGGACAAATAAGACCCTGCTAAGATCTGCCTGCCATAGCTCAAGAAGATCACCAACTATTATAAGTTCGCTGGCTTGATTTTCAGCAAACTTGAGGAATTCAAGAAACTCCTTGTCATGATGAAAATCATCTGTCCTTGAGCCGTCTCCTAAATGTAGGTCGCTTATAAATATCTTCATTTTAAATTATTATACGTCCTTAATTCCTATTATTCTACTAAAAAGATATAACAATTACAGACGTTTTGATTTTTGTTCAGAACACTATACCTTTTTTTAAGATGCACAGTGTACCCACCTAAGAGACACTGTCGTGCTCAAATTGGTGACAGTGTGGTGCTTAACTTTCAAAACGTCTGGTATCTTTTGGTATCTTTCCCGCTACCTAAAAGATTCGTGGAATTGGTAAACACAGCTATCAAATATTATATCACTGAATATAATGGGTTTTTTTAAAATCAGACCCTTTAAACTAGTGCACCGGCTTAAAGCAACATATGTCTGCCCATGCGCAAATGCACCGTATCCCATATCTATGATAACATTTTTGAAAGTCTGCCCCTGACTTTTGTGAATTGTTATAGCCCAGGCAAGTTTAACTGGATATTGCTGAAAACTTCCTACAACCTTTTCCTCAATCTTTTGCTCAGCCTCATTATATATATACTGAATTTTTTCCCATGATACTTTAGGAACATCATAAATATCATCGCCAATTCTTATGCTCATAGAGGAATCACTAAGCTCTGCAATTTCCGCTATTGTTCCATTCGTCCATCTCTTACTACTGTCATTCTTTACCAGCATAATCTGAGCATTTTTTTTAAGCCGAATACTCCCTTCTACAGGGTAAGATCTTGCATCAAATTTGCCATTGATATCCGCATGGTATTCGAACTCTTTATCGCGAATTCTTAAAAGGCGTGTTTCGTTAAGAGCGTTGGCATCAGCATTTGTTGTTGTAAGTGTAATCGTATCATTTTCCTGAGCAATCTCAGTACGAACTTGTCTATTTAAATACTCAAGATCATCCTCAGAAGCCTCCCGCGTTCTTATCTTGTTGAGTAGATTAATAAAACTTTCCTCCTTTTGTCTATAAATTTTATGTAACTCTACACACTTTATTGCAATTTTACTCACAACATTTGCGCTGAAAAAATAAGGGCTTGCGTACAAATGATTAATAAAATGCCGAATATCCTTTTCTACTACAGGCGGAAGCTGAAAAAGATCGCCAAATAAAATAATTTGAACTCCCCCAAAGGGTTTTTTGTGTTCCTTTCTATTAATGCGTAGCGCATAATCTATGCCATCTAAAAGATCCGCGCGGATCATTGAGCATTCATCTATGACTATTGTATCTAGTTTTTCAAACAGCTTCTTATTGCGCAATTTTTTAATATGGTCTTGCTGGATAAATCTGGGCGGGAATTTAAAAAACGAATGTATGGTTTGACCTCGTGCTTTGATTGCCGCTACTCCAGTTGGAGCTAAAACAACAATGTTCTTTTTTGTATTTTTGCGAAAATATTCAAGCAGAGTAGATTTGCCTGTTCCAGCTTTGCCTGTTATGAAAATAGAGTTTTTTGTGTGCTCTATAGCATCAAAGGCTTGCTGGAACTCTTCATTGAAATCAAAGTCAGCCGGTATCTCTGTACTTGTTTCAAGGTTTATTTTATTCATATCTCAAAGGGCCTAATAGTTGAATTTTTGTGACGTGTCCCATTTTTTATACTATTTCTCTTTCTTAAGCCCTTCCCCTGCGGGCATATTAAATACAGCATGTAAAGCATCCATGCAATCTTTGCAACTGTCCATATGGCGGCGTAACTCTTCTTTTTGCTTGCCCTTTATTTTTCCTTCTATGTAATCTACGAAGGTTTTAGGGTCTGGGCAAGAAGTCTTAGTGGCTACCTTAGCTTTGCCAAGATTCTTAATCTTAGGTTCTCCTTGAGATTTCTGTGCCATCTTGTAGAAGACATATATGAAATAAATTATCAATATAAAGAGTACCAAACGTATCATTTTTTCTGCTATCCTTTCTTCAGATTAAGGGGACACGATACTTAATTACAAAACCCCCTCTACCCCCGAACCAAATTTATAAGCACTCCTTGTCATAGCAAAATTTGTTACGGGGCAAGCGCCTCTATATAGGCGCAATAATCACAACCTTCACTCTTCTTTGATGCTTAATTGGGCATTCCTCCTTAAGCTGCTGCTTTATTTCTCCTTGACCATAATAAATAAAGCAAACACAACCAAAAGATAGGCAATCGCTCTAATAGCAATCAAAGCATTCATTAAAGCCTCCCCCAGACCAATGATAGTTACAATATGGGACAAACCAAAAATTCCAAAAGAGATTCCAATAAGAAGAGCGGGTATTCCTTGATTTTTCTTATAGACTAAGCAACCTAAAATAACTATTATTATGCATAGAACTATGTTCACTATATTTAAAACCATTTTCCACCTCCTCTCTATCCCCCATAAACAGCCTCATATCAGATTTTAAGATCAAAAAGAGCACACTAGTGAGGAGACTAAGCGTAAATCATTCTTCTTGGTGCTTGTGGGGGGTTCTGCATTATAATCATCAATAAGGCTTAAACGCAAGCTAAGCGCATGGTTCATAGCTATATCTAGTGATGTCTCTGAGTATAACCTGTATTTACTGAATCCTTCAAAAGGAAAATAACAAAATAGGTTCTGTTTTATACTAGTATTGGTAAATAATTTCTTTTCCATAAAGAGCCTAGGAATAAATACCCACTCATTTTCATCCTTTATATTAGTTCTATATGCTGTGCGTTGAAAACCAGCTGCTGCTTCGCCTAGCAACTTCAGGCCGGAGATATCATAAAACCAATAACCTATACCAGCAGCTGGTACTAATCTATAATCTATATCTGCAAATCTGTCATGGTCTGCTTCTAATCTATAAAAGTTATACCATTTTTTCATACTTCCAAAACTACGCGCATATCTTGCCATGTTGTACCATTTTTGTGCATTCATTTTTCTATTTACTGATGAATAATATATATCACCCTTTATCGTCCATTCATCTACATGATTATTATTTCTGTTGATCAGAAAGCTACCAGAAAGCTGACTTTCACGTGTATTGCCCGTAGCATAATCATAGCCTAAAGAAACCTCTCGTTGCCATTCAACGCTTTCCCTACCATCAACTTGTTGCGTCGCATCTTCTGCTTTAAGTATGCGGCTTATAGAGTGCCTGTCTACTGTTATTAAACCCATAGCTTCTGTCTCAATAGACACGCTATCCTGTTGTTCCTGTTTTATCTTGCCTGTTATCTTATCGCCATTATGCAAATATATTTCATCTGCATAAACTGTTAAAAAAAGTCCAAATATAAATAAAATAATTATCGAAAAATGTGCAAATAAAATTTTCATTTTTTATCTTTCATTGATCATATAATCTGCTTTTTGAATTAATCCAAAGGTAGCTTCAAAATCGACCTTACTGTACTTGATTATATTACATCTTACTACTTTAATATTTATCTGGCCAGGCCTAATTATTATACTCTTAGGTCTCTCCTATCAAATCTCTATCCCCCTGCTGTTTTGCTCTCCAAAACAATACGCAGGGATTTCACCCCTACCTCTAAAAGGAAAGGGGCAAGAGAGTATCTATGAGAGGAGGGCTAATCTTCTACTGCGATCGTTATGGCAAAGTCCTTATTCTCTGCTGCTTCTGTGCCATATCTTGTGTCATAATTAAGCTGTATCTGATAGTCACCTGTATAAGGCAGCTTAGTTTTAAAGCCTTTATACTCTACGTCTGCTGGTGGGTTTACGCTATCAATAATTCTACCTGTATTATCAAGCATACGAAGCACAGGTGCTTGCTGGGTGATTATCTCTATTTCAATGCCCATACCCTGAGGACCATAGAATACATATGATAGATAATACTTGTCGCGGCTTATAGAGCCCTAACATCCGCAGGTCCATAGATGACCCTGCCTTTAGGATCATCTGATGCTGTAAGGCCGCCTTTAAAGATATTATCTACAGCGCTACCTGCAGATTTATCATCAGATATTACATTATAAGTGCCGCCCGTTGCTTCAACAGCTTCCTTAACAGTAGCAAATATCGGCATTATAACAGCATCACCTTTGGCCGCAGAGTTCACATTTCTTAGGCTTTCCATATTGGTTCTTAATGCTTTTTTGGAGGTTTTTTCAGCAGGGGTTAACTTGGCGAGGTAATTATTATAGTCTTTATTCGTGAAATCTGATGACCCGCAATATACAGTACCATTTTGAGCTTCAATGTATATTGTCTCTATTGTACGAAGCTTCTCATCAGCATACACAAGTACCTTAACTCTAAACCTTCCAGGCTCTGAAATAATAGCACTTACAGTGAATTCTTTAGCATATGAAACCTTGCTGATCTTAGGGTCTAGTTTATCAGTCAGCTGATAAGGTATATTGTTTTCAGTGAAGATTATGCTATCAGTCTCTGCGTCAGTACCCCGCTCTAAAGGTAAAAATTCTATGATTCCTTCATCGACAGGTGATTCAGACGCAATGCCTAATTTAAATGTAAATGGCTCATTTATCTTATAATTCTTATTATCAAACTCAAATCCCACATGCCATGATATTGTTGGCTGAGTTGCTTGACAGGTGTTTGTTATGAGGATTATGATTGTTATTAGTATGATTAGCGGTTTCATTATTATTTTAATGGCCTAAAGTCAAGGTGAATTACCAAACAGGGTGTTATTAAGGGTGTTTTAGGGGTTATTTGAAAGGATTTCAAATAATGATCCTACAGCACACCTTCTTTCTTGCTTATCTGTTTTTCTGTATTCCTTAAGGCAGATTTTGCTTCTTCATCTGAAGGGTCTATGTTTACAGATTGCATATATTTCTGCTTTGCAGCATCTAACATTCCTTTCTCTTCGTAGATATGGCCCATAAGATAGTATATCTTCGCTAGCAGTTTACCGCTAGGGTTCATGCTAAGCGCGGTATTAAGGTTCTGCAGCGCTTCATCTGCCTTACCCATATACACTTTACATAAAGCAAGGCTATATCTGGAGGTTACGTCATAGCTATGGCGCTTTAAGCACCTTTCATAATACATTGAGGCAGCATGGTAATCTCCCGCAGAAAGGTATAAGCCTGCCAATTTAGTTGCATATTCTTTTGTTCGCCACTCTCTTAGCTTTGGATCAGCCTCAACAGCTTTTTCGTACATAACTATCGACTTATCCATCTGGCCGTGTTTGTTATAATAATCTCCGAGCCCTCCATATGCTTCAGATGATTTAGCTCCTAGTGAAAGAGCTAGTTCATACATGGCAACCTTTTTCTCTTCACTACAATACCTTGCTTTATCTATAAAATATTTAAAGTTTCTCGAATTTAGATAGATTACCTCATCTGCTGTCAGTTTTTTACTATCCAGCAGCTTATCGCTTATCTGCGCCTCTTTCTGATAGGCGATCTCTTCTTTTCTGATTTCTGATGGAAAGGCAAGCGCAAAAAGCACTACAATCATGGGGGTAGCTACTAAAATAGATGCGGCAGTTTTAAATTGTTGCCTTGCATCACCCTCTCCCCCATCCTTAAGCAGGCTAGACATTTTAGTATAGGAATAAGACGCGATCAACAAGACTATGCCTAGAGATATGCATACAAGTATTCTATGTAATGTAAGAAGCCCGGACATATCAACAAATATTATTCTTGCGATAGCGCATCCTACTACTACCATGGCAGCGTATCTTATATGCTTATCTCGCATTAAGAAACCAACGGAGAACAAGACTAGCGTTGTTATAACCCATGTAACTGTAACTAAATTTTTCTGAACTTCAAAGAATAATATAGCAAGCAAGAAACCTGTACCTATGTAACTATAGCTATTTGATATTAATAATAATTCATTTTCCTTTATATTATCCTTCAGCTTTTGATAAATAACTTTGGCTAGATAAAAACATATGCAACCTATAAAGACAATCAACAGGCGGTCTGATATGGCTCTTCCCATAAAAGCGAACATAGTTTTTGTTGCATTGGGCGCATAAAAAGATAAAGCCAGATAAGAAAACATCCTATATATCATTAAACCTGAAAGTGTCCAGGCAGCTATACGAAATGAGATCTTCTTTAAGCGCGTACCGATATAAATCAAAATAGGTATTTCCAAAAGCCATATTATGTTGACAATATCATATTTCAGCTTGGCGGGTAGTGAAGCGCTTGCGAAAGCTATTGAGGTTATAATAAAAATGGTTGATATCTCGCTTTTTTTGGCTATGTATTTTGCATAGCATGCGATAGCAGCTAGTGTAAAAGAGGCCGCGATTCCAAAGCCGAATCTCCAATCAGTGTTATATAGATGGGTTACAAAGGCGCCAACCACGCCGAAGATCACAGAGTTGACTAATATAAAGGCATTTACAGATTTTTTGTCATCATCATTTGATATTTTAATGAGAAAGGGGATAAGATTATAAATAAACCAATAGACCGATAAAAATCCTATAGCTATCCAAAACCACTCAGAGTCTATTTTTTGTGGGGTCTTTGACAGGTACAGATAAGGCTTTATTAGTATAAAATATGTAATATATGTACCCAATAGTGAGAAAAATCCCAGCTTTTGCCAGTTTTCTTTGTATATAAAGAAAACTGAACCAAATGCAAGTAAAGTAATGTAAATTAAGCTAAAAGATGTAATGCCGCTTATGCCTGCGGTTAGATAACCTAAGAAAAGGGTTAAAGTCATGATGGCCTGGGATCTATATTTAAATAGATGCCTAACCATTAGAGCCACTACTGCTGCCATAAGAAATAAATCCAATAATTGGCTCTGGATAATTCTTGTCGCAGGAATATGATACATTGCAAAGGTTGTAAAATATATAAGTGACCACCCGCCACCTATCAAGGCTCTACCGTATACCCTAAACTTCTCCTTTTTTTCTGTTTTTGAGCCAAGGAATAACATAGCTACACTAGCAATATAGCCAATCGTTATTTTATGTATGGGCTGAAGGTATTTAAATGTATATGCGATTAAAAAGGCTATACCACCTACTAAGCTTATTATGCCAATTTTATTAAGTACATACTTTCCGATTTGGGTTTCTGTATCTTCTTTTTTTACTGGTTTCGGAACAGGCTGTGTTGGTTTAGATGGTTTAGATGTACCTTGAACTCCTAGATCAATGGATTTTTTTTGCGGTAAGCCAGTTGCCCGTATCTGTTCCACTTCTTTTAGTATTTGTTTGGCTTGTGCCTCCAAGCAAATCAGCCTGGCCTCAGCCTCCGAATCAACATGCTCAAGTTTGTTGTTACAACTTTTGCATAAACCCCATTGATCATCCCACGTCTTATGGCAATTAGGACATATTTTCATTTTTTTCTCCTGTTTACCTTATTTAATGTACCAATATGGTTTGGTTAAGCTAATTCGTTATCAATCCTATGCACATATCATATATAAGCATAATAATATCTTAACGTTTAAATGAACGATTTACAAGAAGTAAATTTGTTATAAGTCTTTTCCTTTACCTTATCCCCCCAACAAAAATTCAGCCTTTTACTATAGGTTTTAATTTAAAAAAGACTATAATATGAATGTAGTACTTTAATTGTAGTACTTGTTTAGAGCTCGCTTCACTACGCTCGCAATGACGGTAGTCTGGATTCCCGCTCCCCGTTTTCGCGGGGACAAGTTTCGCGGGAATGACAGTGATTTCAAGATGACAAGAGTGCCTTCCAAAAACTCTTTTTGCGTGTTAAGACTATGCGCTGGGTGGTCTTTTTAGCTATGGTGTCATTAAACTCTCTTAGCTCCTGATATCTCTCTTTAGGTAGCTCTATTCTTCTAGTCTGCTCTATCTCTTCTACCATAATAGAGCCTTTCTTTTTTCTAAAGGTCCTCTTAAATGAGAATATGCCATTGTCAAGACTTAGGTCTTCTGGTATATATGTCACTTTAAAGCCTTTTGGTATATTATACGTTATAGTTGCTCTTTCAAGTGAGTTTACTGCATTAAATATAGGATATTGCCTGGTCTCTTTGGTAAACTCATCATCTCTTCCATAGCTAGAGAGGTCGATTATTATCATATCATCTATTATAGGATATTCGTCTTTATTAAAGACCTTTGAATAGCTATTTAATGGTCCATATGCCTTATCTAAGCCATCGATCCTCATATCAATGACATTCCCGCCATCAGCTATAGTAGTCTCTAGGTACTTGTACATATGCTCTTTCTCTTCATCTGTCATTGACTTATATTTATCACGCATGCTTATTGAGAAATCAAGGTCCCATTGCGAGTGGCTCTGATAGGTTGAAGAGCCGTCTGGTTCTATATCTATTATCAGTGTCCTATCTTTATAGCAGCGCTCTTTAGGAAATTCCCCAAACCTCTTGAACTCTCCCTTATCTTTACCAATGACAAAGGCATATGCCCTTTGAAATGATACAGGAAATTCATTTATATCATAGCCTTCCAATAGAGGGTCTATGAAGAAATCCCCATCTTTAGGGTCTTTTACTAAAAGGATGACATGGTCAAATAGCGTTGGGAAGGCTAAATCTTTACTAGGGTCTGTTATAGAGCCTTCTGTATTAAAAAGAACAATAGATGAGTCTATTTCAGCAGCCTTTAATAGCCCCATACAGAGAAGCGAGAGATCCTTACAATCCCCATATTTATTATAAAAGGCCTCTGTTGTCTTGTGGGGCTCAAGGCCATTATCCCCAAAACTCATGGATACATAACGAAAGTCCTTTTGGATATACTCTAATATGGCTTTTGTTCTCTCTCTTGTAGTGGAGAGGCCTTTTGTTAAGGCATCTGCAACTGAGGCTATCTCAGGAGATATTATAAGGTTTTTCTCTACTAATTTATAATACCAGCTTGATACATCATCCCAGCTCTTGATAGATGAGAACTCTATAGTATCTCTTATAAGCTCATCAGAGGCATATGGAAGCATACCCTCCCTTAAAGGCTCTTCATACATATCCTCAAAATGCCAGGAGTAGGTGATATTCTCATTATCTTCAGTTATCCTAGGCTTAAATGAGAGATTAAACTCCTTATAAGCTATGCCAAGCTCTTTAGGAAAGGTAAATGAGACATTCTCCTCTTTTGTAGGTGATGAGAACCTAAAATAGAAGTCTTCAAAATAAGTATCTTTTACAGGTCCGCGCTTAAGATCAACTACTACTTCATACTCTAACCTGGAGCCTACAGTCACATTGCTAAAGGTCACGACCTTTACCCTCATGTCAGAATACATAGCAAGCTCATACCTGCTTAGGTCCTGTATGCTTGCAGCTGGGTATATCTTGCCATCTGGGGCTATTGTATGGGCTCTTAAGCTTGTTATAGCAGCTCTTGAGCTATTATATGGTATAGAGAGCTCTCCTACAGCCTCTATTACACTCTCATTTAAGATCTTTATCCTCTTTTTTGTGCGAGACTGGTAGGAAAAGTCTCTGTTTACCTTAATAGCGGTCTCATCAAGTTCAAATATAATGGCCTTATCCTTGTGAAGCTCTTCAAAGCTCTTATCAGGATTAATGGCTTCTCCTTTATCTTCTAAGGCAGCCTCTAACCTTTCTTGAGTAGTGATAGCAGGGTTTATAGGCTGTGTAATAGATATGTCAGGAGGCATAACATGCTCAATTTGAGCGCTCGCTGTAAACGGGTTAAAGGCTATAGCGCTTGCTATGAGTATTAGCAATAGTACGCTTGCTGCAGAGAAAAAGACCTGCTTCATGCCATGCCTTCCTTTCTTGTTTTAAAGGTTTTTAATATCAACGGAGAGCGGCTTAAGGGGAGAATCCTGTTTTTTAAGGAGGGTTGGGCAGGTCTACCCCTTAAGCCTTTTTAATTGTTATGGGGGTATTATAAAAGATTAGTGCGACAGCATTGTGTCGTGGTGGGAAAATAAATTAAAATATTTTTAAAGGGGTATTGTACTATTTCATAATATTAAATACAAGGATTTTTTGTCTTTTTAAAAGGTATCTGGTTATCTATATGCTTCTCTGCGGTGCATTATCTTAATAACATGGATAATAAGCTTATTCTTGGTAATGCTATATAATATCCTGTAGTCACCTAACCTGTATGAATAGATGCCTTTCAGGTCAGCTTTTAAGGGTTTGCCTATAAGCGGGTTTGGTGCAATGACATTGTAGATAGTATCGCCTATCTTGTCTTTTATCTTCTGGGGGAGGCTATTAATCTGCTTGATAGCCCTTGGGGCTATGATAACAGCATATGCACTCATTACCTATGAAGCCTTCTTGTACTTTTTAGAGTCTCCAAACACATCTTCAAACCTAACGCCCTTGCCTTCTTTAAGCTCTTTTTTAGCAGCCTTAATATCAGCCATGACCTTCTTACTGCTTAATATCTCCAAAGTCTCAAGCCATCCTTCGTAGTCATCTATAGACATGATCACAGCCTCTGGCTCTCCATGTTTTAATATAACATAGCGATCCAGATGCTTTGTTACTTTAGAAAGTACGCCCGATAGGTTTGACCTTAGATTTCTAATTGATATATTTTTAACCATCTTTTTTACCTCCATAACAAGTGTACCATAGTGTGTACACATTGTCAAGGTCTTAAAACAAAAACATAAAATGTACTTATGCGGTATCGTATACGCTGACAACAGCGTTGCGGTTGCCCCACGAAAAAAAGTAAAAAATTTTATCTGTAGGCTTCTCTGCGGTGCTTAATTCTATATATTATCACCGCTTTAGCAGAATCATTAACCCTGTATAATATCCTGAAGTTACCTACTCTTATGCGATATCCATCATCATTGGTAAGCTTCTTACTGCCGAATGGCCTAGGTTTATTCGACAACAAAAGGATCTTCTTTTTAATAAAATCAAAATTATTGCCACTTATCGCATCTAAATCTTTTTGAGCCTTAGGTATAATCTTAAGGGCATATTTCATGCTTTTCTATTTTTAAGATAGGTACCGAAATCATCAGCAGATCTTTCCTGATAGCGAAGCTGCTTGATCTCTATAATATCTTCAGTCAGCTCTTCTCTCTCAAGCTGCGCCCTCAAGGCCTTCTCTACAAAAAAACCTTGTTTTAGGCCATGCTCATTACAAAAATCTTTGATCTTTTGCATAAGCGACTTCTCTATCTTTATCGACATTACAGCTTTCATTGTTTTCCACCTCCACCACAAATATACATTAAAAAGTAGTATTTGTCAAGTAAAAGTAATATAAATATTACTTTTACTATTGCACTCAACAGGCAATATTTTAAGGAATTTTTATAGGGTCTTAAGGTAGTCTGTGACAATATCTTTTATATCGAGAGCCAGCTTTTTAGGGGTGGTGACTCTGGCATACGGTATCCAGAGAAGTATTGTAGGAAGCACCTCCATGTCCTGGGCAACCATTGTCTCTACGACAAGCGAGCCATCCTTATTCTCTTTTGTTATCTTCTGAAGAGGCAGGTATTTTTTTGTTTTAAAGAATCTAGCTGCTTCTTTGTCTATCTTTAATACAACCTTTTTGTTACGCTGATCTGAGAACCAGATATTCACACTCTCATCAAGCATAACCTTTAGATTGTCCGGCACCTTAAAATGGCCTTTTGAGAGTTTTATTTCTCTTATACATTCAAGCCTTAGGCGTATTATCCTCTCATCTTCATCTGTCCTTACTAAGAGATACCAGAACCCATCAAAAAATATGACTTTAAAAGGGTGGGCTATAAAGGTACTATCTTTCTCTTCTGTGACATAGTGGATCTCCACCTTGTTGTGGTTCTTTACAGCATTCTTAAGTTCATTCATGAACGGATACTGCTTATCCATCTTTATGCCTTCAGGGATCTTGGCATAGAACATAGGCTCTGCCTCAGGCGTAAGGACCTTCTTTAATAGCTGACCAAAGCTCTCCTCAAAATCCCTGCCTAGGCTCTTAGACACCTCAAGCATAAAGCTTAACAGAGATGCCTCCTCTTTGGTAAGCATGAGCTTTTTTAAAGAGAAGCCATCCGCAAAGGCATGCTGTCCTTTATCGTCAAGTGCTGCCAGTGGAAAGCCAGCCATATTGAGAAGCTCAAGATCACGTTGAACTGTACGCTGTGAGACATTGAACTCCTTTGATAGCTCTCTGGTTGAGACCTTTCCACCCCTATCCAGCTTATTAAGCGCGAAGAGTAAGCGAAAAATCTTCTTATCGTAGTTTTTAGGCTTTGGTGACATGGCAGTATTATATTAAGTTAACGCGACAACGTTATGTCGCGGTATATATTATAGAGGATTTTTGCCTTGATGGCAAGGGGAATCAGGGAGTTAGGCGGCGGAATCAAGAGCATTGCTTACTTCATCTCTAAGTGCTGCCAAGGCTTCTAAAGTAGGCCTTAGGATCTCAATTGCATGCTCAGATGGCGCGTATGCTATTCTCTCACCTTTTCCAATGTTTATCATAGCAACATCTATGCCTGCAATTTCGGCAGGTACGCCCAATTCACCGCCAAGTACAGGCACCGGTGTAGCATACGATTGAGTTGCTATGGCAGTCTCTTTTTCTGGCTGTACTAAACCTAGCTCTTGAGCCAGTTGTTGCTCAACCCTTCCAGTGATAGCCTGGGCGCGTTCTTTCTTTTCAGGACTATCCTTAGTCTTCTGAATGCTACTATATAGATTGACAGCTTTCTCTATATTGGTTTCTACGGTTTCATAGTGTTTCGAATCCGGCAGCAGAACATCTTGCGTTTCTTTAATTGGGGCGCTTATTGAATCAGGTAAGAGTGTTTTTAGGTAAGGGTAATGCTTAATATCAATACCCAAAAACCGCATTCTTTCTTCGATACCATCTTTATATATAATAGCGTGAAGCGTAGCTAAAACAATCTTTGCCATCCATAAAACCGACCAATGCTCTATTTCGTACTGTTCAAGAATAAGATGTGCTTGGAGTGGTTGTTGACCTTTGTCAGGGCCCCAGAGCGTTGAAAATATTCCAAACATGCCCGGCTTTCGCTTAGTGAGCACTTCTTCCACATAGATATGCCCCTTGTCCCCAAACTCACGCATGGAAAGCGGCCGAGGACCAAAAATAGACATCTTGCCAGTCAAAACAAGCCACAGCTGCGGAAGCTCATCAATGCCCATTCGCCGTAATATGCGGCCAACGCGGGTTACCTGAGCGTCTTCGCTCATGGTGCGTAATTTAGGAACAGCGATCTCTTCTCCGAGAAATCCCATCCTCTTTTGCACAAAGAATACTGGACCGCTATCATTCAGCCTAATAAGCAAGGCCGAGACACAGACAAGTAATAAGCTTGGCACTATTGCTATAGAAGCAATACTTATGTCAAAGAGGCGCATGAATCGCCCATGTATGTGTGCCTGGTGTATTGGCAATGTCTTCTCAGGGCTGCCTGTTTTCACTTCTGGGGAAGTTGCATGCGCAATACTTTCATGCCTAGGTATTATCTTCCGCGGGTGCGCAGCCGTTGATGACGGGCGCAAGGCATCATGCTGCAAACGTACAAGAGATGGGCTTTGAGCTCCTGATGCGCAAGCGCTATAGCAGATAATAAGTATAATTGAAATTACATTTTTCATATTCCACATAAAAAAATAAACCCGTAGCTATCTTCCGCCAAAGGCGGACAAGTGCCAGGGGTTTCTCATTTTTGTTTTATTTACGCGTTTATTATACTATTTTATAGTATTAAATACAAGGATTTTTTGCCTTTTTTGCCTTTTTTTGCCTTTTGTTCTTTTTCCCACCCCAATGTTCCCATACCCCTTGCGGTAGAACAACACCTAAAACAAACTACAAAACAACTAAAACCAAAACAACCTACTACCTCAACATATCAATAACCCCGTAGAGTGCTCCGGACCACGGGGCAGGCACTCTCTATACTACGGAAACCTTCTCTCACGCCTCTTAGGAGTTACTTTAAGTGTTACTTTCTTTAGGCTATTACAATAAGTATCTATGTGTAAGTTCAATGAAAGTCTTTATGTTTAAAAGATTTAGGGAAATATTAGGGTGCTTAAAGGGGTTAAGCGGCCGAGTCGATTCTAAGGAATACAGGATCACATACAATAGAATCACTTCTAATTAGTATAACCGGTACATATTCAAGCCCTAACCTCTCTGCGGCTCTAAGTTTTTTTCTTCCATGAATAAGCATAAATTTACCATCAGGCCTGCAAGCTATTATTGGCTTTAACTTCCTAAGTTTTTGGGGTATGGCTGTTTTCATTATATGGTATATGTAATCTACATCTGAAGGCGTTGGCTCTTTCGTACCTTTGACAGTAATATCAGTAGGCTTTAAATAGATAGCTCTATCATAGTGTTCAAAATAAGTATCGGCAGGTTGATTAATCTTTCTTAATAGTTCTGAATCATAGCGGCGTTGCTGAAAATTGTGTCTGTTGCCATCCTGCTTAAGAACCATACTATTTAAAATAAAATTCGCAGCAGCCCTATGCCTTCTACATATATCGATTACCATTGCTTCTGCCTCAGGAGACTTTCTATACAAACGCAGTATGGTATTCATAAATTCGCCTGGAGTTAATGTTAAATTTTCTGAAATTTCTGAAGCGGTGCCTAATCCGATTATATCCATTTTAATCGCTTCATCTATAAAAGCTCTAACTATTTCATGATGTGCGGCATCAAAAGCTGTAGATAACTTCCAGCCTAGGGATGTAAGTCGGGTTGAATAAGCTCTTCCTGCAGAGGAGGCCTTAGCCTGTTGGTCTCGGCCTGCCGCACTTAGCGACTCGACAAGTTCACTTGTGACTGCTATTGGACTGATCTTGTTGATGCCGCTGGCAGGCAAAGGTATCTCAAGAGCAATTTTAGCAGCTAGCGATTTTGCAGCCAACCTTAGATCTTTCTGCTGCAGAATACCCTGAACGCAGGTTTCACTTAAGACATATGAGACATTCTTTCCCGGCACTGCCTTTCTTATGATATCCGCTTTAAGGCTTTTTGATACTTCAATGTTTCCAAAGGTAAATTCAGGCATTGATCTCTTAGCTATATTCAGAACTCTGCATAAACGTTCTGACTTACTAAGATTTTTTGCTGCAGATATATACATAGCGGTAGATATTAACACAGCCCCAAGCGCAGCTAGCTTGCTTCCCCATATCCAACTTATGATAGAAGCAAAGAATCCGACATAAGCAAACGGTTTGGCGCCTGCCTCGGGCTTCTTTGTGTTAGAAAACCAGCTTCTTAGCAAGCCAGTTAAATATCCTAGTCCAAATCTTGCTACAATCTGATAAGCAGGCTGGTAGTAAAAGATATTTTGTATTATGTCATGCTGTATAATAACAGGTGCTATGCGTGCCTTGATAGACTGAACAGTTTTACCAATTTGCCTTTTGATCGTAAAGTTTTCCAGGATTCGCTGAGTTTTATCAGGATCTCTTGCTCCAAAAACCGCCCTGGCATAACTTTTTTGATAAAAATACGGTACAAATACCTGTATAAGAGAGGCAAGAAACACTCCATGAACAAAAGATATCGACATCCGCAAAAACAAAAGCAGAGATGTTGCAGTTGCCTGTGGGATAGCAGATTCTATAAATGAATCGAGAGCGCTTGACGTAGGCCCAAATATAAAAAGCCTGATCAGTGAAACTATTATAAACCTACTCACTAATCTGTGTTTTTGAGATGGATTATCAGAAAAATACAATCCCGTCATTTCCGAAACCGATCCTATGAGAGAGGCTGTAACCCCGGCTACAAGGAATTCGTGGTTATTGTATACTGCAATATAATAGCTTAAAAGGGAAGTGCCTAAAAAGATTGCACTCAAATAATTCATTGAAAAAAGCAACACAGCAAAGCTGCCCATTACAGCCAGAAAACGTTTTAATTTGACCCTGTGCATTCTCTTTTTAACGTCATCCACTTTCTGTGTACTAAAACTGCCATTTCGATACCAAATGGTACCATATTCGCTGTTTGGGGTTATGGCCGTATTTTCACCATCGATAGATAACCCACCCGAGACAGCTCCTGAAGCCACTGGCCTCAGAGTATGTTTAGTTGATATCTCATTCCTGCCTGCCGGCTGGCGGGGTTTTACTGTTGACAGATCAGTAACTATGCTTTGGATGGTGAAGCTAAGTAATATTATGGTAGTTATAAGTTTTTGCATTATGCTGCCTGCGATATTGCTGTTAACAATTTGGGGGACACGATACTTGATTTCCAGGTGTCTTGCGCAGGGCCGGTTATTGAGCCCCCGGAATCCCCCGTGGGTTTTGGCGCATCCAGTACCGCGGACTGCGCGGCCAGTCCGGCGGACGACGTTTTTCCCGGCGTCTCAGGCAGATCCATCGCCCCAAAACTTTTTTTGCCTGTGGGCCCGGGAGAAACGGGCCCATCGCCACGCAAGATGTGGATATCGGACATCAGTTTGCGCGCGTACTTCAAATACTCCTCGATCTCTTCCTTCTGGCCGATCGACTTATGTAATTCCAGCTCCGTTAGCATGACCGCTATGAGATTTTCCACCAAGCTTTTGGCCCTGTCGCAGGCCCGGCGCGATACATAACTTGATGCCAGCCCGATAAGCGCCGCTATTGCGGCCGAGCAGATCCGGGCATCTTCATCCGTCAACGCCGCGTGCGAGGTTTTTCCCAAAAAGTGGTTCAGATAATATTTGAAGAAACCGCCCTTTTTATTTACTGTTTTCATGACGCTGTCCGGATCCATCATCCTGGCCATCAGATAGAGCCGCTGAAAAGCAGGGTTTCTCAAAATTCCTTCGGTGACATAATCATTTTCTATGGTAAATGACCCGGGCATGTATGCGTCCATTGCCTGCCTCATGTTTTTACGCATTCTTATATATTGCTCTACGTAGTTTATTACGCCCGCACAGTCGCCCTTTCCATACAGGAGCGCCGCGCCTATCTTGTAATTCGTTTCAAGCGAGCTAAGCTTGCTCTTTCGCATGAGTTCATGGCCAAGCAATATTATCTCTTCAAATATATCCTCCGCCTCCGGGCCGAATAATATATCGCCGCTTAGGGTATCCCAAAGCCTGTCGATCCGCTCAGTTTCGTCAAGTTCCAGGGAAGAAGCGGGGATCGCCGCCACGTCCATTAAGATAGTTACTAGCGCCAGCTCTTTTTCTCTTCTTGTATGCCAGTCCTCCAGCACTCCCTCAGGTAATTCTCCAATAAGCTCGTAGGCGAGGAATGCGAGCTCTATTGGCGCATCTCCCGGCACGGGTAATTTCAGTCCGGCCATTCTTAATGCTCTAATAACTATCTGTATTTTCTGCGTGTAATTGAGCACCCCCGAGCCGTTTTTCGCGGCCTCTACCGAGGTATCCCCGTTTAGGATGGCGCCACCCTTGTCGCTCACCAGCACAAGCTGACGAGGATAAATATTCAATTCCGGAAAAAGCTTGGACAGGATCCTTTCGACGCGAGGGATCGCCATGTGTATGACATCGGCGGAGAATTCGCCATGAGGTTCGGACTGCGAATAAAGGGTATCGTTAATAAAAAGGCTCTTCGTAATCCGTTTTATGACCTTGTCCGAAAGCCTTCCCCTGGAGTCAAGCGCGATTTTAACCTCGGCGGAAAGCCTATCTCTATAAATTTTATACCTTGTTTTGAAACCTTCAATGCCGTGATGCCCCCTCCATGCAGCTGCGATCCGGCGCAGGATATTTTGTTCAAGGGGAGTCATATTATCCAGCGTAAAATGCCCTTCGCGGCGCTCTGTGTCATACATCGCATGCCAGGACAAAATATCTTCTGCCCGCTCAATCAACGCCGGTTCGGAGGCCCGGTCCCGGTTGCGGACCATATATTCGAGTGACAAGCGGGTAGACGGATGCAGATAGGCGTCTGGCCCAGGACGATGATCTTTCAGAAAATTACTAACCCGCGAGATCAGGTTGTCCATAGCCTCCTTGCTGACCTTTTGCGGCGCTGTGACAGGAGCCTGATCCTGCGTCCGGGCGGCGCGGATCTTTTGGGTAAGCTCGGTGATTTCCCGCGCGCGGCTCAGCTTCTTAGCCCCCGCACTCTTAGCCGCTCTGCCTTTGCCGACAACATGGGGTAATTTGGGGGACGCAGGACTTGATTCCCGGGTGTCTTGCGCAGGGCCGGTTATTGAGTCCCCGGAATTCACTGGCGCGGGGACAGGTTCCGCCTTCACTGCGGCGCTCGAACCACTTGAAGCTACGGCGGACAAGTCCGCTTTGGCTTGGAACCCGGGCCCTTCTACAGTAGTTTTCCAGAAGATAGGAGTCTTTGCAGCAACGGTTACCTTTGTGCTAACAGTACTGTTTTGGCTCCATAGCAATGTGTTAGAGGCACCCTCATTCAGTTTATCGATATTCGCCGCGCAAATAAGCAATATGTCGTAAATATTATTCATGAACGCCCCTAGCGCATACCGGAATTTATCGTCATTTCTTGATACGCGGTATAGATACTCTGCTTTTTGTATGGCCTGAGTCAACTTTCTGGATAAAGCGACAAAGTCTTTTTGTTCATAGCATGCGGTTCCATCGAGAATAAGCGCTGTCAAGCTATCCAACCTGCTATCGTTAAAATTATTTATTAACCCTATTGTAATAGCGAGTTTTAACCTAAGATGCATAAGTGGGTGATATTCTCTAGCGTAAACATTCGACGATTGCAATACGATACTTCTCGAAACCATTATCGATCTTCTCAATAGTTCCCATTTTTGATACCGTTCATTATCGCCTTTCTGAAGAAGCGAGAGTCCTGCCTGTTCAAAAGCTTTGTTGGCCTCTTCTATTTCTCGTAACGCACCTTCAAGAGCACTTAGCCACGTATCGGGCCATTTTGATTTTTCGACCGACGTAACACATTCCCGGGCAGCCTTAAAATGTTCTAAGGCGGCATCTAATGCTATTAATGCTTCTGACATAGTATCCGTGCCTATTTCTCCACGCATCCTACTTATCGCCTGCTCAGTTATACCAAGGAAAAATTGCGCGGCGGCCTGCGAAAGCTCCGGATTCAGTATAATATCTCGTGCGGCCGTAAAATATGTTTTAACAAACATACTTATTTCTGAATCCACTCTATTGGCAGAAACGGAGGCAGAAACGGGGACGGTTTTATTTTCTTTCGAAACAGCCGCCGGCGCGGGTTGCGCGGGGCCGGGTATTGAGTCCCCGAAATCTCCCGCGGGTTTTGGCGCATCCGGTGCCGCCCTGCTAGCTTCTACCGAGGTGGCGCTTTCTGGACCGTCCTCAATTTTCGCAATTTTCGCAGAGGCATCAGGCGTTTGTATCGGACTCTTGCCTGCGGATGAAGTTTTCGGCGCGCCCAACAATTCGGGGGATACAGTACTTGATTCCCGGGTGTCTTGCGCAGGACAGGGTATTGAGTTCCCGGAATCTCTCACGGGTTTTGGCGCATCCGATACCGCGGACTGCGCGACGAGCCGGCGCTCCTCATCCTGCAGCACCCTTAACCTGTGCAAGGCTTCAGCTTTTTCGCGAACGATCCTTTTATAAATCTTCTCGGCAAAATTAAGCTCTGAACGCGCCGTATTGACACGGCCGCGGTCTATAGAAACACTCGTCGATCCTCTCGTGATCCTGGAAACCTCGTCGAGCTTCCGCTGTGCGGCATTCATCGAGGCCTTGCGCTCTCTCTCAGCACGACTAAACCTTGATAACTCGCTATTGATTATGTTAAGAGTATCTCTTGTCGCGGCCAGTCCGGCGGCCGCCGTTTTTTGAGGCACGATCAACGACCTTATTCTGTCTTTGTAGTCTTCTGTATAAAATCCTCGCTCTTTAAGAATACCTATTAAAGATGCATCATTAAGAAATTCCTCAAAAAGTCTCAACTGATTATTTTGAGGCCTTTGTTGAGCCAGCACTATAGGTAAACCGTGTTGAAGCGCCAGCGCCACAAAGTTGGGCTGTGCCCAGCTATAAATGATCGGGGTTTCATAAATCGACTTCATCATTAAGTATATCCCGACAACTTTCGCTCCGGTAACATCCACCTCCCGAGGTACCGACCAATGTCCGTCTTGATCGCGATGAGACAAGTCAATCGCTCCCCTTTCTTGTCTCATCTCCTCCTTAGCTATTTCAAGATCCTCGTCGGAAAGTTGAAACGGAAAGAATCTCCTTCCCGTATGGTTACCTGTCCACAGCACTTCACCTTCGCTTGAGATATCAAGCAAAAGAGCCGAATCACTCCATGCATACGGATATGGCGGCGTATTAATAAACGTACAGAATATATATCTGCCTGCATTATCCAAATTTTCAAACAATCTGTTAAGATGCCTTATATTTTGGCGCTCTCCTATGCCGGCATTAGTTAAAAAGGCAAAATTATCCGGCCCATACTCCATTGGGTCTGTCGTGACCAGACCAAATGCCAGCGGATTTTTCGATGCCGCGGGCAATTCGGGGGACTGAGTATTTGTCTTCCCCGGCGCGGTTTGGGTTTGGGCACGCACTAATGTACCATCGCCGCTCCCGATGTTCTCCAAGGTAGTTATCCTGACGCTGCGCCCGCCGCCCCTTATAAATAATGCCGCGGCCTGCATCTTTGGCCTGATACTGCCTTTAGGGAATCTCTTCCCTTCGGGATCGTTCCTCAGAAGCTCATCTATCTGTTCGGGTGTAAGCATGCTGAACGCGGTCTCAGGCTTGCCGAACTCATTGTAGACATAGGGCTGGTCGGTACATATCACAAGCTCGTCGATCTCGACGCCGTAAGCCCTCAACTCCGTTGCCAGAAGCGCGGTCGCGAGATCCTTATCGATAACACCGCCTATGACATTGCCGTTCGTGTCGACGGGTATGCCTCCGCCGCCGCAGGCTATGACATACTTCCCGCTCTTTATGGCATCGGCAATATCTTTTATCCTCACTATATGTTTGGGCACCGGCGAGCGAACCTTTACCTTATTCACAACCCCGAGAGACTTGACAGGCGTCTTGTCCGTATCGTCTGCCTCGATCTCGGTAATAAATACCACTATGTCCTCTGCCGGAACGCCCTGCGCGATCCACGCCTCTTTGATCATTTCACCCATATCGATCTGCGTACGCTCTACTATCCTGTCGTCAATCAGCGCCCGGGATACCTCGTCGGGGGTCATCCTGCTCAGGTCATATTTCTCTTCCAGCAGCATACCGGCCTGCGGCCCGTTCCCATGAGTGACCGGCGTGCCGGGCCTAAAGGACGCTACGACCTCGGGCGTAAATGCCGCCATTACGCGCGCCCTTTGACTTTGGGGGGTAACGGTCTTATCTTCGGGACCGATGAAGGCGTGCCCGCCAAGCGATATCATCCTGATGCCCGAGAACTTGGGGAACACAGTACTTGATTTCCGGGCGTCCGCACTCTTAGCCGCTCTGCCTTTGCCGACAACCCGGGGCAATTTAACATATGTATCTACGCACGCGGTTGCGATGGGACGCAAAGTGTGGCTATGGATTCCCGCATGCGCGGGAATGACAAGCGAATTCACCTCTGTGCTTTGGATTATGAAGCTAAGCAATATTATGGTAGTTATGAGTTTTTGCATTATGCTGCCTTGCTTATATTTAAAAGCGTAACTTGCTCTGCTCTAACTCCATCTGCAGCAAGAGGTTGCGAGCGAGTGAAACCTGCCTGTACGGCAGGCAGGCGTCCCCTATGTTTGTAAGCAGATCTCAGTGAATCCCCAAGAATATCCTGTCTGTAGATAGATTCCATATACGCAACAGAGATAAGATCATTGCCTGCGGGCCAGATATCAAAATATTCACCATCAAAGTGCTTGCCATCAAAATCTTCTCCAGCATAAATATAAACCTCTGAAGGCAGCTTTTGCCATATTCTTCTACAGAGAGCTCTGTCAAGTCTAAGCAAATTGTTACCACGCACAAATTTTCCGTTGCCCCACTTAGCTGAGATTTCAGCTTGCCAGCCAGAATTCGCTAATGAGAAGGCTTTCTCTGGCACGGCGCTATATACTTTGTCAAAAAATATACGAGCTGGATATACGCGCATGCCTCCACCATGTAATGGTATTAAGTAAGCATTGGAAGGCCTGCCTTCTCCTGGGGTAACAATAGGTAGTTCAGGAAATTTATCTGCTATGCATTTACGCACTGAGACTCGCAACGTGTCATTTATCTTAACCTTAATCGTTTTTCCTGCTGATGAGGCTTTGAGGACAGGAGCCTCTTTGCACAAGGTCGTTAAAATATTTTTTAACGCATATGCTTCTTCTCTGGTAGGTGCATCGCATAGTGCCCGATAAAGGCCTTTTTCTGTTTTTGCACCCCTTACCCAAATTATTGATTCAATCCCATCATGGCCTATCATGCGTACTCTCCATCCGCCATAGATGTAATCTCCGTCAAGGCCTGCGCCCGCAGTATCTTCGATGCTTTTTTGACGCAGGCGTGTCTTTGATATATACTCTATAATTACCTGCTTAAATACCTTGTTATCAATCCCGTCAATTTTGTAATTTTCACCAACCTTAGTTACAATCTTTTTTAGCCTTCTTTCCATCTCTGTTTTTACTGATAATTGAGATAGATCTGATATATTTATGTTAAATTGCATGCTTGTAAACTCAGGCAGCTTATCCAAAAGTTCTGCTACATAAGTATCCTTACCTGCCATTGTAGATAATGCTCCGGCAATGCTCAGCAACACCTGAAGGCCATCTCTGCATCCGGAATTCCGATAAATGGTTCCACCACTGTAACCTTCAACGCCTATAGGCACAAAATAACCCTCATTTTCAAGCTCATTCATTTTTGTCCTGATATTAATCTCTCCTGTCTCTGCTGTGGAGAAAGAAGCACCCATATCCATTGCGATTTTTTTCGTACGAAATGAATTACCACAATGGCCGACTACAGCAAGGCCTTTAGGAAACCTGTCTTTGTCATAACCTTGATTACGCTGGAGTTCAATATAGACCACCAACGCTGATAAGGATTGCGGATCTACATCTTTGACAGAACCATCAGGCATGAGCAGTACGATATTTCCTCTATCAGCATCAAAGTCAAATACCAGTCCAATCTTTGCACCATATATCTTGACAGCTCTAACAATATCTAGTAATGCATTATATTCTGGGCGATTACCATCTTCTCCAAGATTTTCTTTTACAGGTTCTATCTTATGGGCTGGTTTTCCAAGCTCTGTATTAATACATGTTATGTTTGCACACCTAAGTTTATTCAATACATCAGGGGCTACTCTGCCAGCAGAGCCGCCATTGGCATCAGCAATTAGGACCAGATCTGGATCTACCTGCCTTAGCGTGGCAGCCAGTTCTTTTGAATAACCATCAATAGCTTTTTCATAGTATTCGCCTGCCCTGGCCTGCAGCATTCGGTTGATCATAGATTCATTAATATCAGAGCTAAAACGCGATACCTTGATATTGCTTAAACAGACATCGAGGACTATCTTGTTTGCCGCCTCTATCAATCCTTTCATTTGAGTGTCATTTAATAACGCGCCTCTCTCAACAAGTGAATTACCATGCTCTCTGTTTGCAGTGGTGTATTTCCATCCATTCCATTCAAGTGGATTATGGCTAGCGGTAATCATGATGCCGCCATCAGCATCAAAAGTACGCACAGCGCTTTCTAGCAGTGGTGTTGTAGCCACGTCCAGATATATAATCCTTACATCCTTTTTAATTATTTCAGAGGCTTTCATAATGCCTCTTACTTTGGCTCTGACAATAGCTTCACTTGTTGGCCTGGGATCACGTGCTATTACTATCTTGTATGCATCCTTGCTCCAGTTTTTATGCATAATGAATTCTGTGTAGTTATAGGCATAAGCTGATGCTACTACCTCATCTTCTGCAGCTATCTCAGGGGCAAGGCCCATACTATCATATCTTATGCCAGAGTAGGATTGCACATATCCAGAGCGTATGCGCTGGACTAATGCTAATAGGTCAAGAGAGTTACCTGCAAAGCCTCTCGCCATCGCTCGGGGTTCTTCGCTAAAAGGCTCACCAGAAGAAGAGGATTTAGGATTCTGGTTCTTCTCCCCGTCCCTTAATGATTCAGCTAGTTCGTTTCTCACTATTTCTGTATTCAGCTCTTTAGTGTCATCTGCGGGAACACCTATGTCTTTTTCTGGCATAAGATCAGTCTCTATGGGCAAGTTTAAGTCTTTGGATTTCCAATTCGCAATCATTACACCTGCCAAGCCAAAAGCAGGAACCAGTACAAGCAACGCGGGATTCGCTACTCCTAAGATACAATGCAATAGTCCGATATGAAAAGCATAAAACCCAACAAAGACTCCCATACTAAACGATGTAATAATCCTGGGAAAATTACCAAAATGCCCTGTCGATTTTTTGATATTAGCGAGCAAAACCCAAAGTATAGACCAGGGCATTTCAATGACAGATATTGCTGAGACCATTTCAGATGAATCAGCTTCTCTGTTTAGATTAAAATACTGTATAGGTATCCATATAAACCAGCACATAAGCGTGGCTATAGCCAGGTTTCCTTTTTTCTCATGCCAGATCTCGGTACTTACCTTTCGCAGGCTCTTTAGTGTTAATTCTTTTATTTTAAAGGCTTGCCCTTTAAGCTTATCGTAGAAACCAGAAATAAAGAATATCCATATAGTGCAGTACATTGCGCCAGAGGTCTGATCTGTAAATACCCTAAACCATCTGCCTGCAAGGCTGTTATTTGGAATAAATGCTTTATAGGCATTATAAAGCCATTGCCATGTTATACCAAAGAAGAGCCCATATCCTAAGACTGCTATCGCGATCTTCTTATAATCGAACTCCTTCTGCCGGCCTTTTAAATAATTAAAGGCCTGCGAGAAGAACTCTCCGAGCCCAAAGTATATCATCATATTTATATAATAAGGCACCGCACTTAAGACAACAGGAAAACAGAAGTTGGCGCCAGCGGCAAACCCCGCCGCGAGAATAATGGATATGACAATGAACCTATTTGGATGCTTCTTCATAGGGTCTATAACAAACCATTTCAGAAGCACTCTAAAAGAAGCTCCCATTATGCGCAAGGGCACAAGGCTGCCGACAAATGGTATCCAGCAATGTTTAGCTATGCGTAAATATGTGGGATTTTTTGTTATAAGATATTTAAAGCGCATCGTTACCCATCTTATAAATCCACCTGAAAATATCAAATTTATCCCAGCTATAACCCATAATATTATTGAATTATAACGTAATGCCAAAGATAACGACCCGCCTTTTAGTATTATATCTCCGGCGCGGTTGATGGTTGCGAATATCCCAGCAGACAAACTACAGGCCTCCTGCTCTTCCTTGTCCATCTCAAGCCCATACGTTTTTGCCTTCTCAGTTATATTTCTTATAATCGTATTTAAGGGTTTAATCTTAAAAAGTTTTAATATTAGCCACACCAACATCACGCAGACGACAGCCTTTAAAAATACCGCATCTTTTATCGAGAATGGCGTTGAAGCCCTTTCCAGTATTCTTGCCTTAGCTGTATAAAAAAGATCTAACACCGTTACCGATATACGATAAGATAAATTGTATAGTATCGGAGACAAAATAAGTACCAAGCCAACTATTCTTAATATTATATTTCTTCTGTTGCGTTGAGGCTGCTTATCCATTAGCTCATCCTCTGGCACATAATTGTCAGCTGATATCTGCGGCTCGATAGGCTTTAGCAAAGCGGTTCCTTCTGAAGCGCAGACTGCGCCTGTTGAAGCAGGACGCAGGGTGTGTTTATGGATTCCCGCCTGCGCGGGAATGACAAGCGAGTTCGCCCCTACGCTTTGGGTAATGAAGCTAAGTAATATTATGGATGTTATGAGTTTTTTCATCATATATTTACGCTGCCTGCTCTATGGCAATTAAACTTTTTTTATTTAATAATTTAAAGGGTTCTGTTAAAGAAAAATCTTCAGGCACCTTTTGTGTAGGCCTGCCGTCAGAATAGACCGCTCTCCATATTCCATCTTCCCCTAAAATCAGTATGCCACTGTTTCTTCCTCTTCCGTATAGGTTTATTATATTTATATTTATAATTTTTCCTTGAGGACTCCACCTAATGCTTCTGCCTTCTTTATGCCCAACTATCTGCGGCACCAAAAGCGTCTCATCAGTAAGCATCAATTCATCATCAAAGTCAGCCCAAAAGATCCCGCTTGGGATATAGCCTGGTACCCCTATCTTATACGGCTTAAAATGCGAATTACCCTCATCAAAAATAATATCGCTAAAATCATTATTCCCTACTGCTTCAACAAGCCTGATGTTTAGCTCATCTGCGATCTCATCCATTGTTAACAGTTCAGGGTTCTCATTGCGCGCAAGCGCTATCTCCTCATCGGTCAGATCAGCTTCTGGTTTATTTAAACTGCGCGCAAGCTGTTTAATGAAATGGGGTTTTAGCTTTTTAGCGATGTCAGCAAGGATATGAGGCAGTTGTCCTCCATGGATCACCAGCCTGCCGTGCAAAGAGTAGGCTGCCCGTATATTACCCGACAATACATCCTCTCTTATGCTTTCCAGTGCCCGCCTTGTTGCTCTATCTGGTGGGCTTAACTTGCCTCTTAAATAGTCTAATTCGTGATTTCCTAATAGAATGAAACCATCACCGCCGAACCTCCTAAACCTGTCTAAAATACCCTTTAGATAAGAATATGTTTCGTATGGGTACGGGCCCCTGTCGAGAATATCGCCTACCTGGCCAAAGATTACATTTTCAGCTATAGGCATATCCTCACTATGCCTTGCAGCCTTATGAACCAGCCCGCTTGCGTATAGAGATTCCCTTAAACCTAAAAGTTCGGCATGTACATCACCGATTATAACTGCCATGGGCTGGCTATCTACAGCTATAATCGGTTTTTTCACCTCCAACACAGGCATTCCGTAATCTGTCTTTGCTGTCACCCACGTTTTACCGTTGTCTGTTGAAAATCTAGCAGTAAATTTGGACCTGACTGAAGTGCGTGCTTTTAGCTTACCCATAAAGAGATAAGTATCTCCTTCGACATTCATAAATTCAAGCGGATATACACTGTCCCAAGCTCTGCGATTTGCGTTTGTCCAAATGCAGGCAGAAATGTTTGTTGCAAGCAAAGGATTATTTGCCGCTCCTTCAATTTTTACTCTGACATAAACATCAATACTGTCATTTCTGTTTATTGTAATAGTCTTTCCAGAGACAGGGCCGATATCTGGTAAGACATCTATCCATCCGGCCCATAATACTTTGTGTTTATCGATATCGCAATACATTGAATCGACCATAGACTCTATAGAAAAGCTATTGAGTGTTGATATTTTTTCCGCCAGCATAAGCCTCCATCTTGCCCAATCCCTGTTGTGCCACTTGCTGTAACATATCTCAGCGCCTATGATAAGCCGCGACACCAGGTAATAGGGCAGTAATGCTAAAAGCGTATCTCTCTCCAATCCAGACTCTTTCAGATATTCATCCAAAAAAACCGATATTATTCTTGCTGTATTTTCTATAAGAAGAGGCCTATTCTTCCTAGCATCGATTAATCCCAGTATAACATTGGCTATCTCTTTTACTCTAGAATCTAACCTTCCATATTCAGCATCTATTAATCCCTCCACCTCTCCGCTTACAGGATCTACAAAGATATTCCATGGAATATAGTCACCGTGCGTATGAACAAATTTCTCGCTCATAGCGAGCTCTCTGTATTTTGAAAAAAAAGACATATCGACAGATTCATCAAACCCGGTATCCTTAAGCCTCTTAAGGCAGCTGTTCATCTGGCTTAGCAAAAGATCATGGTAGCTCTCTTCTGGCTTACGCTGAATATTACTGTCCTCATCGCCATTTTGATGTATTACAGCTATATTCCTTGCTGCGGAGCGCACAGAATTCTCTATCTGCTCAATAGTGGTGGTCGGCGAATGCATAAAGCCAAACTGATCAAAAAGCCTGGCATAATTTAGGTTCTCTATTATAAGTGCGCTTATATCATCATTGTAGTAAAATATGGCAGGCCTTGGTGCAGGGTTTATATTTAAATAAAAATCTTTTTCGGTTGCATAACCGTGATTATTCTTATCCTTATATATTTTTATGATATATTTCCTGCTTCTGCTGCTAAACACTACGCGGTTATATGTGTCTAACATTATGAAAAGATTAGCTTCTAATATAAACTGAGATTGGCTTATCTTGTTGTGCGCATAAAGGTCTAAGTGCGCTATTATATTCTGCAATCCCTCGTCAGAGTTTTCAGCTAAACTATGCTGCAATTCTTTACTGCCAGAGCTACTGCTGCGTATGCCTGCTGAAGCAGGCCTTAACGTATATTTAGTTGATAGTTCATAGTTCATTGTTGATAGATCAATGCCCGTGGCTTGGATGGTGAAGCTAAATAAGATTATGCTTGATATGAGTTTTTTCATTTTAGTTTATTGGGTCCCGCTTTTGCGGGGATGGCAGGAGTAAAAAAAGACCCCTGGCGTATTTTGCCAGGGGTTTCTTATTATTAATGTTTATATTATACTATTTTATAGTATAGTATGCAAGGATTTTTTGCTAAAGTGTCAAACAGATTTAGAAATGTCCGGTTCTTAACGATTTAGAAATGTCCGAGCAACCAAAAGAAGTCCTTTTAGGGAGAAGTGCCGTGAGCTCCGCGAGCGGCCAATCTAAAGCCATATAAATTTATTTCAAGGTAAGGATTACTTAAGGTCGGATTTTATATTAACAAGAAGAGGTTTCAATTCTGGCAAGCGCTTTGTTATGGTAGCCCATACAATATCTATATCAACCCCAAAATACTCATGTATAACCTTATCACGCATGCCCGACATTTCCCTCCAGGGGATATCAGGGTCTAGGGATTTTATTTCTGAAGGTATGTTTTTTGATGCTTCACCTATGACTTCAAGGTTTCTTACAACAGCGTCTATTATCATATTGCTTCTAACAAAATCTTCATAGGACAAGTTATTTATATATGCTAATATGCTAATATGCTAATATGCTATCTATGGACTTAATTATGTCTTCAAGATACAGTTTGCTGTCACGTTTATTCATGCGGCAATAACCCCTCTTAATATACTTTCTCGTATAGCAGGTTTCAATGCCTTCTTGGTTACCATATCAACCTTAATACCTAGCAGCTCGGAAAGGCGCTCTTCAAGCTTTATAAACTGAAAAATATCAGGAACTTCAGAGAATTCAACCAATATGTCTATATCGCTAAATTCATTCATCTCTCCTGTAGCATAAGAACCGAATAT
>Ga0268281_1000117_pt1 | contig 60568 bp, 52 predicted proteins | sample saktaG_10_FD_190134 | JGI IMG/M metagenome (GOLD analysis project Ga0268281, IMG submission 190134) | Saline water microbial communities from Sakinaw Lake, British Columbia, Canada - sak_2011_5_24_50m | ecosystem: Environmental > Aquatic > Non-marine Saline and Alkaline > Saline ...
AACAAACCATATTTACATGAAAAGTTTGTTGACAATCTGTTAGCTTAAAAAGACGATTCAATATTTTCTGAGGAAATGCTCCTTTTTTTAATTCAATAACAATGCGAACCCCATGCTTATCTGACTCATCACGAATATCTTTAATGTCCTGAATCCTTTTGGTTTTAACTAATTCCGCCATTTTTTGTAAAAGAGTGGCCTTGTTAACTTGATAGGGTATTTCATTAATTATGATTTGAAAAAGTCCCAGTTTCTTTTCAATAATTTCTGTTTTTGCCCGCATTACAATCGGACCCTTGCCAGAAGCATAAACTTGTTTAATTTGATTATCATCAAAAATAAGTCCACCAGTTGGAAAATCAGGACCTTTAATATATTGAAGCAGGTCTTCAACGTCACAATCTGGATTATCTATCTTATAAATTGTTGCGTCGCAAACTTCAGTTAAATTATGGGGAGGAATGTTAGTGGCCATACCAACAGCAATTCCCATTGAACCATTAAGAAGTAAATTGGGAATTTTAGCTGGTAGAACAGATGGTTCTTTGGTTGTACCGTCATAATTAGGAACAAAATTAACTGTATCCTGGTCAATATCAATCAACATTTCTGAAGAAATCTTAGCCATTCTGCTCTCTGTGTATCTATGCGCCGCAGCTTTGTCCCCGTCGATACTTCCAAAATTTCCTTGCCCATCTACTAATGGATATCTTAAAGAAAAATCTTGAGCCAATCTAACCATAGACTCATAAATCGCCTGGTCTCCATGCGGATGAAAACTGCCAAGCACGTGACCAACGACAGTAGCCGATTTTCTATATTTAACATTATGTCTTAGCCCCATCTCATGCATAGCATAAAGAATACGACGATGAACAGGTTTCAAACCATCTCGCACGTCTGGTAAAGCTCTGGCAACAATAACACTCATTGCATAATCTATATATGAAGACTTAACCTCATCTTCTAAATTTACGGGTTCTACGCCTTTTTCATTATTTTCTTCTTTTGTTTCTTCAATTTCTTCTTCTTTTGTTTCTTCTTTCATTTTATTATATTCTTTAACTCTAAATTATTGGTCAGCATTAGGGGACTGTCCCCGAATGGGGACTGTCCCCGCTTGACCTCAATTACTCTCCAAAACCACAATTTTAGCTTCTCCTTGAGCTAATAAATCCTTCTTTTTTATAGACAATTTAGGTAAAGTTTCGCTAACCTTACTCCCTATTTCTTTTAAAAATTTCTCCAAGGAATCTGGGACAAAATTAAGCCCAGGAATATTATAACAACAGGGGATAATGATCTGAGGTTCAATAGAATTAATTAATTCTACTGCTTTCTCAGCATTAAGAGTATCTTTCCCTCCTATTGGAACAAACAAAACATCAACCCCATCTAATTTATCTAACTCTTCTCCAGAAGGCAAAGATTTAAGCTGCCCTAAAACTCCGTACCTAATTTCATCCATAGTCATTTGATAAACAACTGATTTTGTCTGACCATCTTTTTTTATTGGTATGCCATAAGCAAAAATCTTATTGACTTCATATTCTCCTGGACCAGAAATCAAAAAGCTATTGTCTTTTTCTAAAACTTTTTTGTCTATAGATTCTTCTATGTCAGTTAAAACAAAAATATTCGCTTTAAAATTAGGGCCCTTGAGCCCTGCTTTGCGCGGATCAGATGGGTTAACCAATACAGTTTGTTCATTATTTTGCAGCTTAAAACATGACTGCCCATACCAACTTATATGCATAATGTAAATTGTTAATTGTTAATTATTTTTGCGGTCCCCAGTGGTGGGCGGAACGCACTCCTCTGGGGTCGGCATTAATATAAATTTGTAAAACTTCTGACGTCAACATTAGTTACTCTCCTTATCTGGGGTCGGCATTAATATAAAAATCAATGTCCCCAACCTATCTCCCCTTATCATACAACAACTTCACCTCCCCTGCACTCAAAGCCCGGTCATAGATTTTGACATCGGCAATTTGACTTTGCAAATAACTGCTATCAAGTGAATGACGAATAGCTAATACAAAATTAGACCAAGTCTCACTGTCAGAGGACATATCTAAGTCTGTAGTTATCAAAAACGGATTAATCAAAATTCCGTCAAAATACATAACAATTGAATTATCTGCGTTTCTTTCTATAACTACATGATGCCAATTATTATCGACATAAGTAGTCTCATACTCATAATACTTTTTAACAGTTGATCCTATCTGCAAATAAGAACTTAGATTATTAGTGCCAGACGTAAATATCCCTACTCCATTTTGATTGCCAGTGCGAGTGTCAATCAAATATCCACTTGCATCAGAAGTTTTAAACCGCATTGATATAGACCATCTTTTTGTTTCAGAAATTTCTGATATATCTCCACTAACATAATCACCATCCCCATTAAAACTCGTATAATCATCCCCAACTGTAGCCCCATAAATCGTCCCATGATTTCCATATGGCGTAGAATCCGCGGTTTCAATAGGCTTCAGACTAAAATTATCTAGTAAAAATTCTCCTTGGGTGGCGCTCAAATCTGTCCTAATATAAATATTAGGAGTAGTCGCAGTAGCCTCAAATATTGCAGAATAATATTTCCATTCAGTGGTTGATATTCCAGTAAACGAATAATTTCCACTTATTTTTGTTGCTCCCGAGGAACTAAAATATGGTATCGTCGGACAATCTATATTTTTTGCCCAAACAGATACTCTATATAAAGATCCTATTGTTTCTCCGCTTGGTGGATCCCATACAGCTATTGGGCCACCTGTAGCATTCTTAACTCTGAGAGATTTGCTGCCATAAAAATAATTTGAAGTTTCTGAGTTTATGGTTCCTGAACCTTTGCCATCAAAAACCCAATTAGCTGTTCCGCTTTCCATTCCCCAATTCGGATGTAGCTCACTTCCCACCTTCTCGCTCTTGCTTTTCAAATCCCATTGTCCAACAAGCCCTTTATTTAAATTAGTAGTTGATGTCCCTACCGAACTCCCTGACATGCTTTTCGCATACAAAACATCAACTTCTGTTTGTGACAATACACGATCATAAAAACGAATATCATCAATAAAAATACCAGAATCCCGTAAATATGGAGAATAACTTCTAGAATTATATCCAACCCACCAATAACTATCGGCTACGGGACCAAAACTTCCTTGACTGTAACTAAAATCACTTACTTCCTTAGTTCCATCTACCCACATGTTCATCAACCTCTGCGCTGGATCCGTTGCATGATAGTTCATGTGCCAAATTAGATGATGCCAATCTCCATCATTGATGTCGCTGATAGCTAGAGGGTCCAATGAGCCCCAACCATGCATTCTAAATTTATCGCCCTGCATACAAAGCAAAATTTGGTTAGAATCTCCAGAGCTTTGAATCACGCCATCATTGTAAACCAAAAAAGGCACTGCCTCGCCACTAGTGTGTTCTCCTTCCTTTACTTTCACCCAAAAAGATATAGTTTTGGTGTATAAGAATGGATCAGGAATTCTAATTCTTTTTTCTTCTCCTTTCAAAAATTCATAGACTCCTTGGCGTAAATCATCTTCTTCTATCCACTCAGGAGTATTACTATCTGATAAATCAGCATGGCTCGCATAACCACTATTGTCTCTTGCATAATCATTTCGTATTCCATCGACAAAAGGAGTAATATGATCCTTCTCTTCTATCTGAAAACCTGACCAATAAACCTCAAGTGGGAGATTATCGTCAATATATATAATATGTCTAGTGTGATATTGCCCAGCATGCCCACTCCCAGCATTATAGGTCCATGAATACCTTGTCCATTCAGTAGTTAAGTCAATGCCGTCCCCAGTCCGATATGCGTTATCGCTAGGCCTATTGATATCCAATAACAAACCATTAAAACTTTGATCTCTACTAGCTTTCATCCACGCACTTATTATATATGTCGTGTTATCCTCTATGGTAATATATTGATTATCATCTAAATAACTACCTCCAGTACCACCAGTAGTCTTAACCATTTTCTTGTATGGCAAATCATTATAACCTCCATCTTCATAGTAATATATTGTTGCAAGATCTCCCCCCCAAGATGAAGCCGCATATCCTTGTCCATAAGTTCTATTAGAATAATCAACATAAGGTGCCAAATTTTCTGTCCACTCTCCAAAATTATCAAAGCTATAATGTCTAGCTAATCCTTTATTCTCACCCCCCACACTAAACTTTGGTTTATATGTTTCATAAAGTTTTTTAACTTCCCCTTCCCCCAACGCCCGATCATAAATCCGCATATCTCCAAAGACTAAACCCCTTCCGAGAGTATGTGCCCCTGCGTGAACAAAATTAGCTGTAGAGCTGTCTATTAAATAATTGCTCAATCCAGACAAAGTTGTTGAAGAATATAATTCTCCGTTTATAGATATCGTTGCTGTTTTAGAATTACTGTCATAAGTGTAAACGACATGATACCAACCTCCATCAAATGGAACTAATACGGTTTTAGCGGCTCTTCTCACTCCATCAATAAAAACATCTCCTTGAATATTGCCTGAGTTATACGAATCATAGAAATACCAAGAGGGTGGTCTTGATAAAATGTGGCAGTCTTGGGTTTGACTAAATCCCGTTGTTCTTTTTATCCAGACAGAAAGAGTTATAGCTTCTCTAATATTAAATTGTGGGGCATAAGATAATCCTATATAATCCCCATCACCACCAAAACTCATCGCCCCATTAGCTTGCCCATGCCTATCTGTTGTCAAAGATGCTCCACTATTTGTTCCATGATTTCCATAACCACTAATATCATCCACTCTATTGGTTGTACTATTCAAATGAGCACCATCCATCGGCCAATGCCCAACCAATCCTTTATTTATATCACCAGTCGAAAAACTACCAATCACGCTCGCCACCGCAAGCCCCGCCGCAAAAAGCAATACAACCGAAACCCCCAACACCGCAAATCTCTTACGTGACAAACCCGACGGGTCTTTCTTTTTGCTACCAAATAACCTATATAACCAACTCACAATCTTCTTTCTAGAGCCATGAGTATATGACAAACCCGACGGGTCTTTCTTTTTAAAAAGCAAATTCGGAATTCCTTTTATAAAGCCATGAACTCCCACCTTCTTTTTCCTATTCATCAAAAACTCAAAATTTAGAGACCATGCCTTCTTTCTCTTCATCTTCTTAATCTTTTTTAAAATCCCCCTAAACCTTTCTCTAAATTTCATATTTATATTTAAAAAATTTAAATCCCACTTATGACTAACCCTTATGACTAACCCGACGGGTCTTTCTTTTAATGCTTGCCTTATATCTTAATATAATAACACAAATGGCAGACAAAACAACAATCTTTACTTTATGTGACTAACCCGACGGGTTTGTTTTTCTTTCTTGTGTGTTATAAAGGTATTAATTTCTTCAATCTCAGAAGAATGATAAGCTAAAGCCTCACGCGCTAATTCTTTATATCCCTCTAAATCTTTAGATTCCTCTTCTGACGCATCTTCTGTAAGAATATGTAAATTTCTTCTGCCAAAATTTTCGCCTAAACTGCTAAATACATATTCTAAAACAAAGTCAAATGCTTTATCAAATTCATCTACTGCTTTTTTAACGCCACCAGGGTAAAGTTCAAAGGGGTTAAAAATCTGAATATACGCCCTTGCGTATTGAAAATATTTTTCATCTTTAATAATCTTAGATTTGTATGGACCTTGAAACAATCTCCCCGACTCGTTTCGTTTGGTGTTAATATATTTTGTAAAACTATCGCTAAACCGAGACATAAATTTACTAATCCCGTCTTCTCTAATTTCCTCCAAAAGCAAATGAAAGTGGTTAGTCATTAGACAGTAGGCTAGAATTTTAACCAAAGGCCTTGAAGGTGGCCAATCTTTGGGACGTTCAAACTGATTGCACTTTCCAGAATTTATAATTTTTTCTACAGAACGCCAAATATTACATGAAGAATATTCATCGTTAAAATAACGTAAAGTTTTTAAAAAACGCCATTTATCTGCTTCATCAAAAACAATAGGCATTTTACGACTACCTCTATTATAAACATGAACGAAATTTCCTATTGTTGATGTTTCTTTCCCCATATTTTATTTTATTCTTTTATTTCTTGTGACTAACCTTGTGACTAACCCGTCGGGTTTGTCATTAGGTTTGTCATTAGGCTGGTTATTATTATATTAGTCGGTCTTTGCCGACAATTATTTTTAACTTTTCCTTGGCTACCTCTATTAATGCTGGAGCTTTAATAATATTTTTATGATCCACTCTAATTAACACTTCGTTTTTGGGATTTTTGGGGTCAATGCTTAATTTTTTAACAAAAAACAGGCTGTCTTTTTTTTCTTTTTGCTTAAAGAATAAGAATTTCTGTTGAGAAGCACCCATTAAAACCTCTAAATGATCATCTTTGGGATTGCTAACCATTTTTTCCTCCGGAGATCCATCAATTCCTCTTTGAAAACGCAAAAAATCTAAATTAATAACCTTCACTGACTTAATCTTCTTGGGAATAATCTGATATTTTTTGTCAGCCAAAATAATACTCTGGCGAGGTTCAAATTCAACGGAAGAAAAAAAGTATTGATTATTAATCTTGCCTAAATTAATATATTCTATCCGTCTGGCGGAAATAACATCGCAAGCATATTCATTAACCGGCAAACCCAAAATATCAGCTAACAAAGAGTCATTTTCAATGGGAATAAAACCAATAGTAGCATCAGTGCCAATTAAAGGTAACGTTGCCTCACAAATGGTCTCATCGCTTCCCACAACCACAATCGTCGGGGAACTATCTTGTTCGAGAATCTTGTGAGTTATCTCGCTAACACTTTTTAAAATAGAAAGCTTATGTTTACGTCCGGAAATGTCTAAACTAGCCAACCTGGTTTCAATTTTAGAAAGCGTTTTGGCATATTTTTTCTTGACTAAAAAAGAGTCATAAATATAAAAATACATAACACAAGACATTAGAACATTGGAACATAACGCCAAGGTTCAAATATTAAATACTAAACATTGAAATGCCTATTCAGCTAAGCCTTCTTCCTCTTCCTCTTGCTCTTGTTTTTTTCCTTTAGTAGAAAGTTTAGCATCACCGCCAACATTGCATTTACCGTGGAGAACTGCACCTTCTTCTATTGACAAGGATTGACAGTTAATGTCTCCCGACAATTTAGCAGTTGAATTGAGTTCTATTTTTTCTTCCACCTTTAAATTACCTTTTACTCGACCAGCAACAATCGCATTTCTAGACTTAATATTGGCCTCAATAACGCCACCTTCCATCAAATAAACATCACTTTGGGTTTCAATAGAACCAACAAGCTCACCCTTGATAACAACATCACCAACGGCGCTAAAGGTGCCTTCAACTTTTACTCCCGCGCCGATTATTGTTTCGGCTTCCTCGGGTTTAATTTTTAAATCCTTTCCAAACATAAGATAAAATTATTTATAATTTATTAATGTGTGTAATTCATATTTTACACGATATAATTAGATTGGTCAATTAGCCCCCACACCAAACAACAATACATTTTTAATGCAAATTACTATTTGAAAGTTTAATTCATTTATTGCAAAAAATTATTTTATTTTGAAAAAACTTAAAAATGCAAGATAGTCCCCACACCTATACATATGTGTGGGGATGAACATTATTGCTGTTATGGTGTGGGGGTTAGCTTGACTAAAGCTCTTAAACGATTAGAATAAAAATATGGAAATAGAAAATAAAAATATTCAAAATTTTTTAAAACACGATTTAAGAAAAATAACGATTCTAAGTATAATCATTTTGGTCATCTTAATCGCAAGTAGTTTAATAGAAAAGCAAACTAATTTTCTGACCAAAATAAGCAGTTTTCTATTGTAAGGCCCCCGTAGTTTCCCCCTACGCTCAAATTTGCATTTGAGCTTCCCCCTGCGCTAAAGCTTCGGAGGACAAGTCGGAAGGACAAGCGTCAATATTAAAACGTTTATTTACCCAGCGTAGCTTTGATGTAAATCAAAGCGAAATTTTGTGCCCCCGTAGTTCAACGGATAGAACAAGGGACTCCTAAGCCCTAGAAACAGGTCCGATTCCTGTCGGGGGTACCCTCCTACGTTAAAACTTCGGAGGGCTAGAAATAATATTCTAAGCACTGCTTGTCCGCCGAAGCTTCAGCGAAGGCGGAGGTCCGATTCCTGTCGGGGGTATATTTTTATACCAATAAATAAATAATACACATGACAAAATATGATCTCATAATTATTGGCACTGGGCCAGCGGCATATACCGCTTCTATTTATGCCGCGCGATACAAATTAAAACATATTATAATAGGAGAAAAACTAGGAGGGTTGGTGACAGAAACAAATAAGATCTGTAATTTTCCGTCTGAGGAAGAAATTTCTGGAATAGACTTAATGAAAAAAATGGAAACACGAGTTAAAAATCTTGGGATCAATATCCTGAATGACAAAATCATTGATATTCAAAAAACAAAAGACGGATTTTACGTTACAAATCAAAACGAAAAAAAAATTAAGACAAAAACCGTACTATTGGCTACTGGAACCAAATCCCGTAAATTAGAAATCAATAATGAAAACAAATATATTGGTAAAGGCGTATCTCATTGTGCGACATGTGATGCAATGTTTTATAAAAATAAAAATGTAGCTATAATTGGAGGGTCAGATAGCGCCCACGTAACATCTCTCTACTTATCTAAAATAGCAAAAAAAGTATATCAAATATATCGCAAAGATAAACTCCGCGGAGACCCTACATGGATTGAACAAGTAAAAAACAATAAAAAAATAGAGGTTATTTTTAATAATAACATCCAAGAATTAAAGGGAGATAAAATTTTAGAGGAAATAATTTTAAAAAATCCCTATCAAAAAAATAAATCTTTAAAAGTTGATGGCTTATTTATTAAAATAGGATCTACTCCAGACGGATTATTAACAAATAAATTAAAATTAGCCCAAGATAAAGAAGGATATATTAAAGTTAACAATCAACAAGAAACCAGCCTACAGGGTGTTTGGGCGGCAGGTGACGTTACCACTGCATCAAACAAACTCAAACAGATTATTACTGCCTGCAGTGAGGGAGCAATTGCCGCGGATAGTATATTCAATTTTATGCAAAGAAAAGAAATCCCGTAAAATCGCTGCGCGCTCATGGGGCGGGCAAGAAACAAGAAACAAATATTTTTTTATTTAGTTTGTTACATCCGTATTCTATAACAATCTTTTCATTATTAGGAGCATCTGAATAACGAGCTGTCAAACGAGCCGCTTCTTGGATATTTTCTTTTGTTTTATTGCCAATCAAAAGCGTAGTAGGACCAGGGAAATTAGGACAGATAAAGAAATAATCATCTGGTGATTTTAGGTTCAATAATTCTTTATTTTCTTCTTGATTTCGGCCTACTATTATCCTGGCTTTTTTAAATATAAAATAACGACCAATTTTCAATAATGACACTTCTCTAAGTGTTATTTCTTTTTTATAACTCCAAAGATCTTTTAATCTTTCAGCATATTTTTTCTCCGTTAAAAGACAACCACCAGCTGGGGTAGAATAAGTTGTAATTTTATATTCTTGAGCTAAAGCCAATTGTTCTTTTCTGGAACGACCACTAATATTCAATAATTTCTCTCTATCTACCCATCCTTCTTTTTCTGGCTTAGTAATAGAAAGCAATTTGGCGGACAAGGGACGCAAAAGCAAATCATTTAAGCCTGAACTCTTGGCCGTTAATTTTAATGAGTGATGATGTTGAGACATAGGACGTTGCCCTAAAACTTCTCCACTAAAAATAAAATGAGATTTTGTTTCTTCCATAAATATTTTTGCTTTCTTGAGCATAAATATCCGGCAATCAATACAGGGGTTAACAGCTGAACCATAGCCATATTTAGGAAACCTAATCATTTTCAAATAGTCCTCTTCTAATTCTATTATATGCAGGGAAACCCCCAACTGGTCAGCGCTCTCTTGGATTGTTGAATTGTTTTTATTAGACAAAAAAGGAGAAGCAAAGGTTAAGGTCGTCACGGAAATTCCTTGATCAATAATCAATTTTGTCGCCAAAACGGAATCTAATCCTCCAGAGAAAAGTCCAATAGCTTTTATTTTTTTATTTAAAACCATAACAAACAGTATAACAGAAATAATAAGTATTTACTAAAATCAAATGTTGTTGTAGAATGTAAGGGATAAAAAAACAAAATAAAAATCATCTTATTTATGTTGGATTTAAAGTTTATTCTTCAAAACCGTAGATTAATGGAAGAAAATTGTAAAAAACGCAATTTATGCGTTGATTTTGATTTAATAGAAAAATTAGCAAACCAAAGATCGTCAACATTGCAATTGACTGAAAAATTAAGAGCAGAGATAAATCAAATCAGTAAAGAAGTTGGAAAACAAGGAAAAAATGAAGAATTAATATTAAAATCAAAAAAATTAAAGGAAGAATCAAAGGCGGGAGAAGAAAAAAATAAAGAGATTAATGATAAATTAAAGGAAGAATTATATAAAATTCCTAATCTGATTCATTCCAAAACACCTATCGGAAAAATTGATAAAGATAACAAAGAAATAGAAAAAATTGGAAAAATCCCTGATTTTAAATTTAAGCCTAAAAATCATTTAGAAATAGGAGAAAATTTAGATATTATTGATTTTGAAAGCGGAGCCAAAACAACCGGAAGCAAGTTCTATTTTCTTAAGAATGAGGGCTTAACGCTAGACATGGCGCTTAGTCAATATGCTTTAGAAATCTTAAAAAAAGAGGGCTTTGAGCTTCTTCTTACTCCTGATTTGGCCAAAATTGACCTCATTGAGAAATTAGGCTATATTCCACGCGGACCAGAAACTCAAATATATAAAATAGAGAACAGTAATCTAGGCCTTATTGGAACCGCTGAAATAACATTGGGCGGAGTATTAGGTGATAAAATTCTATCAATTAAAGAATTGCCCATTAAATTAGCGGGTTTCTCTCATTGTTTTAGGACTGAAGCTGGAGCTTACGGAAAGGTGTCAAAAGGGCTCTATAGGGTTCATCAATTTAACAAAACAGAGATGTTTATATTCTGTTTGCCCGAACAATCAGATAAAATGCTAGAATATTTAGTAGAAACTGAAAAAAAGATATTTAAAGGATTAGGAATACCCCTAAGAATTGTAGATTGTTGTTCTGGTGATTTAGGTGCCCCAGCTTATAGAAAATTTGATATAGAGGCCTGGATGCCAGGAGAAGAAAAATGGGGAGAGATAACCAGTGCTTCTAATTGTACTGATTTTCAAGCTAGTCGACTTAATATTAGGTTCAAAGACAAAGATGATAAAACTAAATTTATCCATACTTTGAATGCTACAGCCATAGCAACAAGTCGAGCAATTATTGCTATATTAGAAAATTTTCAACAGAAAGATGGATCGGTCTTGATTCCCAAACCTTTACAAAAATGGATGGGAATTAAAAAAATAATGGCGCGGAAGAAATAAAACAAAGAATAAAATAAATGTTCAAAAAATGACCAAATTGGTCATTTTTTTATAACACCAAAAAATTATTCAATTATTTAGAACCATTTTATAATATAAACATACAATTATGTTCACGGTGGAACAAAATATGTTCTTTGTAGAACAATTTGGCTATAAGGGCTTGTTTAAGCGATAAAAGGCCCAAAAAATGACCAAAAAATGACACATAAATAACGTTTAAGAACGCATATTACGACACATAATCAGAAATAACAACAAAATAATGCTATAAATACAAATTAACCCTTGTTTGAGGGCTAATTAAGTGTCGTTAAATAAACTTTTAGCTACACTTTTTTGATTATCGTTAAATATTAAAACTATTTTTAACCACATTCTTATAGAATGCTTTTATAAATTTCTAGCGTTTCTTGAGCGCATTTCTGCCAAGAAAACTTTTTTATCCTATTATAACCTTTTTTGATCAATTTGTCTCTCAATTCCTTGTTATTTAACAACTCTAAAATCGCCTTGACTATTTCTTCTGTATTTCGTGGGTTAAAATATAGAGCTGCATCGCCATATATTTCCGGCAAACAAGAACCATCAGAAGAAACAACTGGTAAGCCATTCTCCATAGCTTCTAGTCCTGGTAAACCAAATCCCTCGCAAAGAGAAGGAAAAACATAAATTAAGGCATTTTGGTACAACCATTTCAATTCTTCGTCTGAAATTCTCCCAGTGAAAATAACATTTTTTTCTATCTTTAATTCTTTGCATAACACCTGAAAAGATTTGTAGAAATCATCTATTTTTCCCACTAAAACCAATTTCAAGGATGATTTTGAAGATAAAACTACGTTAAAAGCTTTAATCAAGCGTTTAAGATTTTTGTGAGGGAAAGCATTGCCTATATAGAGCAAATATGGTTTTTTGACATTAATTTGATTCATAGGTAACAAAAATTTTATCAGGATTAATTTTATAATATTTAATGATTTCTTGTTTGCTAAAGTTTGAAACTGTAATAATTTTCTTAGATCTCTTAATTGCTGACTTAATTACTATAGAATAAGCCAATTTCTTAAAATAAAAGACCAACCATGGCAATGTAGAGCTATCTCGAGAACTTCTTTGATGAATTAAATCATGGATAGTAACAATAAATTTTCTAAAATAGAAAAGGGGGATGTTAAAATGCAAAAAATGCACTAAATCTAAGCGCAACCCATATAGCTTAAAAGGAAAATAAATCTGTTCTTTAAAAGAATACCACCTATAATCAGCTAAAACCTTGTGAAATCTCTTGTTTTGGGGCTGATATAAATCAAAATTCTCTTGACGCAGAAAAACAAAATATTCATTCTGATCATCAATCTTCTCTAAATTAGCTATTAATTGTTGAGTATAACGCCCTATGCCTTTGCCACCGATAGGTCCATAGAAACGAGCGTCAATTCCAATTCGCATATCAATTTTTAATATTAGTAAAAATAAATATTTCTCTTTGAACAGACTGGTCTGGTCGAGAATAGATAATGGAACCTCTTTTTGTTCCATTGGTAAATGATTGTATTTTCCAACCCATTCTTATTAATTCTTCCAGAATTGGCAGAAAATGCAAATTTTTATTTGAATCCAAAAAAGCAGGGAAGATAATACAAACTCTTCCCTTAGAATTTAAAATCTTTTTAAATTCTTTAAAAGAAGCAATATATAAATCAGATATTTTTTTAACCTCTATTCGCCAATCTCTGATTTTTAAAGGTCCCAGATATGGTTCAGTAACAATCAAATCAACGCTAAAACGCCCTATTTTTTGAGAGATTTTCCTTGCGTCTGACTGAAAAATATTTGCTTGAAATTTAGAGCCCAAAGAAGCAAACCATTTTAAATTCTCTTTTGTCCCATCTATTGCTTTCTGGTCATTATCGCTTCCTATTAAATGAGAATAGCCCAGTTCAGCTGCTTCTTGAAGAATTGTCCCAAAACCACAAAAGGGATCAAAGATAATTTGAGAGTAATTTTTCTTTTTGTCAGCTAAATTCAACATTATCTTGGCCAACCTAAGTGGAATCATCCCTCTTTCAATATCTCTGACCGGCCTTTTAAAATCACGAATTTCATAAGCTCTGAAGTCCTGGCAACTCAGGGTTTGTCCCCAGAAAATTTTATTAGAATCAATTAGGAAAACAAGCTCAAAACCATTTTTTAAAAGCTTATTTCTCCTAATAATAACTGAAGACAAGATTCTCTTTTTAGAGCTAACCCAGCGTGAAGATAGGCCCTGTGCTTTTAATCTATTTTTTAACTCAAGGGCCAAAAGATTTATTTGACGCACAAAAACGCTAAAATCTGAAAGTTTTGCGCTTAGATTATATAAACTAAAGCCAAAAAAAATCTTTGAATTATTTAGATTAGAACAAATTTTATTAACCACATTAAGAAGTGTTAAAAAGGGGATTTTGTTACCACTGCTTTCTTGAATTATTTCTCCTATTTTAATAGTTCCACCTAATTTCTTTTGCATCAAATTCAAATCTATTTTTTCTTTTGTTTCTATAATACAAATCTCAAACGAGATACTTTTAATCACAAAATTTGTTAAAGGCATCAAAACGCTTTTAATTTCAGCTAATGACAATTTTGGTTGATGTCCTAAAGCAAAAAAATATTTCATCTACTATTATATTAGCATTAATTGCCTTAAATATCAAAACATTAACTTGCCCCCACACCATAACAGTAATGCATTTTTAATGCGAATTACCATTCAAAAGATTAATTCATTTATTGCAAAAAATTATTTTACTTTAAAAAAAACTTGAAAATGCAGAAAAGCATTATTGCTGTTTGGTGTGGGGGCTTGCCCCCACTACCTATGTATAGGTGTGGGGGCTTGCCCATTTTTTTTATAATGTTATTATTAAATAAAATAAATAATTATAAATAAATTAATCCCATGTACGAATTATTATACATTATTCCTAGTCCTTTTAGCGAAAAAGATTTACCAGAAATTGCCCAAAAAATAGAAAAAACAATTATTGATTTAAAGGGTAAAATCACTCAACGAAAAGAATTGGGGAACAAAAAATTAGCTTATCCTATAAAACAAATCTACAAAGGTTTCTATTTTCTAATAAACTTTGAAATAGATGCTGATAATTTGCCTAAATTAAATCAGAAACTAACACTAAGTCCTGAAATTCTGCGACATATGATTGTTAAAGCAATTATCCCTAAACCAAAAAAAGAAAGAAGGAAAAATAAAGAAGTTCCTAAAATTGAAAGTTTTGAGGATATTAAAAATGTCAAAATTTAAAAAAAATAATTTTATTTAACTTTAATATTATGAATGTTAACAAAGCAATTATTTTGGGTAATTTGACTCGCGACCCTGAAGTTAAAACTATACCCTCCGGGCAAACAGTTGCATCTTTCAGTATAGCCACTAATAGATTTTGGACAGATAAGGCTAGTGGTGAAAAGAAAAAAAGCGCTGAATATCATAATGTAATCGCTTGGGGAAGATTAGCTGAAATTGCTCAACAATTCTTGACCAAAGGGGGTTTGGTTTATGTTGAAGGACGATTACAAACAAGAAGTTGGGAAGATCAACAGGGAAACAAAAAGTATAGAACTGAGGTTGTTGCCGAAAGAATGCAATTAGGGCCTCGTGGCACTGGGACTAGCGCTAATCCTAATAAAGAAAATCCTGAAAAGACAGAAGAGGATGTTTCTTCTCCTGAGGACATAAATGTTGAAGAAATCCCGTTCTAAATAAATGTTTAGAACTTAAAAATAATAATGACTACCAGTATAAACGTAAACCTATGAATAATAATGAACAGAAACACTGTTATTTTTGCATTAATAACATTAATGAAATTGACTATAAAGATATTGACCTTTTGAGACGTTTTGTTTCTAATTATGAAAAAATACTTCCTCGTCGCAAAAAAGGAACATGCCTTAAACATCAAAGAAAGTTAGCTAGAGCAATCAAAAGGGCCCGTATTATGGCTTTACTGCCTTTTGTTAGAAAATAAGAACCATTCCTCGCTTCGCTCGTCAGAACCTTGTTATTCGCTTTGCTCATGTTAAGAACCATTCCTCGCTTCGCTCGTCAGAACCTTGTTATTCGCTTCGCTCATAATAAAAAGTTTTGTCTGATAAAATCAAACCCGTAGGGTGAAAATTTTGTTACCCGCCTGCCATCCGCTTGAGCCGATTATTATAAATAAGTTTTTTTGAGTTAAATAGGATTATTCTATAATTTAAGCTATTACAACTAAATAGCGTCAGGCGATTGCGGGCAGGGAAAACCTTTACCCTGTTAAATAATTTCGCTAAAAGCGAAATTGCTGCAGAGCAGCATTTAACAGGGTACTCAAATTTGTGACGAAATTTCCTTCGTTACTTCGTAACTCGCAAATTTAGACAAATTTGGTATGGATATAAATAGTCTTAAAAAAAGCGGGCTCGTTATTAAGTTAAATAACGAGCCTTATCAAATAACATTTTCTCAACATTCTAGAACTGCTAGAGGAGGAGCTTTTGTTAGAACAAAATTAAAAAACCTTATCACTGGACAAACCTTAGAAAAAACATTTAACTCTTCGGATAAAATTGAAAAGGCAAACATTGAAAAAGCTAATGCCAATTTTCTGTACTCCCAAAATGATAAATTCTTCTTTATGAACAATAATACTTATGAACAATTTTTCTTAAATGTTAATTCTTTGGGTAATCAAAAAAAATTTCTAAAAGAAGGCGAAGAAGTAGAAGTTTTGTTATTTGAAAAAAATCCAGTCAATATTGAATTACCACAAAAGGTTAATCTAAAGGTTGTTGAATCTCCTCCTAATATTAAAGGTGATTCTGCTACTTCGCCGAGTAAAAATGTTGTCTTGGAAACGGGATTTACAATAAACACTCCTGTATTTATCTCCAAAAATGATATAATAAAAATCAACACAGAAACAGGAGAATATGTGAACCGCACTTCGTGCGGAAATCCTAAATCCTAATATCTAAATTCTAAAAAATAAAAACTTAAACAAAATATTATGTCTCTTAATGAATTCTTTTTAGAAGCCGTTAACCTAAAAGCTTCAGACATACATTTAGCAGTAGACATGCCTGTTTTCTTTAGAATTAATGGTTCTCTTCAAAAATCCGAAAAATGGCCGGTCTTAAATAATAAAAGTCTTTTAGATTTAATTTCTGAAATTATCTCAGAAAAACAAAAAGATAATTTACTTAAAAACAAATACTTAGAATTTTCTCATCAAATAGAAAATAAAATTCGTTTTCGTATTAGCGTTTTTTTTGAAAGAGATAATTTAGCTTTAGCTGCTCGATTAATTTGGCCTGAAATACCAACTATTGAAGAAATAAATTTGCCTCCAGGAGGAGTTAAATTAGCTGAAATGAAATCTGGTTTAGTTTTAGTAACTGGCCCAACTGGCTGTGGCAAATCAACTACTTTAGCGGCAATTATTGATTACATTAACAAAAAAAGAGAGTGTCATATTATCACATTAGAAGACCCAATTGAATTTATTTTTCAAGGCAGAAAAAGCTTAATTGCTCAGAGAGAATTAGGAAAAGACATGTCATCTTTTAAATTAGCTTTAAAACATATTGTGCGACAAGACCCAGATGTAATCTTGGTTAGCGAAATGAGAGACTTAGAGACAATTAGCTTAGCTATTACCTTAGCAGAAACTGGTCATTTAGTATTAGCAACTGTTCATACTCCTGGAGCTCCTCAAACCATAGATCGTATTATAGATATTTTTCCTTCTAATCAACAAAAACAAATAAGGCTGCAGGTGTCATTAGCCTTAAAGGGGATAATCTCCCAACACCTTCTTCCTAAAATAGGCGGGGGGAGAATAGCTGCCCGAGAAATACTAATCAATACCCTGGCTGTAGCCAATTTAATTAGAGAAAACAAGATAGCTCAAATTAAGTCTGTTATGCAAAATAGTCTCAAAGAAGGAATGCAAACATTAGAGAAAGAATTAAAACAACTTTATCAAAATAAATTAATTACGTTAGAAAACGCATTAGCTTATGCTAATCATCCTCAAGAAATATTAGATTAAAGCCCTTGTGGTGAAATGGATATCATTCGACGCTTCGGACGTCGCGTTCCAGGTTCGAATCCTGGCAAGGGCGTTTTAAGAGCCCCCATAGCTTCCTCCTACGCTCAAATTTGCATTTGAGCTACGGCGGACAAGTATCAACATTAAAGCGTCTACTTGCGCATCATAGCTTTGATGTAAATCAAAGCGAAGTTGTGCCCCCATAGCTTAATGGTAAAGCAGTTGCCTCTTAAGCAATTGACGTAGGTCCGATTCCTACTGGGGGTATTTTTTTGTTATATAAAAAGTTTTCCACATGCAAGCCCTTAATAAGGTTGACATCTGTCAACCATTGTATATACTTTAGGTATGAAAGCCATGAAAACAGTAATTAATATTAAAACTGAAAAAAACGTAAAAACGCACGCCCAAAAACTTGCCAAAGAAATGGGGTTCTCTTTAAGTGCGATAATTAATGCTTATTTAAGACAATTTCTTAGAAATAAAGAAGTGTATTTTGCTATTACTCCCAAAATGTCTCCTGAATTAGAGAGTCTTTTAAGTAAAGTAGAATTTGATATTCAAAGAAATAAAAATATTTCTCGCATTTTTTCTTCTCAAAAAGAAATCAAAAAACATTTAATATCTCTCTAATTCTTTTAAAATATCCTCATGAATATTCGTTTTCATAAAAATTTTGAAAAACAATATAAAAAATTAAGAAAAAGAGAGCAACAAAAAGTACAAGAAAAATTAGAATTATTTCTTAAAAATCCCTTTAATATTCAACTTAATAATCACCCTTTAAAAGGAAAATATAATGATTATCGGAGTATTAATATAACAGGAGACTTAAGGGCTATTTATAAATTTATTAATGAAACAGAATGCATTTTCGTTGTTGTAGATAATCATAGTAATTTATAATTAAATTACTTTAATATTTATACAATAGAATTTTAATTTCAAGGTTCTCGCCGAAGGCGAGGTTCTTATATTCTTAATTTTTTTTACTATTCAAGCAATAAAAAAAGAAGGTTGTATATATTACAACCTTCTTTTTTATTTTATTTCTTATCTTACAACTTTCTTGAAATCACTTCCAGCTTTAAATTTTGGTACTTTCATAGCAGGAATCTTGAGTGAAGCTCCTGTTTGAGGATTAACTCCTGTTCTAGCCTTTCTATTACTAATAGAGAAAGTTCCAAAACCAGCAATTGCTACTTTATCACCTTTTTTAAGAGCTTTTTTAATAATACTAACAAAAGCATTTAAACATCTACCTGTTTCAGCATCAGAACAAGTCTTTGCTTCAGCAGATATTGCTTTAATTAATTCACCTTTATTCATAAGTCTACATTTTAATATCCATAGATTTTAATCACTATGGAAAACGGATTAAATTATTTACGACCTTCTATTTAGTTTTTAATTGGCATAATCAATAAAAGATAAGTTTTGTCTTTTACTGACCTAATTAAGCCAGGAGAATTGTCGTTAACTATCTCTAAACTAATTTCTTCATTAGATAAATTGTTTAAGCCATCAATCAAATACCGATAGTTAAAAATAATCTCGTTAGAATCACCAATAATATCTGCATCTAAAACAGCTTCGTTTTCACCTATCTGGTTATTAACTGAAGAAATTATTAACTGATTCTTTTTAGGTAAAAATTTTATATTTATATCATTAACACCTAATTTTGAGAAAAAACTAGCTGACTTAACAACTCTCGCAAATTCTTCTCTGTTAACTAAAGCTTTCGTTTTGATATTGACAGGAATAGTTTGTTTATAATCTGGATATTTTCCATTAATTACACGTGATATAATTTCTGTGTCTTGGTAAACAAATAAGATTTGATTTTCAGATAAATATAATTCAATATCCTTATCTTCATCGCCCTTAATTACTTTAGAAACTTCTTGCAATGTTCTTAAGGGAATTATAATATCTATATCATCTTTTAGGTCATTTTTTTCTAAAGGAATAGTAATCTCTGTTAAACGATAGCTGTCTGTACCCACAATTGTAAGTTCTTTTTTGTTAGATCCATTCTTAAAAGAAAATAAAGCTCCACTTAATTCCATCCTCACTTCAGAAGATGAAATAGCAAAAATCGTTTTTTCTAAAGCATTTTTTAGTTTTTTAGATTTTAATAAACATTTCTTTTTACTGTCTATTTGAGGGATAATTGGAAATTCCTCTGAAGATATTCCTTTTATTTTTGCTTTTTGTTTTTCTGTGCTAATAATTAAAGCATTTTTACTTACTTCAAATTTTAAAATCTGATTAGGTAAAAGATTAACATAATTATTTAAGATTTGAGCAGGGACAGTAAAACTTCCTTCCTTTTCTATCTTAGCTCTAATTTTTATTTCAATTGCTATCTCTAAGTTAGTACTGCTAATTTTAAGCTCTCCTTCTTTAGCAGTTAATAAAATATTATTTAGAATAGGTAAACTAGTCTTATTGAGACCTGCAATATGACTACTAATATTTAATCCTTCAGTAAGATTTTCTTGTAGACAGGAAAATTTCATAAATTAAAACTATATAATATATTATTATATATATAAATATTTATTTATAGAATTAGTAATAAGGGTGTAGAAAAGATATGATTATTTTGTTTTCTAATGATATTTTACTTCATTTTAAAGAATAAAGGAAGTGGAAAACAAGGCAAAATATGGGTAAAAAATGTGTAAAAATTAGGGATAGGCAAAATTAAAAAAACACAAATCCACAGTTAATCTACATTTTTTTAACACTTTTTGAAAAATATAAAGGCCAGACTAAGAATTGAAAATAAGCAAAGAAAGATAAAAGGCCTAAAAAGATAACAGAGACAATAAGAGACAAAGCAGTGATAATTATTAAATAAAAAGAGGGAGAGCATAAGGGCAACAATAAGCGCAAGAAAAGAGAAATAGGGACTAAAGTTCCCGCAGAGATTAGAAATATTATTAATCCAAATAGAATGGTTATAATTAACAAAGATAAAGATATTTTAATTATTGGAAACCAATTCTTAAAAAGGAATTTCGTTGATTTTTGAATACTAATAAAAAGTTTTTCTTTTTTAATAATTACAAAAAAGAAGCTAAATTTAGCTATAAGAGCGAAAATCAAACTTAACAATAATATTATTATAATATAACTTATTGTAAACCAACCAGGAAGAGTATTAGAAGTTAAATAATTTTTAAACAAAGCAGGAATGTTAAGAAAGAGAAAAATGGTACCTCCTAACAATAGATAGATAATTATTACTGGTCCTAAAAATTTATGGCTTTTCAGAAAGATTTTCTTGAAAGATATTTTAGAATTATTGAAATTTTGGGTAAAATATTTAGTTAAAGAAATAACTATAATTTGAGCCATAAGGCCTAAATACAAAAACAAAACAACGGTAATTAAAACAAAGATATCAGATAAATTGATTTTTTGTAAACTATTATAAATTAAAATAAATATATTAGAAATTTCCTTAGATTGGACAACAATGGGAATTTTGACGTTGTTTGTTAATTTGACTAAATAGGTAGTTATTTGGTTTAATGTGCCAATAACTACATTAATTTCATGATTAATAAAGAAAATTAAAAAAAATCCTAAAAACCAAAATCGAGGATTTTGACGCACAAAACTAAAGGACTCTTTAAGGATTTTTTTTATACTTAGATTAGCCATTTAATGTTATTTTTTCATAGCTTGGGCAAATTCACCCTTTTCCAAAGTTTCTTTTTCTAGAAGTAATTTGGCGATTTTATCCAATTTTTCATTATTTTTAGTTAAGACATTTTTTGCTTTTTCGTAAGAAGAGTTGATAAATTTGGAAATTTCTTGATCTATCAAAAGAGCGGTTTTTTCTGAGAAGTTTCTTTTTTCAGAAATTTCTCTTCCTAAAAAAATCATTTCATGTTTTTCGCCAAAAGTGCGAGGCCCTAACACTTTACTCATTCCGTATTCAGTTACTAATTTATTTGCCAAATAAGTTGCTCCTCTTAAGTCATTAGAAGCGCCAGTAGTTATCTCTTTGAATTTTATTTCTTCGCTAATATAACCCCCTAATAGCACTGCTATGTCGTTGACAAATTCTGACTTTGAACGTAAAGATTTTTCTTCTTTAGGCATACGAAGAGTATAGCCAGCTGCTTGGCCACGGGAAATGATAGATATTTTTTGTACTTGATCGCAACCAGGTAAAAAATAACTAACCAAAGCGTGTCCAGCCTCATGATAAGCAACAACTTCCTTCTCTTTTTTGGTTAAAATATGACTTTTTCTTTCTGGGCCCAAAAGAACTTTTTCAATACTATTTATGATGTCTAAGTTGTCAATTTTACGTTTATTATTTTTGGCTGCCAAAATTGCTGCTTCATTTAATAAACTTTCTAAATCCGCACCACTAAAACCAGGAGTTCTTTCAGCTATATTTCTAAGATTAACATTTATTTTTAATGGCTTGTTTTTTGTGTGAATTTTAAGAATTGCCTCTCTCTGTTTTATGTCTGGTAAATTAAGAACAACTTTTCGGTCAAATCTGCCAGGTCTAAGTAATGCTGGATCAAGGATATCTGGGCGATTAGTAGCCGCGATTACGATTAATCCGATATTTGGTTCAAATCCATCAAGTTCAACCAATATTTGATTTAAAGTTTGTTCCCTTTCGTCGTGTCCACCTCCTATTCCGGCTCCTCTTTGGCGGCCAACAGCGTCTAATTCGTCAATAAAAAGAATTGCTGGAAGATTTTTCTTCGCTTTTCTAAATAAATCTCGTGTTCTGCTAGCTCCAACACCGACAAACATTTCAACAAATTCAGAACCTGATATATGAAAGAAAGGAACATCTGCTTCCCCAGCCACAGCTCTAGCAATTAAAGTTTTTCCGCATCCAGGAGGCCCTATGAGTAGGACACCTTTAGGAATTTTAGCTCCTAAAGAAATATATTTTTTCGGTTTTTTAAGAAAATCAACAACTTCATATAATTCTTCTTTGGCTTCTTCTATCCCAGCTACATCTTTAAAAGAGGTTTTTGTTTTTTTGTCTTTGGTATTCATATTTTTGGCTTTACTTTCTCCAAATTTCATGGCTTGCATTCCTGCTCCTTGTATCTTACGTGTAAAGAAAAACAGCAGAGCTAACAATAATAATAAAGGGATAGCAAAGGGCAAAACAGTAGTTAAAAGAAAATTTTTGTTTTTTAGATTTTTAATTTTAATGCTGATATTCATTAATGTTTCTGGGGGGATATTGTAATTGTTTAGTAATTCACTTAACGATTGACCCTCTTCTTTAAATGAAAATTGGTTCTTGTCAGTATTTAAAACAATATTTAATTTATTTTCTTCAACTATTATCTCTTTTACTTCTTCGTTAATAATTTCTTTAGCTAATTGGCTTAAGGTAATTTCTTCACTTTCTGTGTTTTTTGCATTGAATAAACTAAAAATACCGGAAATAACCAGCAGGACAATAAAAAAGATTAGAAAATTTTTCAATAAAGATTTCATATTAAATGGTTTTTTAATCACTTTTTTAAAGACAATCCTAATCTATGATTTTCAGGTTCAATAGAAACAATTTTAAAGCTGAGCACATTTCCTATTTGAGCAATTTCAGATATATTTTTTATTGGTTTTTCAGATAGTTCAGAGATATGAGCTAAACCATGGATAAGGGGATCTAATTCAACAAAAAGGCCGAAAGGGTTTATTTTTAATACCTTGCCCTTAACCTTTTGTCCTAATTTATATTTTTTATTTATATTTAGCCACGGATCATTAATTATTTTTTTTATGGATAAAGATATTTTTCCTTGTTCAGTAATATCAATAATTTCGGCTTTTACCTCATCTCCTATTTGGACTACATCTTTAGGATGGTCTATGCGACGCCACGCAAGCTCAGATATATGAATAAGCCCTTCTTGACCTTTGTCAAAGGTTATAAAAGCTCCAAAATCAACCAATCCGCTTATTTTTCCATTTACAGCGTCTCCTATTTTATATTTATTCATGATTTCTTTTTCTGGGACTTTGTCAGTATTTTTTTCTGAAACTACCAAAGTATTATTTTTTTCGTCAATGGTTATAATTTTTACAACCATTTCTTGTCCCACAAATCCTTTTAGTTTTTCTAAGATTTTATTTTTGTCGCCACCATCTACTCGAGGATAATTTTCATTTTTCAATTGCGAAACAGGCAAAAATCCTTGTATTTTACCATATTTGACTATTAGGCCGCCCTTATTAGCTGCTGTTATTTTTGTTTTGATATTTTTTTTGCTTTGTGCTATTTCTTCTAACTTGTTCCAAATTTTCTTATGGCTGGCTGAACGAAAAGAAAGTTCAACTAAACCTTTTTCATTTTCTAGTTCAACTACAGTAGCTGAAATTTTATCTCCCTTTTTTAAATTAGAAAAATCTCCTGATTCGTCCAATAATTCAATGCCCCGCACAATTCCCGTTGCTATTCCATTTAGGTCTAAATAAATTTCATTTCGACCTATTTCTATAACTTTTCCCTCCGCTAGTTCATTAAGTTTTGGTAATAATTTTATTATTTGGAAATAATCTTTTTTCTTAACTGATTCTTGCATAAATTAATTAATTAATTAGTTAATTAGTTAGTTATATAATTCTATTTTACCATCAAGGACAGGATTGTCAACATAAAGCATGAGAACATGAGAGCATAATGAATGTCTAATGTTTAAATGTCAAATTTTTTTGACATTTGAGCTTTGCCCGGCCTTCGTAGCCGAAGCTACTTCGGCGGAGTAGGCGATTTGATTTGACATTTGACATTTAGATTTTGACATTCATAATGTTGGTTATGTCTCAGAAGATAATTAAAAAACAAACAGTAACTCTTTTTTTGTCTGTCTTAATGTTAGGGCTTTTTATTTTTGTTACTTATTTTTGTTGGGTGCCAGACACTTTAATCTCTTTCGTTCCCGACAATGTTCTATTTTATGCTCATTTAAATCTCAATAAACTTCATTATTCTGGACATTTGGCTCAAAAGTGGTTTAGGATTAATAACGATAGAACAGAAAATATTTTCAACGAATATTTGATTAATTCAGATATTAATAATTTTTTAGATGAGATAGCTATATTTATTTTACCAGAAAATGACTTGGACATTAGTCAATTTGGACTAATTCTTAAAAGCAAAACAAATTTAAAAGATTTACGAACCTTGTTGCCATCTTCTTGTTCTGTTCAGCAAATATCAGATAAGGTTTTTGTGGTCTCTCCCCAGATTGATTTAGATATATCAAAAAATTTAACATCTTTTTCCAAAGAGAATAGATTTCGATTTATTAGCCCCTTTAACAAAGAACCTTCCTTAGTTCAGGGTTATGTCAATTTAGAATTAATGTCTGTTTATCTACCAATAAAGAGAAAGTCTTTAGAATTTAAATTTGCTAGATTTAATATTTTATATCCTTCATCTAAGAACAATAAATTATTTTTTGAAATAGAAAATAAGAGTAATTTTGATTATTCTTTATTTAGCGTTCAACAAAATGATTTTTCCGTTTTAAGAAATATTTTTGATTTTGTTTCTATTTTTCCGCGACAAGAATCTCTTGACGAATTGAAAAATAAAATTAAAATTTATTTGGCTCTACAAAAACCAAAGGAACGCAAAGTTATATTGCCCGACAATTCTTCTTTCATAGAATTAGTCGCTGACCCTCAAGATTTTATATTTAAAAGAGAAGGAATAATAGATTATTGGCAAGAATCGCTAGATCAGGGCACTGAGATTGCTCTTTTCCAAGACCAAAAACGTACTTTTTTTTCCAACAATCACGTTTTACTAAAAAAAATTGTTTCAATTGAAAGAGAAAAAAATCCAATTCCAGTTTTATATTGGGAGATTGACAGCTTTTGGCTACAAAGGTTAGTTCTTGAGGAAAAAGATCAGAAGATTGAGGGTTTCTTGGAATTAAAATAATTTTGTTAAGTAGGGTTGTGGATAAGTTAACTTGCTATTTGTCTTTTTGGTTATATACTAATACCCAAACTCTCAAGTAAGATTACTTTTTCTAATTTTTAAAAATTTTGATACTTCTCTTTGCAGAGTATCAAAAATCTTTTTCTTTTTAATTTATTATGTCTAATAATTTTTTGTCTATTATCAAGGACAAGCTAAAAAAACAACAAGAAAAAATCAAGAAACAATTGGCAGAAGTGTCTAATCGTAGTAAAAGAAAAGGTGGTTATTCTTACGAAGCTAAATTTCCAGAATATGGACGTTCAGAAGACGAAAACGCTAATGAGGTTGCTGATTTTGCAGATAGTATTTCTTTGGGGAAAAGTTTGGAAAATTCTTTGATTGAAGTAGAGTTAGCTTTGAAGAAAATTGATAGCAATCAATACGGTGTTTGTGAAATTTGTAAGAAAAAAATTAATCATCAAAGATTAGCAATATTGCCGACTGCCAGATATTGTTTAGGTTGTAAAAATAACAGAAAAAATGGGATTTAGTATTAGCGAATCCAAAGCATTAATGCTCCGCAGAGCTTCTTTTTTTGTATTTTTTTTTGTTTTGGATAGAATATTGCGGAAAATTGCTATAAAGGGTTGGATAAATTTTTCTCCGAATAAAAATATTGCTTTTGGAATTCCTTGCCCGGATTTTATTTTATATCCTTTACTGATATTGATTTTTTATTTTGTGGTTAGTAGTTTGATTTCAGCTTATCAAAAAGAAAATGCTGGAGAATTTTTTGCCTTTGTTTTGATTTTTCTTGGAGCATTAAGTAATGTATTAGACAGAATCAATTATTCTTTTATTATTGATTATTTAAATTTTTTCTCTCTGAGCACTGTTAATTTAGCTGATTTAATGATTTCAGTAGGAATTGTTATTTTAATTGGTCAAAAATTTTTCGGTCTTCGCTTGATTAAATGATTTAATTTGTTATATTCATATTATGAAAGAAAAAGAAAACAACAAAAAGAAAAATCCCAAAGAACACAAACGTTTGTCTGCGGGAATTCGTAAATTTATTCGTAAAGAAAAAGCTCGTTTGCGTAAAGAGATTTCAGATCCAAAAGAACAAGATAAATTGATTAAGAAATTGTACGAAGGATTTATTTCTAATTCTTAATTTTTTGAATTATGAAAAAAAGTGGCGCATTTTTAAGTTATTTAATATTTGTAGTTTTGGTTCTTTTTTTGTATTTTCGTTTCAATTCAGGAGAATCAACAAAAGAAGAGTCAATTAGTCTAACAGAAAACGTTTCTTCAGAAGAGAAGCGTTTTGTTATAGAAAAAGGAGACGGCCTAAAAGAGATTACCGACAAATTAAAAGAACAAGGAATTATTAAAAGTGAAATATTTTTTCAGGCCTATGCTTTTTTGTTTAACATAAAAGATAATTTTTTGCCCGGAGAATATGATTTATCTGAAAAAATATCTTTAAAAAATTTGCTTTCTGTTTTGTCTACCTCTCCTTTAGCTGCAGAAAAAACTATAACTATTATAGAGGGTTGGGATAATAAAAAAATTGCTCTATATCTAGAAGAAAATGATTTAGTTAGTCAGGATGATTTTTTTGAAGCCCTAAACATCTTAAGCGCTGATGAGGGTTTTATATCTTTATATGAATTTTTACCCGAGAATATAGATAAATCAGAAATTTCAGAAATATTTCAAGGTTACCTCTTCCCAGATACTTATCGTTTTTATGAAGAAACTACAGCTCAGGCAATTATTAAGAAAATGATTGCTAATTTTAGTCAAAAATTAGACGCAGAATTAATTATGGGTATAGAAAAGTTAGAAAAAACAATTCCTGAAGTTATTACTTTGGCTTCTTTGGTAGAAAAAGAAGCGGCGTTAGATCAAGATCGTCGATTAGTTGCTGATATTTTTTGGAACAGGATTAAGGTTAACTGGGCCCTAGAATCTTGCGCTACCATTAATTATATTTTAGGAGAAACAAAAGAAAGGTTGAGTTTTGAGGACACTAGAATTCCCTCTGTTTATAATACTTATCTTCATACTGGTTTGCCGCCAGGACCAATAAATAGTCCTGGTTTGTCTTCTATTAGAGCGGTTATATATCCTTTAGAAAATAATTATTGTTGTTTTTTGTCCACTTCTGAGGGAAGAATAATTTTTAGTCAGACCATTGAAGAGCATAACAGAAATAAGCAAATATATTTACAATGAAATTTATCCGGAAATTTTGCCATAATTCAATATTAAAATTGAAACGTTTTTGGCTGTCGAAGATTATTCTAAGGTTGCCTATTATAAAGAAAAATCTTTATGTAAAGCAGTTTGTAAAATTTGTTTTAGTGGGAGCGATTTCTACTTTGATTGATTTTGGTATTTATATTTTTCTAACTAGATTTTTTGTTTTTTGGCAAACTCACTATTTGTGGGCAAATTTTACAGCAATGATTGTTGCTTCAATAGTTAATTTTTTGGCCAATAAAAGTTGGACTTTTAAGAATGGTAAAAAGAAAATATTAGATCAATATATTCATTTTTGTATAGTGTTGGTTGGGGGACTATTCGCTTATCAATTCCTTTTCGGTTTTTTGGTTGCAAATTTGAATTGGTATGACATTATTGGTAAAGCAATTGCCGCTTTTGTAATAATGTTAGTTCGTTTTCATTTACATAAATTTTGGGTTTTTAAATAAATTAAACATTTTTTATGGTTATCGACGGAGTTAAAATTAAAAAAATTACTCGTTTTTTTGATGACCGTGGTTTTTTTTCTGAGATTATCAAGATCGGAGAAGAAACATTTAAAGAAATAAAACAAACTAGTTATACTGAAACTTATCCAGGGATTATCAAGGCCTTTCATTGGCACAAAAAACAATATGACGTTTGGTTTCCAATTAAGGGAAGCATTCAAATGGTTCTCTATGATTTGCGAGAAGATTCTCAAACATTTAAAAAAACTCAGGTTATTTATGCAGGCGAAGATAGGCCTTTATTGATATTGATTCCCCCTAAGGTTGCTCATGGTTATCGTGTTTTGGGAGACAAAACAGCCGGACTTTTTTATCATACTAGCGAAGCTTATAATCCAGATAGTCCAGACGAAGAAAGGATTCCTTTTGACGACAAAGTCATTGCATTTGATTGGCAGACCGAAAATAAATAATTTGTAATAATTTAATTATTTATGAAATTAATAATTACAGGAGGATTAGGCTTTATAGGAAGCAATTTTATTCGACATATGCTTAAAAAATATTTTGATTACCAGATAGTTAATTTAGATATTCAGAATTACTGCGGGAATCCGGAGAATTTACGGGACATTGAGAAAGACCCCCGCTATAAATTTGTTAAAGGAGATATTTGCGATATCCAGTTAGTTGATGAATTAGTTAAGGGTTGTGATGCCATTGTTCACTTTGCCGCTGAAAGCCACGTAGACCGCTCAATTTTGGACTCAGCGCCATTTATTAGAACAAATATATTGGGTACAGTTAACTTATTAAATGCAGCCCGCAAACATGGAAATAAAAGATTTCATTTTATCAGTACAGACGAAGTTTTTGGTAGTTTAGGGCCTACTGGTTATTTCCACGAAAAGTCTCTTTATGACCCACACAGCCCTTATTCTGCATCTAAAGCAGCGAGCGATCATCTTGTTCGCTCTTATTTTTATACCCACAAACTACCGATTACGATTACTAATTGTTCTAATAATTATGGCCCTTATCAATTTCCAGAAAAATTAATTCCTCTGTTTGTGACTAATCTTTTAGAAGGCAAGAAAGTTCCTGTTTATGGAGATGGTCTGAATGTTAGGGATTGGCTTTATGTTGAAGACCATTGTCAAGCCATAGATTTGGTGTTGCATAAGGGTAAAATTGGAGAAACTTATTGTGTTGGTGGAGATGAAGAAAAAACTAATTTGGAAATTACCCATAAAATACTGGAGATTTTAGGTTTTGGTGAAGAAAAAATTGAACATGTTATTGATCGCAAGGCGCATGACAAGCGATATGCTATTGATGCTTCTAAGATTAAAAAAGAATTAGACTGGAAACCACAACATACTTTTAAAGATGCAATGAAAAAAACTGTTGAATGGTATAAGAAAAATCAAGAATGGTGGAAAAGGATTAAAACAGGAGAATATCTTGATTATTATAAAAAACAATATAAATGAAAAAATTATTTGCTCTTATTGGCATTGTTGCCCTTTTAGGAATGACATTAGTAGGAACACTTAATCTTTTGTTATCTAGACCACCAAGCATAGGGCCATCATTAAATAACGAGACACAAGAAGATGTTTCAGATACAAAAGAAACAGGGCTCATTAATATAGAGCCAATTTTGACAGAAGAATTATTGGAAGAGGAAGAAGTTGATTTTATTTTAAAACCAGAAGTTAAAATAGATGTTCCTTTTTATGCTCAATCTCCTTTTGCTGAATGGGATGAGTTGCACAATGAGGCATGCGAAGAGGCCTCATTAATTATGGCTGAATCTTGGATTAAAGGAGAAATATTAGATTCAGAAAATTTAAATCAAAAGATTTTAGATTCAGTAGCTTGGCAAGAAGAAAATTGGGGAGGACATTTTGACCTTAATGTTCAAAAAGTAGTGGAATTAGCTAATCAATATTTTGGCATTAAAAGAATATATTATACTTTTCTTAATTCTGTTAATGATGTGAAAAAAGAGTTAAACAATGGTAATTTGGTAATTGTGCCAACAGCTGGTAGGTTGTTGGGAAATCCTCATTATCGTGAATTAGGGCCCGCTTATCATATGTTGATTGTTATTGGGTATAACAAAAAAGAGATAATTACTAATGATCCCGGCACACGCAATGGTGAAAATTTTTCTTATTCTGATGATGTTTTTTTTAACGCCATTCACGATTGGCCATTTTCTTTAGAAGAATTTAAGTTTCTTTCTAAAGACGAGAAAGCAGAAGAAGTCAGATTGCAGGGCGAAAAAATGATGATAGTGGTGGAACGATAAACATTGGAACCCTGTAAAGTCGCTACGCTCACACTGGGCACGGCCCAGTAAAGTCTCTACGCTCCTACAGGGCAAGCACTAGAACACGTTAAAATTGACATATATATGTCAATTTTTTAGTGAAAAACCAACCCGTGAAATGACTAACCCGTCGGGTTGTTCATTTTATTTCTAGATGACAAACCCGTCGGGTTTGTCATAAGGTTGGTCATTTTATTTCTATTTGGATTTTGTCGGTTGTTAGCGTTTCTCCGTTGATGTCAATTATTTCTGCCCATATTTTATGTATTCCAATGTTGGCCATAGGCCAAGAGAAATTTATTGTTCCAGCGCTTTCGGGCGAAAAGATAGTTCCCAATAAATTAATTTTTGTTGATTGTTGGTTAAAGAATTTAATTTTTTGAACTTTTAAAACAGGAATAATCAAAGAAAGGTTAATGGGAAAATCTTTTTGAGTAATTATTTGTCCTTGAGTGGGTTTTATCCAGTCTATTTCCATAGTAAATGATTTTGTGGTGTTTATCCAAACTTCTTGGGACTTGTGGTTGTCAATGTCGTCAAGGGCAGAAATTTTAATTTTGTGCGTTCCCGCGTTCAATCCTGATAGATTTATTTCACAACTTCTCATTTCTTCTTGTCCAGCGTTTTCTTCTTTAATTTCAATAATGTCCAATACTATATTATCTATGGAACATTTTATTTTTTTTACTCCTCGTTTTGATGAGGCCTTAATATCAATTCTTAATATTTGTTGGCTAATTTCTTCTCCATTTGATGGAGAGAGAATAGTAAGAAAAGGTTCATTAGCTGGAATGTGTAAATTGTCGTATTCTATGGGTGGAGCCCCTAGTTGGTCAGGGTTTTCATTGAGCCATTTAGCAATTCCTTCTTGCCAACGCTTATATTGGGGGTCTAAAGAAGGATTGTGTGGTACGGGACCTTGAGGATCATTTTTATCTATATAATTTAGAATAGAATAATAATTTTGAAAAGTTTTTTCTTCTACAAAAGATATTGGAGTTAATTCAGTTGCTAATTTTTGAGATGCTTTGTCAATCTTAATGGTAATAGTGTCTTCGGGAATTTTTCCATTGAGAATAGGTTTATCAATTTGAATTTCTTCTGGTTCATTGAATTTTTTGGCTGGTGTATTAGCTAAAACTTTTTGCATAAATTCATTCCAAATGGGCGCAGCCAAAGTGGACCCATCTGCTTTGCCCGTCATAATCTGATTGTCATTATTTCCTACCCATACTCCAGCAACTAAATCTGGCGTATAGCCGACAGTCCATGCATCTCTAGAATTGTTGGTTGTTCCAGTTTTGGCGGCCACAGGGCGATCAGCTAAAGTGAGCGCGCTTTTTTCTCCAAAGATATAACTACGGGCTTGGTTATCAGATAAAATATCATTTATTTGACGAGCAGTTTGTACAGACATCACTTGTTGTGATTCTATAAATTGGGTATTAGTTTCTTCTAATATTTTTCCCTGATCATTTTCTACTTTTAAAATGCAAGTAGTGGGTATTTTTTTCCCTTCTCGTGCAAAAATGCCGAAGGCGGCTGTATGTTCTAAAAGTTTAACCTCTCCGCCTCCCAAAACTAAAGAAAGCCCATAACGATCAGAATCAGTAAGAGTTGTGTATCCCATTTTTTGAGCCAGGTCAAGGGAATTTGAAATGCCAGTAAGATAGAGTGTTTTAACACCAGGAATATTTAAAGAACCAGCTAAAGCCTTGCGGATAGTTACTGGGCCATGATATTTTTCATTATAATTTTTAGGGATATAGTCTTTATCTCCGGCTGGGCCAAAATTAGTTTCCACATCAAAAAGAACGGTTTCGGGCGTAAGTCCTTTTTCAAAAGCTGCGGCATATACAATGGGTTTAAAAGAAGAGCCAGGCTGACGATTAGAGGTGACAATGTTTACTTGTCCATCAATTTTTTGGTTAAAGAAATCTTTAGAACCTACCCAAGAAAGGACCTCTCCACTTTTAATATCAATACTTATTAAAGCCGCATTTGAAGCATTAAAAACTTCTTCGTTTCTTTCGGCGCGTTGAGTAATTATTTTTTCAGCAATATCTTGTTGATTTGCGTCTAAAGTAGTAATAACCTTTAATCCACCTTGCTCTACCTGTCTTTGTCCATATTTTTCAATCAATTGTTTTTTGACGTACATAACAAAATGCGGAGCAATAATATTTTCGCGCCGAAGGACTATTTTTTCTAAGGTATCTATACTTTGAGCTTGTTCTAAAAGTTCATTATTAATATATCCTTCCTGAGCCATTGTTTTCAGGACAAAATTTCGACGTTGGATCAATTCTTCTTTGTTGTCTCCATAAGGAGAGTAGTAGGTGGTGGCTTTGGTTATTGCTGCCAAAAGCGCTGATTCGTCAAGGGTTAAATTACGGGCTGATTTATTGAAATAAATTTGGCTTGCCGCTTCAATTCCATAAGCATTTGACCCATAAGGAATTTCATTAAAATACATTTGTAAAATTTCTTTTTTAGAGAATTTTTTTTCAATTTGATAAGCCAGCAATAATTCTTTTATTTTACGGATATATGTTTTTTCTGATGTCAAGAAAGCATTTTTCACGAATTGTTGAGTGAGAGTTGACCCTCCTTGCACTTTGCCGCCTTGTAATATGTCAATGATTATAGAACGTACAATAGCTTGTAGGTCAAATCCCGGATGTTGGAAGAAATCTTTATCCTCAACAACAATAGTGGCATAAATTAAATTTTGAGGAATTTCCGACAAGTCAATCATAGTTCTTTTTTCGCTGTCAAATATTTCATAAAGCACAACCTTGCCGGTTCGGTCATATATTTTAGTGCTTTGAGCGATTTCTCTTTGAAAAAGTTTGTCAGGTTGGGGCAGATTATGGTTAACCCAAGCAAATACTACTGTTACTAAGGCGCTGCACAGTAAAAATAAGAATAAAGCCACAATTAAAATTTTTTTCCCTAATTTATGAGAAGATTTTATTTTTTTTTTTGAAATTAAAGTCCTTCTTTTCCAAGTCCTTGTTTTTCTTTTTCTATGGAGAGGAACTTTTTTAGGAGATTTTGTGATTGGTCTCTTTTGCCAATTTTTATTTTTTCTTTTTTTCTTTAACATATTGAATTTTTTAATTTTTTTACTGTGAGTAAAGCGAACAGCAAGGTTCTCGCCATGGGCGAGGTTCTTATAATTAAATTACCTTAATTTATATACAATAAATATTTAATTTCAAGGTTCTCGCCATGGGCGAGGTTCTTATAATTAAATTACCTTAATTTATATACAATAAATATTTAATTTCAAGGTTCTCGCCATGGGCGAGGTTCTTATCTTAGCACAATGAACCCCAAATTACAATTGGACTATTGGCAAGTTTCAAAAAGGTGGTATTATTAAAATATGGTAAAAAACAAAAAGATACAATTTTTTGTTATTTCATTAATGGTTATTTCTTTGGTTAGTTCTGGTTTTGGTTGTAAATGCGTATCTAACGAAATGAAAGAAAAAATTAAGCCGATAAATTTAGTTTATTGGCGAGCTCAAGATGGCAAGGATGCTTTTTCAGAAATAATCCAGAGATTTCAAAAACTTTATCCACATATTTCTATTACCTATAATTTAATTCGTGCCGAAGAATATGAACAAGCTCTTTTAGAGGCTTGGGCTGAAGACAGGGGTCCGGATATTTTTTCTATTCCTAAAAATTGGTTAGGGAAATATCAGTCTAAGATTTTGCCTTTAGGGTTTTCTCAAGAGATAATAATGGCCCGTCAGATTATGGCAGGGACAATCAAAAAAGAACCTAAGATTGTACAAGAAAAGAAAAAAGCATTAGATTTAAGAGAACTAAAGGAGATTTTTGTAGAAACAGTTTCTAATGATGTCTTAATTGATAATAAGATTTATGGTTTACCGTTGTCTTTAGATGTTTTGGCCCTTTATTATAATCGTGATCTTTTGAATGAGGCGGGTATTGTCAGTCCGCCACAAACATGGCAAGAGTTTATAGACCAAGTTAGGATATTAAATCTTTGGGATGCTTATGGAAATTTTATTCGTTCTGGAGTTTCTTTAGGGACAGCTAACAATATTGAAAATTATACAGATATTTTATCTTTATTGATGTTTCAAAATGGCACTTCCATAGTTAACGAAAAAGGGCAGGCAATTTTTGATCAACCACTTTTGGATGATAAAACCTATTTTCCAGGACAAGAAGCCCTTCGTTTTTATCTTAGTTTCGCTAACCCTTCTCAAGAGATTTATAGCTGGAATGAAAAAATGCCTGATTCAACGAGCGCTTTTACCCAGGGTTTAACTGCTTTTTTGTTCGGCTATTCTGATTATTTACCATTAATAAAAGAGCAGGCTCCTAAATTGAATTTTGACATTATTAAAACGCCTCAAATTAGTAGTTCATTAAAAGAAGTAAATTATGCTAATTATTGGTTGGAAACAGTTTCCAAAAAAACAAAACATCCACACGAAGCTTGGGCTTTTGTTTTACACGCTACTGAAGCGCAGAATGCTAAGACTTTTGTGGAAAGAGCGAAAAGACCAACTGCTCATAGAAGTTTAATCCAATTTCAATTAGAGGATTTTGATTTAATTCCTTTTGCTTCCAGCGTTTTAACTGCTAAAACCTGGTATCAAGGAAAAAAATATTCTTTAGCAAAAGAGTCTTTCAAAGAAATGATAGAAAGCGTTTTATTTGGACAAAAAACAATCCAAGAGGCGATTAAATATTGTGTTCAAAGAGTTAACTTAACAAATTAAGAACATTAGAACATGGGAACATTAGAACATGGGAACATTACATCAAAGAAAAAGAAAATTATTTTTGCTATATTTATATTTGCCCTTTTGTTTTTTGTATTGAATGCTGATGTAGTAAAAGCAGAAGGTTCATCTGGTCCTTGTAATGAGTTCTGCGGAAGAGAATGTCCTACACTTCAGATTGACGGAGAAGATTTTGACTATGGTTGTCGCAAAATTGGCCTTAAAAGCGACGGGGCAACTGCTTTATGTAGTTGTTGCCAATGCACTTTTATTGATTTGAGTAAAAACAAAAATGTAGTATGTGATTGCAATTGTCAAGATGAGAACAAGATTAAAGATTGTTATGTTGGTGGTTTGTTTGGAGGTTGGCGCACCGCTGTTTGTTCATGTTGCGGAGATTGCACCCTAAATGATTTATTGTACATTGGTGTTAGTATAGCTGAGTTAATTTTAAAGTATTTAGGAGTCATTGCCTTGTTTATTTTTATTCTGGGTGGTATAATTTGGATAACCTCTGGGGGAGCTCAAGAGAAAGTTAAAAAAGGAACAGCCATTATTAAAGGAGCAATTATTGGCATAATAATTGTTATAACTGCCTTTTTGGTAGTTAGGGTAATTATGAGAGACATACTGAAGGTGGATTCAGAATACTTGCCTGAATCAAGTAGTCGAGAGTATAAAATTTCTTAGTAAATATAGACAAATTTGGTATATGGATAAAAAACATTTTATTTTTATTATTATCTTAATTGGTGTTTTTGCTATAAGTTATGTTTCCTGTGCTGCTGAAACGGTTAAGCTCCCAAATCCTTTAGAGGGAAAAGACGATATTCCCATTTTAGTAGGCAATATTATTAATTATGTTTTGGGAATTCTTGGAGTTTTGGCTTTGGTTATGTTTATTTATGGTGGTTTAACTTGGATGACCTCTGAAGGATCGCCAGATAAAATAAAGAAAGGCAAAGACACCCTTATATGGGCAATATTAGGTTTGGCTTTAATTTTTTTCAGTTATTCTCTTTTGGATTTTGTTCTCGCAGCATTACAGCAATAGGATGATTTAATGGCTGGGGGTTGACCCCCACACCATAACAAGGATAGAAATTATGTTCTATACTTATATTATAAAAAGCATTAAAGATAACGATTGTTATATCGGTTATACATCTGATCTTCAAAAAAGACTTAAAGAACATAATTCTAAATTAAATAAATCAACTAAACATAGGACTCCTTTTAAAATTATTTATTACGAAGCTTATGCCTCTAAAGATGACGCTACAAGAAGAGAGCATAACCTTAAATTAAGGGCTAGAGCTTTTAGGCAATTAAAATTGAGAATTAAAAAAAGCTTAGAGAATTAAATCCTTGTTTGGTGTGGGGGGTTGCCCCCACACTAAACAGCAATAATGCTCTTTTGCATTTTTAAGTTCCCTTAAGGTAAAGTAATTTTTTACCACAAATAGATTAAATCGTATGGCGGCGATTCGCATTGAAAATGCATTGCTGTTATAGTGTGGGGGTTGACATTTTTTTAAATTGTTTTTATATTATTAAATAATAGGTCGAATAATTAATTATCCTCTCTAATCATAGAGAAATGAAAAATTGCAATAAAAAATTTTTGTCTTTCTTCATTATAATATCCTTGTCTTTGTTGCTTTTTTTTCCTTTACTGACCAGAACTAATGCTGTTAGTCTTGATGAGGAATTAGAAGGCTTTAGGAAAGGGGCTACATTAGGGGAAGCTAGTTTAGGAACAGTTATTGGAAAAGTGGTTAAGGGCGCTTTGGGTATTTTTGGTTTAGTTTGTTTGGTTATTTTTATTATGGCTGGTTTCCAATGGATGAATTCCGGAGGACATAAAGAAAAAATTGCTGGTGCGCAAAAATCAATGGGCGCAGCTATTCTTGGCATGATTATTATAATTGCCGCTTATGCAGCAGTGGATTTTATTACCAAAGCTTTATCTACGGTTACCGCTAAATAACCAAAGTAGTATTCTTTCTCGATTAAAAAAGAGGATAAAAGAGGTTTAAAATGAAAAAATATTTACCTTTAATTGGCGTAGTATTAATGTTAGCTTTATTGGTTACTCCTGCTTTAGCACAAAATCTTGATAATGGTTTTATGATTGAATTTCAAGGTAATGCTGGGATTGGAGACAACACTATAGCTGAAGTTGTTGGTCAAGTAGTCAAAGCAGTTCTAAGTATTTTGGGTTTAGTAGCTTTAGTTATCTTTATAATTGCTGGTTTCCAATGGATGACATCTGGTGGTAATAAAGAAAAAATTCAGAGTGCGCAAAAATTAATGGGCGCAGCAGTAATTGGTTTGGTTATTATAATTATCGCCTATGCCGCTGCTTCTTTTATTATCAGTGCGTTAACTGATGTAACTGGGACGGCATAATTTATTCTTTAGAAATACGGTCAATTATTCAATTCTATGGCTAGAAATTTTTCTTATCCAGAAAAAATATTTTCGGGTATTCTGTTAATTATTGTTCTAACTTTGATTTTTTGTAGCAGTCCAGTTTTAGCAGATAGTCCTCGAGACCAACTTAATGTTGTAGCTGGTCAAGTTGGCATCGCAACTACCAATTCTTTGGGTTATACATTTGGACTTGTTTTTCAGAAAATATTGGGAGTAATGGGTTTGATTTTGTTGGTTTTATTTGTTATTGGTGGTATAACGTGGATGACTTCTGAGGGCAATGCAGAAAAACTAAAGAAAGCTAGGGGTTTATTGATTCATGCCATAATTGGTTTAATTATTATCTTAGTTTCTTATGCTTTGATTAATTTTGTGACCGAGAAACTGCAGGAAGTTGTTGATGCAAAAGAAATTCCTGCAACAGAAGTTCCTGCAACAGGTGATTAAATAATAATTATTGATTATTCATATTTATTATATATATCAAAAATATATCTGAATATCAGATATATTTTTGTTTTGAATTGATTGATTATTAAATATCAAAGAAGACGATATTTTAATCTAATTATTTCTTTTAGATACCCTAATGCTGTTTTAATAATCTTAACTTTTGTTTTTCTTTCATTTTTATCTTCCCAATTAATTGGTATTTCTTTAATTTTGAGATTATGATGTCGAGCCAATACTAAGAGTTCAGTGTCAAAGAAAAAACCATTGTTTTCAATTTTTGGGATAATTTTTTGAACAGCTGATTTGGAAAGCGCTTTAAATCCGCAATGGGTATCAGTTAATTTAATGTTAAAAAATATTTTAAGAATAAAATTATAGAATATAGAATACACAGAGCGCATTAGAGATCGTTTGCAGTGGCTTTGTTTCTGATATCGCGAGCCAATAGTTAAATCATATTTTTCTTTAATTATCCCTTTAATTAAGGGAAGTGTAAATTTTAGTTCAGTAGCCAAATCAGCATCCATAAAAATATTAACATCAACTAAATAATCCAGCCATGCTTTTTTAATAGCCAACCCCTTTTTATCAGGTTGTGATAAATGGAAGTATTCTAAATTAGAATATTTTTGTTTTTTTTGTTGGATTATTTTTATGGTTTTATCTGTTGAGCCGTTGTCAGCCACGATTATTTTCCATTTATATTCTTGAAGATTATTTTTACAAAAAATAAAAAGCTGATTAATTTTTTGCTCAATAATTTTTTCTTCATTATATGTTGGGATAACCACCAAAACGCTTTTCTTTTTTAGATTATGTTTAGTCTCCATATTGTTTTTATTTTAACAACTTCTTAATGATTTTTATATTTTCTTCTGACACAGAACCAATAGTTTGTCCATTTTTTTCTTCAGGGTCTTTTTCTAAATCATAAAGGGTAATTTCTTTTTCTTTCGCGTTATATTGATATTTTAAATTATCTTTAACAAAATTCAAGGGGCATTTATAGTCAGAGGGTTGGATTAAAGGGATAAGTTTATTATTAAGTATTTCTTTGCCCTGAAGCTCGGGCCAGAAGGATTGGCTAAATTTGTTTTCAGAATAATCAATTTGGAAGAAATCCAAAAATGTTGGCAAAATATCTAAATGACTATAAACACCGTTTATTTTTATGTTTTTATATTTTTCTTCATCACCTATAACCAAAACCAGAGAAGTAATAAAATTTTCTTCAAAAGCCATTCTTTGGTTGAAAGTATTGTTTTGATGAAACTCAGCTGGCCAACCATGGTCTCCCAAAATAAGCAAAGTATAATTTTTTTCAGGAAAAAGTTTGTTAATATTTTCCCAAGCAACAGTCAAATATTTATCCTGCAGAAAAGTGGTATTTTGTAATTTTTCACGATGATTTTTAGGATTTTTATAAGGAACTAGATTTTCTAATCCTAAAGGAGTGTGAAAGGGCCAATGATTGGTTGGACCCACTTCTATATATAAAAAATTACGTTTTTCTTTGTTTTTTTCAATATAATTAAAAACTTTTTCATAAAAAATGTCTTCCCTAAATCCCCAGAGATATTGAGGGTCATCTTTAGACATAATATCATCAGCGTGTATTTCGTCAAAGCGTAAATTCTTCATAAATTCTTTTGTTCGGGCAAAACTTAAATCATAACTTTTGAGAAAAAATGTTTTGTATCCTAAATTTTTCATTATTTCAGGCCAACAAATAATTTTTTTATCAAAATTACTAGAAACAAGTGTTAATTTAAAAGAACCAGGAAAAGAGCATAGTAAATTTTCTTGGCCTAATATAGTTTCAATACTATTGCTATAAAATTTAGGAAAAAGAATACCATTTTTGGCTATTTCTAAAAAATTTGGCGTAATTTTTTCACTGACCAAAAAACCATTCAAACTTTCTATTTGAAGAATGATGATATTGTCTAAGTATGGAGGGATGTTATTTCGATTAATTTTTTGAACTTGAGAGATTATATTCTCTTTATTTTTTTCAGATTTTTTAATCAATTCTAAATATATATCTTGATAATATTCTATTATCTCATCTTTGTGGAGTAAAGTTTTGCCGAAAGAGAATAGTTCGTTGTTTGCGGAAGGAAAAATAAAAAATTGAACCAAGATTGCAATTAATAAAATTAGATAAATAATTTTATTTTTAATTTTTAATTTTATTTTTTGAATTAGCAAACAATTCAAGAGAGCTGCAAAAAACAAGATTATCAAGGGGCAGATTAAACTTAAAATGATGTTATGGTTAGAGCCCTGAATAAGGCGTTTAATAAAGTAAATGTTAGGACTATTTTGAAATAAAAGAAAATAAACAACAAGAGATAAGTATAGTAAATAAACAATTGTGGACAAGAGAACTCCAGCTATTCTTGAAATTTTAGAAAAGAAATATGACAAAAGAACAAGGAAAGTTATAGCCTGGAACCATTTATATAACCCTAAAAAGGCATTACATTTCCAGGAAGATGCCATAATAATCAACAGATTCGTTAGGGTAAAGACAAATATCAAGAAAATGCTGTATATTAATCCTCTTTTAATTGTCATTTGTTTTTGGGCAAATTATTTCTGTAGATAATCGCTTGTTCGTCTTCATAAACTTTTTCTAAATTTGTTGATTTTTTTAGTAGTTTTGCGAATTTTTCATCGTTTTTTGATTTTGACGCAATAATATATGAAGCTTTGAATTTTTCTTTGATAATTTTTGCTGTTTGCTCGGGATCAACATTACCTGTAAATAAATCATCCCAATCATTGTAAAGTTTTTTGTCATATTCATACATAAATGTTTGGTCTAAACCATTGACGTAATAATGGCTGTCATCAAAATAGAGTAATTCCGGGAATATATCCCAATTGCTATGAAATATTATCTCTTGAGAAGGAACACTATTTCTAATCCATTGTGTTGCCCCCTGAAGGTAGTTGACTGGGCGAGAGCTATTTTGATAGGATTGCTTTAATCCATAAACTCCATGAATTAAATAGAAAATTAAGAAAAAAGCGCAAGCAGAGCTTAATATGATTGTTGTAATAAAATAAAAAGTATTTTCAGTTGAAGAAAATAAACGTTTAATTTGTTTTCGAACATTGTCCCAGTTTATACTTTTTATAATCTGAGTGAAAATTAAAGCATTAAAGATTATGATTATTGGTGCTAAATACTCAATAATTCGACGCGCTTTCAGGGTATACGCTAGAAAGAATATAGACAGAAGAGCAAAAAACCATTGTTTAGTTTTTTGTTTCTTGATGAAAGAAATAAACCAAGCGATTGATATTATATATGGTATTAAAAGGGGCAAAGTATCTAATAAGAAATTGGGCATTTCTGAAGGATACCACTCTGCTCCTACTCCAATTAAATTTTGATAGTTCAAAACAGCTATCTTAACAGTTTGAAACCAATAAAAAGGAAATGTTTTGGGAAAGTAAGGATTGATAATAAGTCCGATGAGTAACCCCGAAAAACAATATAAAAGTAGTTTTACGTTTGAACGATTAAAAAAAGATTTAAAAAATAAGGCAAATTTTATTGATTGTTTTTTGATTAGTTTTTCTATGGCATACGAAAAACAGTAGATAAGCGCGCAAACAAACATTAATGGCCAGCCACCATAAGTCCAAACATAAAAGACAGAGATTAAAAAAATACCTAAATATTTTTTGCGTACAATATAATAGAGTCCTAAAATTAGGATAACCAGAGAAAGAGCAGGGCTTCTGCTTAAAGAAAGTCGAAATAAAAAATTTGTTATCAAAAAACTGCTTAATATCCATAGCAAAGGTAGCTTAACTTTTAATTTGCGCAAAAACCAATAAATTGCAAGAATAGCCAAAGCCGCAAAAAAAGCGCTAGCTAATTTTACTTTTAACAATGGGTCTATTTGGGTTGATAAAATATCAAAATTTTTAGGCGTTGGAATGCTTAAAAACGGAAGAAGTAAAAGATGATATCCAAAATGATGGTCAACAAATAGATTTTTATAAGTAGTAAATTGAGTCCATGGGAAATCTTTAACAATATTTCCCTCTTTCACAAGTAATGCCATTTTCGTGTGGTAAAAGCCGTCTGGACACAACAATGTTGGGGGGGCTAAAACATAAAGAAAAATAATAAAAGCAACGGCAAATACTATTAAATAAATTAACCATTGCCTTTTGTATATAAGTTTATAAATTTTTAATATAATATCAATCATTTTTAAAAAATCCCAATTACCCAAGTACCCGATTACCCAACTCCCATTTTATCATTAACATTTTACTTTGTCTATTTAAAATGTTAATATGTCATATATGAGTGGACATTCTAAGTGGTCAAAAGTGAAACATTCTAAGGGCGCATTAGACGCTAAAAAAAGCTCTTTGTTTACTAAATTGGGTCAAGCTATTATTATTGCAGCTAGAGAAGGTGGTGGTGATTTAAATTCTAATTTTAAACTTCGTTTAGTTGTAGATAGAGCGAAAAAAGCAAATTTACCTAAAGATAATATTGAGAGAGCAATCAAAAGAGGTACGGGAGAAATAAAGGGTAAGCAAATAGAAGAAATAACTTATGAAGCTTTTGGTCCAGGAGGTACAGCTTTTGTTATAGAAGTTTTAACAGACAACAAGAATAGGATTGCTACTAGTCTTAGAATTATTTTTAGTAAGCATGGCGGAAGTTTAGCTGGCAAAAATTCAGTTCTTTGGATGTTTAATCGTTTGGGAGTTATCCATGTAAGTTCTGATTTAATTAAAAGAAATAAAGAGGAGTGGCAATTAAAAATTATTGAGTTAGGCGCAGAAGATTTTAAAGAAGATGGACAATGGTTAGTTGTTTATACCAGCTCTGATAATTTACAGAAGCTAAAAGAAGCGATTGAAAATAAAGGAATAGAGATAGAAAATGCGGACATAGAATGGATAGCTAAGGAATTTATTAGTATTGATGAATCTAAAGAAAAGAAAGTTGCTGCTATTTTTGAAGAATTAGAAAATGATCCTGACGTTCAAAATTATTATACTAATGTTAGGCAATCGGGTACTTGGGCAATCAGGTAATTAGGATTTATAATTATTTATTTATTCTAATTTCTAATCAAATCCCAATCCCTAAGCACCTAATTAACTAATTAACTAATCTGCTATGATTATTTTAGGCATTGATCCTGGTTATGCAATTACTGGTTATGCGGTTATTAAGGTTGATTTGAAGACAAAAATAATAACTTTAGTTGATTATGGATGTATATTCTCTTCTCCTAAGGATATTTTTTCCAAACGATTATTAATTGTTTTTAATGGAATTAAAGAGGTAATAAGGAAGTATAAACCAGATAAGATAGCCATAGAACACATTTATTTTGCCAAGAATGCCAAAACAGCTATTAAAGTTAGTGAAGCTAGGGGCGTTATTACGTTAGCAGCTGCTATCGAAAAGATTGATATATTTGGCTTTACTCCTTTACAGGTTAAACAAGCTTTGACTGGTTATGGGAGAGCTACCAAGGGTCAAATTCAGCAAATGGTAAAAAACATTTTGAAATTAAAAGATATTCCTCGTCCTGATGATGCTGCTGATGCTTTAGCTATTGCGCTCACCTGTGCACAGACAAATCAGGTGCTTAGGTAATCGTCAGGTAGAAAAAAAATACACTGGTCTGACCAGTGTTTTTTTAATTATTAAAATCCCGATTACCCAATCTCTAATTACCCAAGCATTAGCGTTTGGGATATATATATCCTACGATTTGCCATCCGCCTTGAGAAGTATTTTGCCAGGCGGTTGTCCTTCTTAATTTTCGGGTTACTGGTTTTTGGGTCCAACTTGGATTTGATGGACCATTCATTTCCGAGAAATAAACATAATTATCGTCAAATTTTTCTATATAAGCAACATGTCCATACCAATTATTGCATCTCAAAACTACTATTGACCCCTCATCTCCTTTATTTAGAGTGAGACCCGTTTTAAATCCATCGTTTCTAGCGTTTTGTAGCCATGTTCTGGCATTTCCCCAATTACTTGGTCCTACACATTGACCTAATTCAGTTGCCCACTTATAGGCCACCCAATCAGTGCATTGACCTGGGTTCGTGTAGTAGCGTTTACATGATACACAACAACGTTTATATCTCCAGTCTGTATAACTGCAATTACTTTTTTCCGTGGGAATAAAGGAAGAAATAGAGGAAGTTTTTGCTATGATTGGTTTTGGCACAGGAAGCGGTGAGCCATCAGGGATAATTAAAATTTCCCCTACTTGAAGATTGTCTGGGTTAATGAGATTGTTGAATGCAATTATTTCTCCAGTATCTATTTTGTATTTTTCGGCAATCTGAGAAAGTTTTTCGTTTTTCTTTATTTTATGCAAAATTCCATCTACTGGCAGAATTGTTAACTCGTCTCCTGGCTGAATATTGGCGCGCCAATAAGTTAAATCATTTGCCCAGAGTACCGTCCAAACACTTAAACCAAATTTTTCAGCAATATCCCAAGGATTGTCATTGGGTTCAACCACATAAGTTTCGATTTCTGTCCTAGTGGGTATAATATTTGGACTAATTTCACTATTGACAGCAACAAGAGCAGTATTATTTAAAGTGAGAGCTAATTCTGGAGAGGGATATTCTTCTCTTAAGAGAGTAGCAATCTGGAAATCATAATTTTCCTTTTCAATTTTCGGGTTTTGCGCGGAGGAAATTCTATCTAAATGAATATCTTTGCTGGTACTTTCGGAAAGAATAACGTTACTGCTTTGATTTATTATCTGTGCATAAGAAAAAAATATAAAAAATAAAACAGCCAGAATAACAGGCAGTTGTTTTTTGGGCTGTAAGTTTTTATAAATTCTAGACAAAAGGTGTCCAAAATAGATGGCACGAAGTATGCCTCTTTTTAAAGCCTTAATACTATATCTGACAATTTGTCTTAATAGTTTATCTTGCATAAACAATTTTTTTTTTGTATGATAATGATTATTATGCCTAAAATTGTGAAAAAATCAAGTATGAGTTATCAACATCTAAATTTAAATGAAAAATGGTCAAAAATTTGGGATGAATTGGGAATTTATCGCACATCAGAACGAACGAATCAAGAAAAACAATATATCTTAGTTGAGTTTCCTTATCCATCTGGATCGGGCTTACATATTGGACATGCTTTTACTTTTATAGGAGCTGATATTTATGCGCGTTTCCAAAGAATGAAAGGGAAAAGAGTTCTTTTTCCTATGGGTTGGGATGCTTTCGGTTTGCCTACAGAAAATTATGCTATTAAAACTAAAACTAAACCCCAGAAGATAACTAAAGACAATACAGCCAGGTTTAAGAAACAGATGAAAAAATTGCAACTTTCTTTTGACTGGGAAAAGGAAGTGAATACCACTGATCCTGATTATTATAAATGGACTCAGTGGATTTTTATTCAATTATTTAAAAAAGGATTAACTTACAAGAAAGAAATGCCTATTAATTGGTGCCCTGAATGCAAAATAGGATTGGCTAACGAAGAAGTTGTAGATAATAAATGCGAAAGATGCGGAGCTGAGGTTTCGCGCAGGAATATTTCTCAATGGATTGTAAAGATCACAGATTACGCGGATCGATTGATTGATGGACTTTCACAAACGGATTTTATTGAAAAAGTTAAAACAGCCCAGATAAACTGGATAGGAAAAAGCCGAGGCGCTCAAGTTGTTTTTAAAATTAAAACCGACAAAAAAGAAGAGGATTTAGAGATATTCACAACTCGTCCGGATACGTTATGGGGGGCTACTTTTATGGTTTTATCACCCGAGCATCCATTCGTCGCTTCGCTCCTCAAAATCAAAAATGAAAAATTAAAAATCAAAAATATTGAAGAAATTAAAAAATATTTTGAAATAACGAAGAAAAAATCTGATTTAGAAAGAACAGATTTAGCCAAGGATAAAACAGGTGTGTTTAGCGGGTTTTATGCCATAAATCCAGTAAATAATAAAGAAATTCCTATTTGGATATCTGATTTTGTTTTAAGTTCGTATGGAACTGGGGCTATTATGTCTGTTCCTGCGCACGACCAAAGAGATTGGGAGTTTGCCAAAAAATTTGGTTTAGAAATAATTCCCGTAATTCAACCTTCAATAGATTGGGATTTTAAAAAATGCGCTTATACTGATATTTTAAATGGAAAAATCATAAATTCGGAGCCAATTAATGGTTTAAACCCAGATGATGCTTTTGAAGAAATGATTGATTGGTTGGAGAAGAAAAAAATAGGCAAAAGAGCTAAAAATTATCATTTAAGGGATTGGATTTTTTCTCGTCAACATTATTGGGGCGAACCGATACCAATGATTCATTGTTCTAAATGCGGATGGCAATCTGTTAAAGAAAAAGATTTACCAATAAAACTTCCAGAAGTAGAGCATTTTGAACCAACTGACACAGGAGAAAGTCCTTTAGCTAAGATTAAAGAATGGATTGAAACTACCTGTCCTAAATGTGGAGGTTTAGCAAAAAGAGAAACAGATACTATGCCGAATTGGGCTGGATCAGATTGGTATTTTTTAAGATATACTGATTCCCAAAATAACAAAACATTAGCCAGTAAAGAAAAAATGAAGAAATGGCTTCCCGTTGATATCTATATTGGTGGCGATGAACATAATACTCTTCATCTTTTGTATTCTCGGTTTATTTATCAATTTTTATGGGATATCAAGGCTGTGCCATCGGAATATCCAGAGCCATATCAGAAAAGGATATCTCATGGAGTAATTCTTGGGCCAGATAATCAAAGAATGAGTAAATCTAAAGGAAATGTAATTGACCCAGAAGAGGTGATAGAAAGATTTGATAAATACGGGTCAGATATTTTAAGAATGTATTTGATGTTCATTGGACCCTTTGAGGGAACTATGGCATGGAATGATCAAGCTCTAATGGGCATGAAAAGATTTTTAGACAAGGTTGAATATTATGTTGATTATTGGTTATCTCTAAAAGAAAAGATTTTAGAAGAAACAGATAATGACGAAATGAAATTTTTAATGCATCGGACAATCAAAAAAGTAACTGAAGATATAAAAAATTTGAGACTTAATACAGCTATTGCTTGTTTAATGGAATTTTTAAATGAAGCGAAAACAAGAAAGGATAGAATAAAAGAAGAACATCTTAAAAATTTTCTTATTCTTCTTTCTCCATTCGTTCCAGTTTTCAGTGAAGAACAGTGGCAAAAAATAGATGCATCTAAAAAAAGTATTTTTTTAGAATCTTGGCCATTGTTTGATTCTGGGTTAGCGAAAAATAAGAATATTGAATTTGTGGTTCAAGTTAATGGTAAAATTAGAGGAAAAATTGAAGCTGAAATTGGACTTTCTCAACAACAGGCTCAAAAAATTATCTCTGCCTTGCCCAGAGTCCAAGAATATTTAAAAGGAAAAAAAATTAAAAAAGTAATTTTTGTTCCCGATAAATTAATCAATTTCGTTATTTAAATTTACTGTTTTAACCCGACGCCTACAAGTCATTCAATCATTAGAACATTAGAGCATAAAGACAATGAATGTAAAAGAAATTAAAAAGATTTGTAAAAAAAATGATTTTGTTCCTTTGCGTCGTCGGGGACAAAATTTTTTAATCAACCCTAAAGTAATTGGACGAATAGTAGATGTGGCCGAAATAAACGGAGATGATGTTATCCTGGAAATAGGCCCAGGTTTAGGTGCTTTAACCAAACCGATTGCTGATAAATGCAAGAAAGTAATTGCAGTTGAAATTGATAGAAAATTAGTTGAAATTTTAAAAGAACGCTTATCAAATTATATTAATATAGAAATAATTAAGGGTAGTATTTTAGATGGAACTTCAAATTTAGATTTGAGAAAGAAGAAATATAAAGTAATCGCTAATCTCCCTTTTAATATCACTGGCCGAGTTTTAAGAATTTTATTAGAACAGAGAAATAAGCCAGAGTTAATCGTAATAGTAGTTCAAAAAGAAGTGGCGCAGAGAATAGTTGCTCAACCTCCCCATATGTCTCTTTTATCTTTGGCAATTCAATTTTATAGTCAAGTAAACGCTGTTTTCAGTATTAATAAAAGCAATTTTTGGCCTCAACCGAGAGTAGATTCAACAATATTAAAAATAAGGCCAAATAAATCCAAAATTAAACAAGAAATTGAGGATAAATTTTTTCAACTCATCAACGCTGGTTTTTCTTCTAAGAGAAAATATTTACTTAACAATTTGGTTAAAAGTGTTATAATGACTAATCATTGGAACATTGGAACATTGGAACATTGGAACACAAAAGGAAAAAAAGAATTTTTTTTAAATATTTTTAGAGAGATTGGTTTGAACGAGAAAGTTAGAGCGCAGGAACTATCACTTGAACAATGGATAGAGATTGCATATAACATTGGAACATTGGAACATTGGAACATAGAAAAAGTTAAGCACTTAATTACCTAATATATTTTATGAGAAATAAATCTAAAGTTTTTCAAATATTTTGCCTTTCAGTATTGGGGTTATTTGTTTTAGCCTTAGGTTTTTTTCAGATCAGGGGAGCGATTTATGGTCCATTTAAAGGTTTTAGAAAATCTAATACAGAGAAAGAATCAGCACTAACACAAGAAGAGATTTTATTTATTTTATCAGAGCAAGCCAAACAAGAAGACACAGATAAGGACGGCCTTTCTGATTATGACGAAGCTTATGTTTATAAAACATCTCCATATATCCAAGATTCAGATAGCGACGCCTTTTCTGACCAAGAAGAAATAGAAGCGGGAAGTGATCCTTTGAATTCTAATTCAACGCCTTATCATCAGGCAGAGGATAATGAAGACAATCAATTAATAGATAAATCTTGGCCCGAGCCCCTTGAGGATGAACAATTTTCTTCAGAAGATATTAGGGATTTTTTAATTCATGCAGGAATAGACAAAGAAATTGTGGACAATATTGATGACAATGATTTAAAAAAGTTATATAATGAAACTAAAGAAGAAACAGGTATTGACCCGCAGGATTTAGGATTGTCATCTTCTCCTGAGGTTGATATTCTTTTATTAAGGCAAGCTCTAATAGATGAGGGGGTTGATGCTTTAATATTGGGAGAAATAGATGACGAGACGTTAAAAGCAATGTTTTTGGAAAATTTAGGAAATTAAGATAATTTATTCATATAAATTATATGAGATTTGGGAAATCAGGTAATATTTTTATCAAAGGAGCGATTTTATTAACAATGTTTATGTTAGTAATTTCCTCTTTTTTATTTTTACCACAAAAAACTCAAGCTCAATTTATTGTTGCTGATCCCATCAAGGGTGTTTGGGATGCGATGAAATGGGCATGGGATAAGGGTGGTGCAGTTGCTTATCGAAATGCTTTAAATTTCTTTTTACAACAAGCCGCCAAACAATCAGGTGAATGGTTGGCTACTGGAGATGCAGGCAAGAAACCAGCATTTTTAACTGATCCTGATTTTTTTAGTAAAGCAGGTGATCAAATGTTGGGAGAGTTTGTTGATTCTGTGGCAGATAATTTTTTAGGACAAAGTCTTTGTGACACTTTAGATCCCACTGTTAAATTTAACATATTGGCTAATTTAGACCCAGATTATCAAAAAATGAAATGGGCAGAAGAACCAAAATGTTCTTTCAGTCAAATTAAAAAGAATCTTGAAGAAGCAGACTGGGAAAATATGTTTGAGTTTTCTAGTGAGGTAAAAGAGGGGAAAGTTGCTAAGCAAAAATCAACTATTAGCTCTCTTATTCAAGGTGATTCAATCCTAACAGAAGAGAGGAAGTATACATTGGACGGCAAACTAGATATTTGTCCTGGGAGCGGTCTTGACATCTTACAATGTCCTGCTGGAGCTGTTAATTGGGCGTTAGGAAACGTTTTTTATTTTTATCAGGAAGACTATCAAGGAGTTGGGTCATATTTGCATGAATATACTAATGAGTTTGAGGATATTTTAGAGGGACTGAAAAAAGATGCTCCAACCCTTGGACTTGTTCGTGAATCAGGTGAATCTGAAGATGAGAAAGATGCTGAGGCTGTGGCGATAATGAAAGGAGAGGCCTCGGCAAGGCTCCAGGCATTAGAAAAACAATTAGATCCAGAAACAGGCGCAGAAATTTGGATTCCGGGAGAGGGTGAAGATATATTTAAATTAGCAAGTTTAAATAAGTGGGCCCCAGAATGTTTAGCAAAGGATAACAAGGTTTTATTAGATGACCCGCAATGTCGTGGTTTATGTGATGTGAAAATTTGGCTTCGCAATGATTCTAATTCTGTAAAGAAATGTACTAGCGCATTAGGTAAACCAACTGGAAGTGTGTGTACATCAAATTCTGACTGTGAATCAGGCAGTACTTGCGAAGAATGGTATGGAATGTGTCAAGGGGGAAGTCATAATGGAGAGTGGTGTAAGAATACTTCTCAGTGTTTATTGCCATTACCAGGCGTTTGTGTAGATGCTGGACCGATTTGTTATAATCGCATTAAGAGAGTGAATAAATATACCAAACAATTAATAGAGTGGGCCACTACCCTACAGGACATGATAACTCAAGTTCAAAATAACTGGGAAGCACAGAAAGGTATACCTGATTTAGATCCTTTGGAAGACGCACAGAATATGTTTAATCCAGAGAGTAGCGCCATTGGTATACAAATGAGCTTAGAGAGTAAATTATTTGAAAAACAAGCAGCTGCTATTGAAAAAAGTAAAATTTTTAGGAGTATTCAGGGTTCAATGAACGCAGTAACTTCAAAAGTTTCAGGCATTATTAAACTACCATCTACTTTTGTGAGTGAAAAAGCGCGGGAATCTGTAAAATCTGGGAGCGCTGGACCTTTAACTACCACAGGCGTGGCTTTAGCTGATGCTATTGGAGTTTTTGCCAACACTTTTATATCTCAGTATATGAAGATTCTTTTCACCAAAGGACTCAATCCAGGGGCAGATAGCAGCAGGGTCAATGTTCCTGATGATCCCGAGGATCCGCCAGATCCGGACACAACTTCTATTTTAAGCGAAATAAAAGTAATCCCTATTAATCAAGCCAGTAATGAAATGAGTATTTATGATGAATTTGCAGTTTGTCCTACTGGTACCGACCAAAAATATACTTCTCAATTTAATTGTTTATTAGATAATAAATTAGCTCGAGCTGTAGAAGAAAGAATGACCATTCAAGAAGCTATAGAGAATAGTCTTCTTAATCCTGAAGAACGTTTGGGTATAGCTGGTGATATGCGTAGTTTATTATCAAAGAGTCATATTCAAAAACTACGACTAATTGGTATTCTGCCCTTGGGCATGCAAATCGCCAGCAAAATAGTTATGGAAGGGCAATATACTAACGGAATGACTTTGGCTGAGGTGGTAGACGGATTTGATCAAAGGGGCGCAAATGGTATTTGTGGTGATCTTGACTCAGGAGAAAGTGAATTTTGTAATCTGGTAGACCCTGATTGGGTTTTGAAAGCCCCCAGTTATTTATGTGAAATAACTGGTTATTCAGCGATTCCCCTAAGAGATAGTTCTTTTCGCCAAGAATCCTGTTTAGATTTAAAAACATGTATTAACGAAACTGATGGCAATCAGTGTGATACATGGTCTTATTGCACCCGCGCAAAGAATGTTTGGCGTTTTGGTGGAGATGAATGTGATGCTCAGTATAATACTTGTGCTTCTTATGCCCAAAAAGATAGTGGAGAAATTTTCTCTTATCTTTCTAATACTTTAGATTTTAATAATTGTAGCGCCAGTAATGTTGGTTGCAAATGGTATTGTTCAAAATGGGACCAAATATATTCGGGCATAGGTGGTAATTGGCCTTGTTCGTCTCCTGGTTGGCGCAAATATACTTGTTATCTCGGAGGCTTGTGTGATGACCCTTCTTGTCTTTGCGCTTGCGACGGCGATAATGGTTGTCCTGATGGATTAGGGAGTTGTGATGTTGTAGAAGGAGGAATGTCTTGTTCCTTGGATAGTCCCGAATTAAGGAATGTAGCCTTTTTTAGTAATCATATTGGGGGATGCAAAGAAGTTGACGAGGGTTGTTCTAAATATATTAGAATTAAACCAGGAACAGGAGTTAATTTTTTGCCTAATGGAAGTTTTGAGTTGCCTTCTCAAGATGACGGCACTCCTTTTGGTTGGTATGTTAATAATTCAGCGATTATTCAACAAATTGCGCTTTCCTCGGGTGCGCAACATAGCAGTAATGTGGTACAGATTCAGACCGGTAATTGCGAATTAAGTCAGACGGTTCATAATGTCCCTTTACAAGGAGATTTTACTTTCTCGGGATATTATAAGAAAAATAGCATTTTATCTGGTAATTATAATTTAAAATTACAAATTTGTTATGACGATAATTGCGATGATTTGGACGAGATTGAGAAAATTATTGAGCTTGATAATAATAATTGGAAACCTGTTTCTGTGTCCTTATCTTCTAATATAGAGAAATCTATTGATCATGTTAAGATTTTCGCTTTTAATTCTTCTGATTTTAGTGGTGATATTTATATTGACGCATTACAACTTAGAAACGAAAGTGGGAATTCGGTTTATAGAGAATATGGCTCTAATGGGATTACTTATTTTAAAAGTGCTCCCGGACAGATGAATTGTTATGATGGAGATGAGAGTAATAATAATACTGATTGTGATAATTTTATTCAAAAATGTGATTCACAAAATGTTGGTTGCGAATCTTATATTTCTATGAATGATAATATGTCAGATATTCCAGCCATAGTTGATAATTTAGATTTATGTCTTTCAGGTTGTGTTGGCTATGAAACTTTTGAAGAAATTCCGACCAATTTTGTTAGTAGTAATCGTTGGGTAGATTTAATTCCTCAAACAGCAAAAAAATGTTCTGCTCCAGGTTGTGAGGAATTTACGAATTTAGATGCCTTGTCTCAAGGAGGTGAAGCGAGAGAATACTATACTTATCTCCGCCAATGCGTTAAGACTAATGCTCAAGGATTGGCAATCGTGGATTCTCTGGGAAACGAAATTTCGCCAGCCACTGCCGATACTTGCCGATATTATTATACTTGGGTTGGAGAAGAAACAAACGGATATCAATTAAAGAAATATTATTTAGAAGCTAATCTATCTTTAGGGGGGCCAGTTCAAGTTAGCGCAACCCCGAATTCTGATTGGGGTGATTGCGAAAACGAGGATGACGCAGACGAAAATCCTCATTGCAGGCAATTTTACGACGCTATGGGCAATATTTATTATCGTCTTTATAAAAATACTGTTACTTGCTCGCAAGACTGTAGTCCTTATCGTAGAGAAGTGGACAACACAACTCATATGGCTATAAAAACAGAAGGAGAAATTTGCGGGTTCCAAGACGTTGGTTGCAGGGAGTATAAAGGGTCTGCTTATGGAAATATGAAAAATTTATTCTTGGACAGATTCCTCTCCAGCACTGATCCATGGGAAAATGTTGAAATCAGCGGCGAATCAATCAATCACTTGGGCCAATCTATAAAAGCCGACAATAATTTGGCTCAAAGACCAGTAGATGATTTCATTAGTTCTAGGGGAAAGGTTTATTCTCTTTCATTGTGGGTTAAAGGAAGTGGTAATTATATTGCATCTTTCGGCAATGATTTATATTTTATTAACGAAGGTTCTCATGATGTTTCAGTTGTTTCTAATGATTGGCAAGAGATAAGATTTGGTTCTGTTTATTTTAACAGAGAGCCAGAAAACGATGAAAAATTAATCATCCAAGGACCGAATCAATTTTATTTAGATAATATTACCCTTAATGAGGTTCAGGATAATATTTATTTAACTCAAAATTCTTGGAATACACCGGCGGTTTGTGATATTGATTCCGAAGGAAATATATTTTCTGGTTATATGCTTGGTTGTCAAGCTTATTGGGATAGGAGCAATAACGCGCATTATCTTAAATCATTTAGCCGTCTTTGCCCCACAAAAGCAGTTGGGTGCGAAGCTATAATTGACACAAAAAATTCAATGTCTGCTTTTAGCGAAGAATTTAATGGAGGGCTTCCTCAGGGCGACGAAATTGTTATTCCCGCCGACAGCTTGATTTACAGGGTTTATGACACAGACAAGAGTTGTGCCTCTGAAAACAAAGGGTGTCAAAGATTTGGCTTACCAGAATTTGATTCTAGTCAAGAAATAATTGATTTCACAGATGTATATTTATTAAATAATCCAGATTTATATAAACTTCAATCCATTCTATGCGACATAGAAGGAGAAGGGTGTCAAGAATATGATGGACGAGTTTATTTTAAAGAACCAGGTGACAATATTTGTGAGTATCGTGAAAATGTTTTTATTAATGGAGAGAATAAAAATGGTTGGTTTAAAGGTGAAACTGATCAACCTTGTTATATAGAAAATGGTTTTGCCTATCAACCATATGGCACTGTTTATGGTATTCGTACTAATACAGATCTTTTATATGAGGGAATTGCTGGGGTTTGTCCTGAAAATCAGAATGGATGTAGTCGGTTTATTAATCCAACTGAACAAAATTTAGTTTTGAATAGTGGGTTTGAGTTAGATGAGAATGGAGATGATGTTCCTGATGATTGGGACCCATATGAAGATCCAGAAATATCATTTACCCTAGAAACGAATGATTGTTTGAGCGGAAATTGTTGGCGAATGAATCATATTGGCGCTGCAACTTCAGCTGGTTCGCAATATATAGAAATACAACCAGGATATACTTATGAGCTTTCTGCATGGATGAAAGCAAGTGATACTTCTACTGGTACCAGCAGAATTTACCTTGCTTATGTTGATGAATTTAATCCTGGGACTTGGTTAGATATTGCTCACTCTGAACAATTAGGTTCTACGGACGGAAAATGGATAAAACACACTGTTACATTAAAAGCTCCATATAATGCCATGTACGCTAGAATTTTAGCTCCTTATGTTGACGGTTTCATGGATGTGAGGATAGATAATGTTTCCTTAATAGAACAATTTTCTCCGCAAGGCAGTTATTATTATTTAAACAATGAAAATATAGATAAGACTTCTTGTAATGCAATGGCAGGTTTAAAAGAAGGTTGTATCTTATTTAATGATACTTCAATTTCAGGAAATTTATTTTATGATTCAACCTCTACTTATGTTTTAAGTCAATCTCAGGGTGATATTTCAGTTCCAGCGTCCAGTGTTAGTTTAAATTCTGGGGGCGAAGGAGACAGTAATGTAGTTCTTAAAGTGAGGCGAGATAGAACTTGTGGTGAATGGTTGCAATGTTCGGGTTATCGTTCGGTCTGGGATAGTTCTATTGATGAATATCGTTCGGTCTGTGATTCTTGGGTGCGTTGCGATCAGTTGGTTGGCTCTGGCAAACAAGCTCAATGCGGACATGTTGTTTATGATCCCAACCCTAATCCTTTAACAGAACGAGAATATAAAAACAGAAATGTTTCTTGGTCAGGTATGGACTATTTGGGTTATTCTATACCAGATATGTATCCCATAGAAAGATTGTTCCCGAGCGAAGATACGCAAAATTCAGGATTATATACCTTAACTTATTTTGAAGATATAGATGATGATGGCATAGAAGACAATATAGGAGTGGATGGACTTGGCTTAAACATTGAGAAAACCACGCGTATTTACCCAGAAAAGAATTCTCCTTTCATGGCCAGTGCTAGTTCCTATTATAACAAGGTTAATTTATGTGATAGTGGAACAGGTGATTATCCTTATGATAATATTGATATTGACGGTAATATTGTCTCTCTCTATCCTGATTGTCAGGGTTCTTATCAGAAGGTTGAATATGGTGATCAATATAGTGGACTAACTAAATATTATAATTTTGATACAGGGGGCGTTAATTTAAGGAAAGCTTGTAAATATAGTGGGAAAAATTGTGAAAATGGTTTTCCTGACTGTGAAGCGGGAGATGAATGTGTTAAACCAAACAAGATAACTCAAGTTATTGGTTTGAGGGGTTTTTGTTTAGAGCCAGATGAGTCAAGGCCTGAAGATGCTAATACTTGTATTACTTGGTGGCCAGGGGCCAGCGCTGGCGATGTAGATGTTTATAATTTACATTATTCAGCAGGATATGTGGCGACTGGTAGCAGGAAATGGTATTGTTTAAATCAAGAGGACTATGTTTTTTCGGATGTTTGCACAGAAGATGGTGATCCGGGATGTAAATATCATTGTTGGGAGCACGACAGTTGTTCTTCTATTAAGATTTATGACGTAAATGATGATGGTCGCTTGATTCATAAAGATGAGATAGATTATGTCCAAACAGAATTAGGGGCTTCTGACGGGACAAGTTGTTCAATGGATCATATAATATATCTTAGAGAGGATCATGTTGGAAATTATGAAGAGGGAAATTGGTATGGTTGTACTGTGTCTGATGGTAGTTATGCTGGTAGTTGTGGTTATGATGCAGCCGCGTCTGACCCTCTCACTTGTAGATGTACCCAAAATGGTGATGGAACACAAAATGATGGCTGCTCCTGCACAAAAATACAAGTTACTTTTGACTCCAATGGTTTTTTAGAAAAAGTAAAGCTAAGAGCGCATGGGAACAGTGCTGCCAATGATCGACAATCATGGGATGGTGATTTGGAGGTTCATCTTAAGAGTGGCTGTCAATTCCTTGTTAATGCGATCCCAAGTGACAATTTTGGATTATCCATTACTTATACTGATCGCTTTTGGGAATTCAGTGATTATTATTCTATAATAGATCCACCAAATACGCCTGGGACTGGCGGCCAAGATTGTACTCCTTATGGGGTGGCCAATACTTCAGACGCAACTAGATTGACCATAACAGGAGGTTTGGGAGAGGATAATTGTGATGGGGGCACAGAAGATGGAGGTAAAGCTAATATTGTCTATAATTTAAATGGCTTACAACAACTGTTTGTCAAGGTTGATGAAACACAAGAATTTGACGAAAATGCAATGAGCTATGGTTCAGTAATTGCTGGCAATTGGGCTCCCTGGAATATAACAGAGATTGCAGCAAGTTCGGCAGATGCGCCAACGATAACTTCTATTAATGGAGTTGAAAACGCTATTAGTATTGGGGAAGAGGATTTTGGAGTAGGTCCAGAAACATCTCCTTATGTTGCAAATCTTAAATTTTATGCTTCAGCAGATACAAATCATATGCCTATTAGGGAGATTAGCATTGATTGGAATAATGATACGCCAATTAATTTTTATAATGTAATTAGCAAAAATCATCGTCCAGAATGTGATGGTACAGAATTTGGCGCAACACCTGAAGCTTGTGTAGATAAATATTTTTCATTCAACCATACTTATACTTGCGAAGGAGAAGGAAGTGATGGATGGAATGCACATGGATGTGTTAATATGTGTTGTTTTAAACCTAAAGCTTATATCAAAGATAATTGGGGCTGGTGTGCTGGTAATCCAGGGGTATATGCTGGATGGGATTCTGACAACAATGCATATAATTGTAAAGATTGGGCTGACATACCCGTAAGCGAAGCAGGAATTCCTTATAATGGAGTAATTAAAGTAAACACAAATAACTAGTTTGGCTCTATAGAGCCCCAAAACCAGGTCCGACCTGGACAAGGATAAATAGTAATTAAATATAATAGTGAAGGATTTATTTAAGAAAATTAAACTAAGATACCATATAAAGTTGCTACGCTCCCAAGGGCCAAGCAGGAAATTTATTTTTCTTCCTCTTTTGGTTTTGGTGTTAATAGGAGTATTTTTAATTGCTGAACCTGCTTTAGCTGACGTTGGATCTTTTGTGGCTTCTGTTTTTGGTTGGTTAATAATGCAGATAGTTAGTATTTTGGGTAAAATTTTGACTTGGATTATAGGATTATTAATAGAAATAGCGCAATATAATAGTTTTATCACTGCTCCAGCTGTTTCTAAGGGATGGATAATTGTTAGAGACGTTTGTAATATGTTTTTTATTGCCGCTCTTTTGCTTATTGCTTTTGGTACAGTTTTAAAAATAGAAAAATATTCTTATAAAAGAACTTTGGGCGGACTTTTAGTGGCTGCAGTTTTGATTAATTTTTCTAAATTCATCTGCGGTTTTTTTATTGATATCGCTCAGATATTGATGCTTACTTTTGTTAATGCATTTAAAGATGCTGGATCTGGCAATTTTTTGCAAATGTTAGGCATGGATAAATGGCTTAATTTTTCTGGAGCGCAATCAGCAGCAGGTGGTAGCGCTCTTACGGGAGCTCTTTTTGCTTTAATTTTGGTAGTTATTTCTTTGATAGTTATTTCCATTATGATGATTATCTTGGCTTTTAGAATTGTTATGATTTGGTTATTGGTTGTTTTATCTCCTTTGGTTTTTGTTCTGAATGTATTTCCCGGCAAAATGAAAAGCTACAGTAATATGTGGTGGGATAAATTTACTAATCAATTAATTGTTGGTCCAGTAATGGCTTTTTTTATATGGCTTTCTTTTGCTGTTGCTAATCAAAGTTCTATTGTTCCCCAAACTTCTGTTGATTTCCTTGAAGGAACTACAACAGAAACAAAAATTGTTTTATCAGATAATTCTGTTTCTGAAGCGGCTAATCCTTCTAATTTTGCTAAATTTGTAGTTTCTATTGCTATGTTGGTTGGTTCTCTATTAATTGCTCAGCAATTAGGGGTGGTGGGAGGAAAAATAGCAGGCAAAGCAGTTGGCAAAATGCAAGCATATGCTACCGGTCAAGCAGGAATTTTGAAGAAAGTTAAGGACAAAGCGAAAGTAAAAGGAAAGGTGGCTATGGGAATAGGCAAAGGATTGGCAGGAGGGGCGGTTGCTGGATTGGGCAAAATGGCGCTTGAAGGAGGTAAAAAATTCCCAGTACTTGGTGTTGGCATTAAAGGAATAGAAAAAGGCATAAAAGGTTTTAAAAATTGGAAGGCAGATACAATTAAATCGCTTGAAACAAAAAGAAAAGAGAGAGCTAAGGAAATTAGCGAGAAAGGTGATGCTGCAGGTTTTTTTACTAAAGTATTTAATTCTTTTGACAGAAATTTTGACAAATTTGGAAAAAAAGATCGTTCTGTTGGTCGGTTAGCTCAAGCCCAAAGAGTAAAAGATACTCAAGATGGGATGCAGGACAAGAGTGAAGAAGAATTGAGAGTTTTGGCTAAAATGGGTTCAGCTGTTGAGAAAATGGCTGCGGCTATTCTTTTAGCGCAAAGAGGTTTTTTAAAAGGAAATACGGTTTCTAACCGAGATATTATAAAAATCGCTCAGTCAACTATGGCGAGTAATCCAATTTTAAGAAATCAATTTACTGACCATATCAAAAAGACGTCTGATGCCGATTTAATTGCTGAAATTGAGTATAATAATTTTGAAAATGAAGCTGATGCGCGACGATTTAAGAGTGACGTCAATGAAGGAAAAATTGATTTAGTTAAAGTAATTCCAGAAATGGATTCAAAAAAATTAGATGATTTAATAAAAAATTCTGGTGGCAAATTTGGCGAAATGGTCATACAATCATTGTCTGGCAACCAGATTAGCGACCTTGGGGCTAAAATGAGACAGACACCAGAAGGAGAGGCTAATTTAGATAAAATTTTTGACAAAAATGTATTTAACGCCAAAAATTTTGAGGACGAAGAGCATGCATTATATGACCCAAGAGGAGCCAAAAGATTGCAATATTTTAAAGCCACTGGACGTTTGGATGATTTGTATAGCGACCCCGCAAAGTTAAAAGAATTTTTAGAACATAATGAGGGGTTGGTTGGGTCTAATCTTTCCAAGGAGTCTCTTGGGTCAACAGAATTTTTTAGAGTTTTTGCAAAAACTATGTCTCCTGAATTTATAAAAAAGATGTCTGCAAAAACTGGATTTAAAGAGATTATAGATTCTTCATGGGAAGCTGTAATAAAGGAAAACAATGAAACTCCTGAAAAAATACATACTCCAGAAGCAAAAAAAATAAGAAAAGAATATGTTAAATATAAAAAAGGCGAAAATATAGACGCAATTTACGCAGGGATTGAAGGAACAGATGACAAAAGTAAAGCAGACAGAGAGAGGATTAGTCATGATTTATCTAAGGATATTGCTGATAATGAGATTAATGTAAAACAGTTAGCAGATTTAGATGCCGAAACTTTAGAAAGAAGCCCAGAAATTGGAAGAGCTATTTTAAAAGCTGCAGATTTTGGTTTTTTGAAAGAGTATACAAAGAAATGT
>Ga0268281_1000118_pt1 | contig 60556 bp, 51 predicted proteins | sample saktaG_10_FD_190134 | JGI IMG/M metagenome (GOLD analysis project Ga0268281, IMG submission 190134) | Saline water microbial communities from Sakinaw Lake, British Columbia, Canada - sak_2011_5_24_50m | ecosystem: Environmental > Aquatic > Non-marine Saline and Alkaline > Saline ...
ATAGCCTGATATTTCATATCTCTGCTCTTGGGTTATCTGTTTATATTTTCTCATAAGTGCAACTTTTCTTTGACAATTAATAAAATCGTCAAAAGTTGCACTTATTACTTGAATCTACGAAATATAATAAATATAGTTTCGATCTCTCAAAAAGATATGTCGATTGCTGATTATTTATTAAGTTTAGTACCTGTTGTTTTGGTTGCTTTTATTGAATTTGGACTAAAATCTCGAATGGGAGTTGAATTCATTAAACTTATTACACTAAAATATATTTTTCTAATTATCATTTTTTTATATGGAGGGATTTTTTCATTTACTCAGGGTTTACAAACGGGTAAAAATGGTAGAGGACTTTTCACTAATAAGCAAAAGAATTTAATCGAACTAAAAGGTAATGAAGAAGACATAAGAGGTAGAATCTACTTTTCCGTTGGCGATTACCTTTTGATTTATTGTAACGAGGAAGAAAATCCAATATTACTTCAGAAAGATTTAATTGCTAATATTACTGTTTCCCAAAAAGCAACTCCAGATTCTCTTAACAATGAACATAAAAAGATTAAAAAGAAATGATTCAATTTGCCACTAACAAGCGTGTCAGCGGTTCAGTCTCGCGGTTCTCTTTGCCTGAATCGTACCGATCCCGCCGCACACGCAGAACATTACAGGCAATGATCTAATTAAATGATATGATGTAAGGAAGAGTTTATGGAATATTTCATTCATAATTTATATTTACATAATCGCATTATGAAAAATCAGTTTGTAATTGAAAATTATCAATTCATTAAACTTAAATCAGATAAACAGTTTGATTCTCCCTTTTTCGATGTCATTACTTATAAGGCAAAATATAAATCAAGTACTAAGGAAAAATCATCTTGTTTGTATACAGATAAAAATAAAATAGTCCTTGATGACATCTGTCTAATCCTATCTCTAATGACAAGTTATGATGTACAATATTCAAACAGCATTAGCACAACTTTAACTCAAATTGATCCAAGAAAATTCAATCTTGATTCACTTAATCTCAGCATTTTATATTTTTATAAAACAAACAATTATTCCAAAATAATTAAAAACATTTTAAAGACTATTCGCAAAGATGATTGGTTGAATAAATACAATAATGGATCACCGCTTCTATTAATGAAGGAAGCAATGAAAAAACAAAATAGAGAATCACAATTTCTAAATTGTTGGATTGTGTGGGAGCATTTATTCTATCTTCTAAATAAAAATTGGATTTCTGAAGAGACACTAAAGCATAAAATTACAGCTAAAGACAAAATTAGCTTTATTCTAACTCACTTTGGATTTAAAGATAATACTACTAAAAAGGAACATAAGAATATTCAAATATTAGCAAATTTACGAAATCAAATTGTACACAAAGGTATTCAACCAGAATTTCATTCCTATCCAAAAGAATATTGGCTATTTTTTGAATTAACTCAATATATCATTGCAAAGATTTTAAATATTGAACCTTATGATGAAATATTTAAATCATTTGATAAATTCAAAGAATTTTTAGAAGGTAGTAGAAAATGAAACTACTTGCCCATAACAAGCGTGTCAGCGGTTAGGTCTCGCTGTTCTGTTTGTCTGAATCCTACCGATTCAGGGTTGGGGTTGTTTGTTTTGGGCGTTATCGTTCCGATCCCGCAGCATGCTCCAAACATTATCGGCAATAAGGAGTAAATAGTGGATACTCATCAGAAAATAATTTTCGTATAATTATTGAAAAGGGAAGCAATGAATGATTAAAAGTCCATTAAGATATCCAGGTGGTAAAAGCAGAGCTGTAAAAAAAATATCTGCTTTAGTTCCCGATTTTATGGAGTATCGAGAACCGTTTGTAGGTGGTGGTTCAATTTTTGTCTTCCTGAAACAAAAATATCCTGACAGACAATTTTGGATAAATGATTTATATGAAAATTTGTATCTCTTTTGGAATAACTGTAAAAATAATCCTAACGAACTTTTAAACCAAATATTATATTGGAAAAATACATTTAGTAATGGAAAAGAACTTCATAAATATTTGCTAAATAACATTGATAACTTCGATGAATCTCAAAAAGCTGCTGCATTTTTTGTCTTCAATCGCATAACATTTTCAGGAACTACAGAGAGTGGTGGATATTCTAGTGCTGCATTTAAAGGTCGCTTTACTGATTCAAGTATTGAAAGAGTAAAACAATTATCAACAATTTTAGATAACACAAAAATAACCAATTTCGACTACCAGAAGGTTGCTGAAAAACCAGGTGAAAATGTTTTCATTTTTTTAGATCCTCCTTACTATTCAGCCACTAAATCAGCATTATACGGTAAAAATGGTAATTTTCATAAAAATTTTGATCACCTAAGATTTGCTGATGTAATGCAAAAGTGTAATCATAAATGGTTACTAACCTATGATAACTCTGAGTATATTAAAGAATTATTTTCTTTTGCAAATATCTTCAAATGGGATTTAAAATACGGTATGAGAAATGTTTCTGAAAACTCAAATCAAAATGGAAAAGAATTGTTCATCTCAAATTTTTTAGATAACTATTCAGACAGCGAACAACTGGATGCTTTTGATATTCCTAATTATCCAAAGATGATGAATTATGCAGATAACAGGTAGATCCATGCCAAGCAAGAAGAGAAGCAGTAAGAGCACCGCACACGACACACATTATAAAAATTTAAAGGTTTAACTCCATATACATCGCATCCTGAATTGGATTGTATCTATATACTTCGATTTCCTTAAATCCAATTAGCTCATAGAGTTTTGTTGAATAACAAAACGGATAAAGATGAAATTCCTTCTTCCTTTTTAGCATTAAGAAAGATTGGGATTTACTCGGCAGCTTGCGGATGGCGTTCAGGTTTTATTTTTTTCAATTAATCTATTATGATCATACTTATGAAGAACGCTTGCAATGAGTGTTTGATATGGTATTCCTTCTTCAATAGATTTTATTTTAAGATCGTTGAGATTTTTTTCAGAAAGGCGAATATTTATTCTTTTATTTTTTAATAAAGTATTCCTTGCAATTCCAACATATTGTTTTTTTTTCGCTTCAATATTAGAAACAGAAATCCATTCACCTTTTTCAAAGGAATCTAAAATTTCTTTTTCATATTTATCCATCTTTGCCATGTTACCTGCCTAAATATTTCTTGGTTGCCTTTCGTCAACTTTATTCTTACTTGTATTTGGCATACCCCCAAAATTTTTCATATTCATGACACTTTAAGGAAAACTTATTGAATATCATCCGTATAAATAGTAAAAGAAAGAAATAACCATAATAGTTAAAAGCACTGTCACACTGAGGTTCTCCAAGTGGGACAGACCCTTCGACTGGTCTTCATTTCATTATGCCCAATCCGCCAGCTGGCGGATCAGGGTTACAACAGCAAGGATAGATATAAATTAACAGTTTTTCTAAAAGTAATTTTCCGCGAAGAATTCTCCGAAAACACTTTATTCATGCACTATCCAGAAAATCTTCATCGAATTTTTGGGGGTATCCCTGTATTCTTACTTGTATTAAATTTAAATAACTTATAGTTCGATAGTATTGATACTCTTGCTAATAAGGAACTGAATGACCATACTCACCCCAAGCAGACACATAAGCATTAAAATACTACTCTTGATACCAATCACAGGAAAAAGCACAACTCCGATAATAAGTCCTCCCACCATAGAACCAAGACTATCAAGAAAATAAAACGTGCTTCCGCTTTCTATCTTTTCTTTTGCATATTTTACTGCAAGTAATCTTGCAAGGATGCTTCCTTCAAGAAATGCAAAGATCAGGTTGCAGGTCAAATAGATCACTGCGGGAAAAACAGATCCAAAAAACAGCCATACACCTCCGGCTAAGATCAAATTAATACCATACAAAATATACAATGAGGGGCTCATTATGTTTCGCAGGAGAAATCCACCGGTCAATCCTATCATAAAAATCGTGGTGAACAGAAAGATCATGAAATAGACATTGCCGTACTGCATCTGGAAGAGATTGAGAAGCACAAGCTGCATTACAAAATTTACCAGACTGATCACAAAAACCTGTATATCGATAAAGGAATGAGAAATCCTGTTCAGTTTTGATGCACCAAAAGCAATTCCTAATATAACAAAGATACTGATTATAAATAAAAATATAATATGCCTCTTCATCCATTGCATCGTGTTATTAATATTCAAATTGAGGATATTTGTCCACACTGAAATTGTAGAAAGATACGCTGCCGGATCCGAAATAGTGTTGAGTTCTCCCCTCCCCTTAATTGCATTGTGTATCTGCCCTATTCTCAACGTGTTGCACTGCTCGAAAATAATTGTATCATTGAACCAGATAGTTTGATAATTCTGCGCACGCTGCTGAAGCTCTTCAACATCATTTGTGATGAATTTCTCCTCACTTCCAATATAAATATTCTTTATTGAAGGAATAATAACCGAATATGGTAAAACATCTGAAAAGGTTTTCCACACCGAAGCATTGAGCTGAACAAGTTCGGGAGTCATAAAATTTGTTCCGCTGCTCAAGGTAATCGCAAGGATCGATGAATTCTCCGAAAAATGCTTTTTTGCCAGCTCAAAAAACTGCAATGTATAATACCTGTTCAAAAGCAAAGATGAGGGATCAGGCACATCTACGAAAATTATGTCATAGGTTTCTGCTGATTTTCTAAGATAATGAACAGGATCATCCTGAATATAGTGCACATCCGGATGGTGAGGAGCAAGAGCAATAATATTCTTATCTATTTCTAGGCAGTCAATCTGCTTAATCCTTTCGTACTTAGTAATTTCAGGAATATACCCTCTAAGCAATCCTCCTATAAGAAGTATTTTCCGGGCATCAGGATTTTGCAGCATCACATAATTCACCATCTGCTGGGCATAGAGTTCATTATCGGTATGAGCAAAAAGTTCACCGTTCCAGTAATAATTCTGCTGTGCTTGATATTTTGTTACATCGAGGCGTCCATACTTTGAATCTCGCGAGAGGATAAGTTCCTGCGGTTTGTACTTCTCTGCATAGAATTGTTGAAAGAATTTATTTGCAAAAGGGATCATGATGAGAAATATAATGAGCGGAATAATCAAATATTTTCTCCGCAGTACAGCAAAAAGGATAACAAGATTGACGATCCCCAGTACGATAAGCATTGTGATGTGCGAGAAGATGTAGATCAAAAAAGCAAAAAGAATTCCTCCCAAAATAATGCCGATACTTTCCAGCACATATCCTTTGTGGACTGGTTCCGGAGCATCTTTTATATATGAACATAGCAACGGGAAAAGCGCTCCCAGCACCAGACATCCGGGAGTGAGGATCAGAAGAGCAATAAGAAAAATATTCCCAAGTTCGAACATCTCACCGGAAACCACAGTGAGTAATCCTGCGAATAACCGTATGCCAAAAAATTGGAGAATCACCAAAAATGAAAGGAGGGAAAAACCCGATTTTATGTAGCTTTGCAATTTGTCTTTCTGCAATAGAAATTTTCCAATAAAACTCCCCACTGCGATCATAAAAAGCCACAGAGACAGATATATCGCATACACGATCTCGTTACCGCGAACCTCAATGAGCAGCTCACGCAAAAGTACTGTCTGCCCGACAAGTGAGATCATTCCAAGAGAAATAAAGAGCAGAAATTTCTTTCTCATTCGCCTGTGCTATTAAAATTCTCCAAAAATTTTATACCCGCAAAATTTACATCTGCCATTAATGATATTTTCTTCCTTCAAAATATAACCGGAACGGTCAATGACCTTCTTTCCGCAATTCGGACAAAAGGTATCTTCTGCAATATTTCCCACATTCCCGATATACACATATTTCAAGCTCTCTTCTACTGCGATGTCATACGCCATTTCAAGGGTTTTGATTGGAGTGGCTGGGCGGTTGGTAAGTTTGTAATTCGGGAAGAATCTCGAAAAATGCAAGGGATATTCATCCCCTATTTCTTCACGGATCCAGACGCACATATCTCGTATCATTTCAGGATCATCATTTGCATCGGGTATGACAAGATTGGTGATCTCAAAATACAATCCTTCCTCTTTGCAAATTTCGATTGTCCTGAGCACCGGCTCGAGGAAACCTGTCGTGTAGGTTGAATAAAAATCTTCGGAATAACCCTTCAGATCGATGTTTGCTGCATCCAGATATGGAATGAGCTTTCGCAGCGGTTCTTCATTGATATATCCGCAGGTGACCCATACGGTTTTCAATCCCTGCTCGTGAGCACACTTGGCAATATCATACATGTATTCATAGAAAATTGTGGGTTCTGTATAGGTAAAGGCAATGCTTTTGCAGTTATAAAGTTTTGCCATTTCAACGATCTGCTCCGGAGTGAGTTCATATGCCTGGACCTCATCGGGTTTTGATTGAGAAATCGTCCAGTTCTGGCAGAAATTACATCGCAAATTGCACCCGACAGTTGCGAGTGAAAGTATATTTGATCCCGGATAAAAATGATAAAGGGGTTTCTTCTCAATAGGATCAATATTTATTGAAACTGGACGGTTATAAACAAGCGTATAAAGCGTGCCATCAATATTCTGGCGGACTCCGCACACGCCTGTAACTCCCTCGGGCAATCTGCAATAATTCGGACAGAGGTTACATTGCACTGCGTTGTTCTCAAGCTTTTCATAGAACTGTGCTTCCTTCAATAGCTCGACATCCCTTGAAGACGCGAGCAATACTATTGAAATCAAAATAAGCATTGCAATGATCACAGGTTTCTTCATAAAGCTATTGCACCTCGCACGCTAATGTTGTCAATAAAATGTGTGATAAGTTGTATATAATACTGCTGCAGAAATATTCCGTGCCCATATTCCCCCCACTTAATATTTTTTCTTGACAGGTATTTTTATATTTTATAAATATATAATATGTTTGTTTGTTAAATAAGCATCAGTTCTTAACATTATTATTGCTGAACTATTTTATTCGGTTTTTTTGGATGTAAATTTCTTTGATAGGCAAAATTAGTTTTTAATTTATAAATTTTTCAACAACTTTTCGTCCATTTTGCTTTCCTCAGAATGACGATGCAAAAAAAATAAATATATCAGGAGGATGTATGAAAAAAGTTATCTTGTTTCTATTTATGTTATCTTTAGCGACTTTGATCTTTGCAGATAATTCAGCAGAATTCAATGAAGAGATGGGAATCGACACGAATTCTCATAACACTTCTTCGATGATACGTACAGTACGGGATATTCCTGCCGGCGGTCTCTTGCTCATCCCGGATTCCGGTGAAGATCGTGTCATGGCTTTTTATCCGGACACAGGCAACCTTTATGATGCAAATTTTATCCCTTCGGATCCGACGAACCTTTCCACACCTATTGCTGCTGCTTTGCATCCGGACGGTCACAGCATTCTGGTCTCTGACCAGTTGAAAGATGGATTAATAGAGTATGATCTGAATGGAGTGTTTTCAGGCTGGTTTGCACCTGCCGGGGGTCCGAATACTGCCATTCTGGATAATGTGCGCGGCTGGTGCGCAAAAGCTGACGGCAACATACTCGTTTGTAATGCAGGTGCTTCTGCAAATATCGATTGTGTAGCTGAATTTGATGCTAGTGGTAATTACACCGGCAACTTCATAGCAAACGGAGCCGGAGGAATGGATAGTCCGTTCTGTGTTTTGTATCGAATTCACGAGAACGATTACCTCGTTTCGGCCAGCTCAAGTAATGCAGTTCACCGGTATGATGCTTCCGGGTCTTATCTCAGCGATCTTGTTCCCTCGATCAGCTTTCCGGAACAAATGGCGGTAGTGGCTTCAGGTAATCTTCTTGTGGCAGGATTCAGCACTCCAAGCGGCTGTTACGAATATACCAGCACAGGCGTCTATGTGGGTTATTATAACATTGTATCCGGTTTGCGCGGAGTGTATGAGCTTGGAAATGGAAACATCCTTGTTACCAATGGTTCGGGAGTGTATGAGATCAGTAGATCCAACCAATTGCTCTCCACAAAAATTTCTGATGTGAACGGTCGCTTTATTTACTTTGTTGAAGGGGGCGGTGTTGGTATTGATGATCCGATAGAGCCATCCTCTATACAGAACTCCCCGAATCCCATGAAGAGTTCGACCGTGATCTCATTTGCCAATGCACAGCTCGCAGTCAATGCTTCTGTTGAGATATATAATACCAAAGGTCAGTTGAAAAACGCTATTCCTGTGGTTAGCGGTCAAACCAGTGTCGAGTGGGATGGAACAGACTTCAATAAACAGGATGTTGCAAACGGAATATATTTCTACAAATTACACACAAAGGACGAGATTATCTTCAACAAAATGTTGCTCCTAAGATAATCCGTTCTTCCTTGTACATAATGAAAGCCCGTGATGTATTGATCGGGCTTTCTTTTTTCCTTATAACTGTATTCGTGGATCCATATTCTGGGTGGAGGATGGCTGGAACGTTTGCATAAAATAAGATACACAAAAACAATTACAAAAGGTAGGTTCTGATGAAAAAAAATAAACCATTAAGCATAGGTGCTTTGATAATTGCAAGTGCTATAATCTGGGGTGCGATGATAGTTGGTTCGGCACTCATCCTTAAGGGAACTCCCTACAAAGAGAGTATCAACCGCCTTCTTATAGGCGGCGTTATTACTCACCTGATATTGATTTGGGGTCCGATGGGATTACTGTTCAAAAAATCCAAAAAAGAAGAGGGGGAGACGGAAGAGAAGTAGGATACGTTGAACTGGTCTTGCAGCTGATTACAAAATCTTGATGATCCTGGAAAATAATTTAAATCCCTTCGCACGTTTGAAAGAGTGGGTTAATATTTCACTACAACTTATTAATCCAAAATTTCATATAATATAGTAATAATCACCAAGTAAGGAAAGTATTATTCTTTCAAAAAAATTAGTGAGTTCATCAGTTTTTGAAAATATTTCATTTGAAAAATCTTGAAAGTAACTATCGCTTTTATAATATTGTTTAATTATTGGGATTATGATATTGTTATCTATCGCAGAATATATGATATCTTTATTAATTGGAAGTTGATAATTGTATTGATCAAATTCACCTAATCTAAAATTTTCTTCCTTATCTATTTTTTTTAAATATTTTAGAACAATATCTTTATCAAAATGAAAACTAATCTTATCCCTTATTATTTTAATAAGATTCCATTGATCAAAAGTTTTGTTAAGAATTGTTGAATACAAATCCGATATTTTAATTTTTAATTTTTCATCTGTAACAAAATCGTATATTTTTTCTTTGCAATATAAAATTTCCTTATAATGTTTTAATGCTTCATATAATATAGCCGATTGATTTATTGATAAATCAAGTATACTCTTAACAAATGGTAATTTCTCGTTATCTTCTTGTCCTAGTTGTGAATCGTTAAGATAATATAATATCCTTGGATTAATTCTCAATGCACTTATTAATCTAGTTAACTGAATTACAAGTAGTAGTTTTTTCTCTGCATCTTCTGTTTTGAAGAAATCCTTATTCAATGTTAAATATTTTGTTTTCATAGAAAATTATAGTTTTACAATATCAACAAATCATAAATAAATCTCACTAATTATTTTCTAATTACTCCACCAGCTCCAATTTATTTGTTACTGTCTGAGACATGGACAAGGTCATCTCCTTTTGTCCCGAAATCTTCACTGTTCCATCTCCGCTGCCTGTTGAGGTTTGCAGCACGAGCACACCCAGCTTATAATCAAAATAAAGGGTCTCCGTTCCCTCCATTTCAACGGTTGTATCAAAGTTTGCACCTTCCTGGGTACCGCTACTTGTAACCGTACTGGTATATTCAGTAGTGATCTTGGCGCACTCATGTCCTTTGATAAGCTCATAGCCGGCAAGGGTATTTTCGCTTCGGATCATTATAATTGTTTTCATACCAGACTCACTTGCATCAATAGTATCTGTGATCGTCCATGTGTCACCGATTAGCAATGGTTGTTCCGGCAGGTCAGGGAAAAAGTGTTCGAATTCACTTTCCATACTGCGTTCGCCTTCATTACCAAAAGAATAGGTTAACTCCTCTGCACCCATCAGCCCTATTTCTTCGCCCGAATTCGTTACGGTCATTTCAAAGGTTTTTCCGGGAAGTTTGCTTAGATCAGGTGTGATATTAGTGCCCGGAGCAGTGATCTTCATTGAAACATCATTGATCATCATCATCACCTGATAGGCATCTTCTGCAAAAGCGATCTGATAGAATGTAACGATCATATCCTTCAACACGGTTGTTTTGAGCGGGACGCCCATCATGCTTATTGTCTGATAATAACCACTGGAGGTTTTATAGGTGAATGATTGTCCTTCCGGCATAACATACTTAAGGACGGGTGATTGTGGCGGCGGTGCCAGCATTTTTGTCTTTACTGCACAACCGGCGAATAAAATGAATATTAAGAGTATTGTAATACAGGGCATTAATTTGTACTGACTTTTCATCGGTTTATCCCTTGTGCTTTTTGCATACACGTCAGGAAGAAAATTTAAAATTTGTGTCAAGAAAAACTCGTGGAGCGCTCCGGCTTCGCTTCGCTACGCCGTGACAGGTCCGCCTTCATTACATTTCAGTCTTCTCCGCCCGAGGCGGATCGGATTTTGGGGAATTTTTTTAGCAAATTCGATAATATCCTCACCAAATTTCGCAGTTCTCTCCTCTAAATCGAATATCTTTTTATTTGCCATTTGTCATTTGAAATTTCATTAGAAATTAGATATTTGTAATTAGTTATTCGAGTTTCACGTGAATGGAAATTACTTAAAAAAATCATATTAAACCTTTTATAATATCTACTGCGAAACTTGATTTATATCTATATTATTAATATATTATTGTTGCTTTTTAATAAAATCTATTTCTTCTTTTGCAAACTTACCGAGTTGGGGATTGTTCACAATAAATTCAAATTCTGAAATTGCCTTATCCCATTGCTCTTCCTCACGATATATCTTACCCATATAGTAATGTACCTGAGGATTATTCTGATCTATGCTCAGTACATCCCGCAGGTATTGTTTGGCTTTTTGATAATTTCCCTGATCATAATAGAGATGCCCCACAGTGAAAGCGATATCCTTATCATTTTTAAGCGCAAGGGAATTTTCAAAAGCAAGTATCGCTTTATCGATTTGTCCCATATTTTGGTAGAAAATACCTAGGTTTTTATATACTTTTCTTAGAATGTAATCAGCCGGTTCAGTGGCGATATAATCCTCGTATGCCTGTATCGCTTTGGGGGTTTCACCTGTCTTATGATAGAAGAGGGCGATCTTTTCCAGAAATTCAACTTTTTTCGGATCGAGCTCAAAGGCATCGGTATAATATATAATCGCATTTGGAAGGTCATTATTATCCTCATATATTGAGGCAATTTTTTTACTTATTTTGTATCTATCATAGTTTTCATCATAATCAAGAAGAACCTGAAGCTCCTGATCATCATCTCCCATTGCATCATAGATCGAGCTTAGAGAAATCACGATTTGATAATTGTCCGGCTCATATTGCTGACGAAGCTCATAATACTCAATTGCCTTTGAATATTGCTTTGTCATATAATACAGAACCGAAAGGTTCTTATATAATTCGCGAATGCGGTCGGTTTTTGGATTGGCTTCAGTATCGATCTTTTTGTAAAGGTCAAGAGACGTCACAAACTTATCTGTCGCGCCCTGATAATCTTTTTGAGTGTAGAGTTCGACACCTTCATTGTAGGCAGTTCCTGCATCATATTCTATTTGCTGGATATCTCTGTCTGTCATTTCCTGCGCAAAAAGAACTCCAGTTATTACACAAGCTACTAAAGCTGTGATATAAAGCTTTTTCAACATAGTCAGAACTCCTTTATGTTTTGTTTTTTCATGCTCTTGGATGATAGAGGGAATGAACTTCTTTGAGATAATTCCTGTCAATATTTGTGTAAATTTGGGTGGTGCTGATGCTGCTGTGTCCCAGTAAAGTTTGCACGATCCTAAGATTCGCTCCGCCCTGCAGCAGATGAGTGGCAAAAGAATGTCGCAATGTATGTGGTGACACGTGACTCTTTATTCCTGCTTGATTAGCATATTTATTAACTATCTTCCAGCAGCCCATTCTGCTGAGTTTATTTCCGAATCTATTGAGAAACAAAATATTGCTCTGCTTATATTTCAGGAGCTTTTGACGGGCATTATCAATATAGTTTTTACAATAGGTCAGTGCTATTTGCGAGATCGGCACATATCGCTCTTTTCTTCCTTTTCCAAATAATCTCACGATCTTCTCATCAAGATAAAGATCCCCGATACGCACATCGATCATTTCGGATATGCGAGCTCCGGTTGAATAGAGAAATTCCAGGATTGCCCGATCGCGAGTGCCGTATTCGTCTGTTCTTTCCACTGCATTGATGAGTGTATCTACTTCCTCTATCGAGAGAACATCCGGCAGAGAAGCTGAAACTTTAGGTGAAGGGAACCGCTCAAATATCGGCTCAGAGATTAGCTCTTCTATGTATAAAAATTTGTAAAAATTTGCAAGCGAGCTTCGTTTACGGGCAACAGTTTTATCTGATGCACCGTGCTTGTAGAGGAAATTCATAAAAGCGATCACATCATCGGAAATAATTTTTGTGAGATCATACCTGCTTTTTTCTTCTGCAAATTGCTTTATATCACGCTCATAGGCAAGAATTGAATTCGCACTTAAGCCCTTTTCAAACTGCAGGTAGAACTTGTATTTATTTATTAAGCTTATATCTTTTTGCGAAAATTCATGATCATTTCTCATATACAAAATTTAGCACTAAGTTTACATAACGTCAAGAATTTAAAGGATTTTATGTTCCGTTAATTTTAATTCACCCTTCGTCTAGTCTTCGCTGCGCTTCGCCTTGGCAGGCCAGTTCAGGGTGAAAACTTGAACAATAACAAAACAAACACTAAACAGAGATACCTCAAGAATTTAGGATATTGATTTTATATTTGACAAATAATGTTGGTTCTCATCTTTTTGTCTTTAATAAGAATTTAAGATATGAATTATTTATGAAAAGTAAAAACAGAAGTCTCATTACTACAGAAATCTACACCCACATGTTCACAAAAAATCTTCAAAATATAATTTCACTAGCTGATTATATTTTTTTCAGATAAAGGAAAAATAAACGAATGATCTATTCGCATATAACCCTAATATGGCATACTATACGTAATATGTCGTATAGGAAGTAGTTACCAAAAATATTAAATGAAGATATGAATAACAATCTCTTTTGGAAATTAACTTTTATTTTAAAAGAAAAATATTTCCTATACTGGTTTATTATTGGCACAATTAATCTGATACTCTATGAATTTTTTTTAACTGTTTATAATGAGAAACATTTCATCTGGACTGAATTATTCTTTTCATATTTTATTTTTACAGGTATTCCGGTTTTGATGATTTATGGGAACCATTTACTCATTAAATTTAGAGAATATATTTCAAAGGAATTTACACTAAAAGATGGGAATCTTTCTTCTTGGATTTCAATTGAAATAAGAAAAATATTTGACTCAAGAAATTATTTTTCATGGTCTACTGCACTTTTAGTTAATTTGATTGGAACAATCACCATACTTGTTGAAGGTCTCCCATTTGATTCAATAGTAACCAATATTTTATCAATTGTTGCTATTCAACCTGTTTTTTTTATGTGTGGGTGGGCTGCTTATTTTGTTGCATCTATAATGCTTTTTCAGTATAGACTTGTAAGATTAAAATTTTCAATCCTATTTTTAGAATATTACCCTCGTGTAATATCTATATTATCAAGACTTGTTTATTTATTTACACTTTTAGTGCTAATTGAATACTTAGGCCTTTTTTTTGCAATTAATTATGGACCTTGGGGCATTTCTTTGTATATGCTACCTTGGTTATTTGGACTGGCAATAACCCCACTTTTATCATTTATATGGGGAATTTTTCAGATACATAAACTACAATTGGAGATCAAGCTACAACATGTAGATATTATAACTTCAGAAGCTCAGAAAATGTTATCTGACTACAGAACAGATCAAAATCTAAATACAATTGGAACTCTTAATAACACTATTGATATATTTTTCAAAATTAAACAAGTAAAAGACTGGCCAATTTCTTTGCAGGCTATAATTACCTTTATACTTGCAATAGCGGCAGCAGTGGGTCAAATTCTGATTGTTGTATCAAATTTCTTAGATAAATAGTAATGTGATAATAATAGAAAATACTTTTGGTAACAAAAAATATAGGGCATTTGGCAGATAGTGCTAATAATGAAGATGATAGCAATAAAGAAACATAGCAGTAAATTGAAAATGAAGCGTTTCAAAATGTCAAACGCCCCATATTCATAACGTTAGCGGCAAGCTTAAAAAAAACAGACCAGACTATGAAAACATTGACTTTAGTAATAGGAAATAACGAATACTATGAAGGTGCTAAACTGACTAATGCAGTAAGTGACGCAACAGGTATGGCTCAAATTTTTGAACGACTTGGATATGATATTATTTTTAAAACAAATTGTGTCGCAAACGATTATACGGAGTTACTTGCAGAGTTTGAAAAACGAATTAACGAATATGATGCTTCTATCTTTTATTTTGCTGGCCATGGCTTTGAAGTTGACGGAGAAAACTATTTAGCTGCAACAGACTGTCAAATTACTAGTGGGAACAAATATCATTATGGTCAAACATGTATTAGGCTTAGTGAGATACTTTCTATTTTGAAGAAGAACTCGCAAAAAGTAAATATTGTTATAATTGATGCTTGTCGAAAAAGTTTTGACAGAAGTGGAGCTATTGGCTTTTCACCTATTCAAGCCCCCAAAGGAACGCTATTAGCATTCTCAACATCTCCAAATGAAGGTGCAAGTGATCACGGATTTGAAGGACATAGTGTTTTTACAGGTGCAATACTCAGATTTATTGGAAGAGAAAGACTTTCCGTTGAAGAATTATTTAAAAAAGTCAGAAAAACAGTATTTAGCTTAACAGAAGGCAAACAAACTACTTGGGAGCATACCTCATTAATAGGTGACTATTATTTCAATACAGGTCAACTTGTTTACTCAATTTCCATCCCGTATGACGAAAACGTAGTTAAGGATGCTAACTATAATAATAACACTGACGAATTTGGTAAGCTGATTTTAAAGATAAAATCATACAATTGGGACATTCAAAACCCCGCAATTAACAAGATTCTTATCATTCCAACCAAGAACTTAGATAAAAATCAACAGTTCATTTTAGGTAGAAACCTATTGCAAGCAAGTGGGGCAGCTTTCAGTGCAGAAGCATTCATGAATGAAATCCAAAACAATATCGGGAAATACACTATAAACAATGAAAACCATGTTCTTAATGGAATACTGTTTGAAATATACTTTAATTCACATGCCGACTTTAGAAAAGACAAAACTAAGAAACATCATTTTGATAAGATAATTGCATTAAGAAAGATTCCGGAATTTAAAAATTCATTTATTTTTATAAGACAAATATTAGAGTCTACACAATTTCCTTTAATTTATATTCCAAAAGAAGAGGATGAATATATAGATATTGAAATCGTTGCTGTTAATGAGAAAACATTAAATTATATCGGACAAGAGGTTATTTATCAAGTAATAAGTAATATAACATTTAACGGATTTGATTTAACTAAAGAGGTTGCCAAATTTCACACATTGGGTATTAAGGAAAATGGAATGATTGAAGTAATATCAGGTTATTTTTCTGCACCAAAAGAACTTGTAAAGCTTCATTGTGCGATAAAACTGGAGAAAATTGCATTTGCAAAGACAATTATTGAAGATGACGAATGGAATTTTTAAATAAAGAAAGCCAGCCACTAACACGCGGTATAGCCAATAAGGGTTTCAGTGGTATGCGAAGGGTTGTAGCCCGCTTCAACTTTTCTTGTATCTTGATAGGTAATCGCCCGCAATCCCTTACTGGCCATACCGCCAAACGTTATACGCCATTGCCCTAAATGGTTTAAAATTCTATGGAGCATCAAATGAACTTTGATATAATGATAGTAGGTGGTGGACCAGCAGGTTTATCTGCTGCCAAAAGAGCTGCTCAGCTTGGTTGTAAAGTTGCTTTATTCGAAAAAAGCAAAGAGATTGGGTATCCTATTCACACAAGCGGAGGGAGTTGGATAGATGAATTAGAAAAACTTGGTGTTCCAACTAAATTTATTCATCCTATCAAGCGAGGTGAATTTGTAACTAATAAATCTAAGGCTATATTTAAATATAGAACTTCCCCAAGCTGTATTTTGGATGTTAGAGGCTATTATCAATATCTTGCTGAGCAAGCATCATTGACGGGTACAGAGATATTTGTAAATGCAACAGTAGTTGATCCTATAGTTTCCGATGATTTCGTTAGAGGAGTTAGCGTAAATATCAATGGAAAGCGATACAATATTTATAGTAAGATAGTTATTGATGCAAGCGGTTTTAATGCAATAATTGCTCGAAAGGTTGGCTTGCTTGATAAATTCAAAGTTTACGGTATCGGTGCTGAGTATGAACTTGTTGCACCTTCTTGGGATCAGGAGAAAGTATGTTTTATTTTCAGTAATAAAATAGCTCCAGCAGGGTATGGATGGATTTTCCCTCGGGGAAATTCTCGTGTACGTGTGGGAATAGCTATCATTCATCCTATATCAAAGGCATCCCCTGTGAAATGTCTTGACGCTTTTTTGTCAAGCGATAATAAAATTGCAAAGCACCTAAAGCCATACAGTAAGATTGAATTTCATCAAGGATTTATACCAAATGACGGCGTTCTACCAAAAGCAGTATACAACGGATTGATAGTCGTAGGAGACGCAGCAGGTCAAATTTCAGCTATTGTTGGAGAAGGTATTAGATTTGCAGTAGATATTGGAGATATTGCTGGGCTAGTAGCAGCTAAAGCTGTTTCAAATAAAAAGTATAGTGAAGATTTCTTAGTAGATTACGAAAAAAGATGGCGGGAAAAATACGAGTTAAAGTTTAAAATTGCGTATGAAATTAACAAGCGGTTAAGAAGTTATACAGATGAGGATTGGGATGAAAAAGTAAAAATTCTTTCACATTTAAGCCCTGATTTATTAGTTGACTTTTTAAAAGGAAATTTCTCTACTGGATTTTTCTTTAAAGCGATAAGGCAACAGCCCAAGCTTGTGAGTAATACTATCTTTAAAATGATCAAGCAAATGTTAGGAACCAATGTCAGAAAGAGAGTGTCGACATGATAAACATAGAGGAACAGAATTTCAGAACTTGGTTAGACAAATATTTTGATCTTTTCCCAAAGAAGAATCCGATAATAATATCTCTTATAACCGGTCTTGGAATTTACTCGTTGGGACTAATTATATCGATTATTGGAAGATTCACATGGCTTTATGTTAGAACTTATCAGATTTATTTAATTATCTTTGGTATTATTTGGGTTGCAAGTTGGATGCGCTGGGGACACATAGAATTTTTTCGGATTGTCAAAGATTACCCTTTTTCTCTAGAAGACTCCAAAAAGGGAAATTTTATAGCGGTTCTCACTGCTAAATTAAAACTTGCAACTAGTCACCGGTTACTTCTTACCGCTTCTATTCTTTTAACACTTTCTTTCTATTTGTGCATAATTGGATTTTGGTTTTTAGAAGTAAAGTTTATAGGAACAAAATTCTACATACCTACCTTTATTTCTCAAGAGTGGTTTTGCGGTCGTTTCTTGATTTTGAAGGCTGTTACTCTACTCCTCTTATCGACACCTGTTGGTTTTCTGATCGGCACAAGTGGCACACAAATAGTCATATATAACTTCAACATCTTAAACTTATTAAGCAGACATTTCGATTCTGGTCTTCCTTTTGTTTTAACTCAGAAACTAAAAACAATAACGAGGCTTAATCTAAGAACAGCTTATAGTTGGTTTGGAGGAGTCACTATTGCTGCTATTGCTTTGTGTAAAACACTTACTCCTCTGGCTTGGAGCTATATCATCGTTTTTATTGTGTTAGGACTTGTACATTTCTTTTTTCCTCAAATTATTTTTCATCATGCTTTGGAAAAGAAGAAGACAAGGATATTAAAAGAAATGGGCACAAAATGCGAAGGATTATTTCGTAAAGTTAGACAGATGTCCGATATTAATGAGTCACAGAGAATCCAGCATTTATGCAATTTAAGCTTAATCTATAAAACAATAGAAGACTCTTCTACTTGGATTCTGGATTTTAAAATTTTCTCTAAGCTGATAACTTCTTCAATTACCCCAATTGTGGCATTGTTTGTCAAGATGTTGATTATACAATTATAACTTAGAAAGTGGATGGACGGGCAACGGCGTATAACAGCGGATAAAAGGGGAATCAAAGATTTCCCAAATTGCCTTCGGCAACTTCTTTTATCCGCTAAACGTTAATCCTCTACAATCATATAAGCCTGTCTATAGTGGGATTAAAAAAATTGTGGATATGCAAGGAATAAACACGAAAATATTGACACCTAAAATCCTCAATCATAAAGATTTATTACGAATTGAAAAAAATACGAGGATGAAGATAAAATGAAAAAAAATGAAAAGATCGTACTGATCATTGTAGTTGCAATGGTAGTATTAGCACTTGCACTCTACTTTATAAATTTCGGCGACGGCACTTTTTCTGACGATAAAGCAGACTGGGGTACCTTTGGCATGTACTTTAGCGGACTCATAACACCGCTTTTATTGATAGTGATCATTTCCCTGATTTTTGGCATAATGAAAGAAGTCCGGGATATCTTTTCTGAATCCTCAAAAATTGAGAAGAAATTCCAGCGTCAATTCACCAAACAAACCCGTTATATGGAACCTTCAGCAGATGTCGTATATTACCTTCAAATGAAAGATGAAAGGTTATATGCGATCATAGCAAATATCGGAAATCAGCCGGCTTTTAATATTGTGGTTGAATTTGAATTTGATGAAGAGGTCGATGCACGTATCTCAAACAATCTCCTTCCTCTTGCTGAGATCAGCTATCTTGCACCCGAACAGAAAAGCGGCGCCGTATGCGGTATAATTGACGAATCTACAGGCAGTTATGCGATATCCGAACACACCGTGAGAATGAAATACAAACCCAGCGAAAAAAGCAGAAGGATCATCAAAAAAGAATTTGTGATCGACAAAAATATACTCAACACACTTGTGCCGGAAACTTCCGTTGTAGAATCTATCCATTCTCTTACAGAAAATATTAAAGATCTTGAAAATAAGATTACAGATACTGAGCCCAAAACAGAAGAAGTTGAAGCTCCCGCAATAGCTCCTGAACAAAAAAAGGTGCCAAAAAAAAAAGCAAAAAAACCGATTTCCAAAAAAGAGGAACCTAAACCCGAGACAGAAGAAGAAACTCCGCCTTCCCCACAAGAGCAAGAAAAGGTAGAAAAAGCAGAAGAAGTACCAACAGAAGACTTGACCGAAGAACCTAATCCTGAACAGGAAATAGAAAAGAAACCTGAAGAAAGGAAAGAAGAAATGGGAGAGAAAAATGAAGAAGAAAAAGAAGAAAAAAAGTTCCTAAACTAGACACATTTGATAATCCATTCCTTGATGACTTCTAATCATTGTTATTAAGATATATTACTTAAATGGGGATTGTAATAGATTCCCATTTTTTATTATTCTGAACCTTCCACCCTCCCACGCTTTGTTATGCCACATCAGCCAGGCAGACTGATGAAAATTTAGAATTAAAAATTAAAAACGAAAAATTCTTTATCTGCGAAAATCCGTCCAATCTGCGTGGGTCTGTGTGCTATTTATCAGAAAAAAATACTGGATTCCCGATGGAGCTCGGGAATGACGGCTGCTTTTTGTGGAATTGACATGTTCTCATCACGGAGAAAATGAAGGGCAAATTATCAATCAGGAATTTTAACTTTACGAATGGAAGACAACTTTCGCAAAGCCGCCTGCGAATGGTTGTAAGATCTTCTCAATGGTTCAAAAACTTAAATAATCCAGTCAAAAAAACGCTGTCATCACTCCGCCAGCTGGCGGATACGCCCCGACAAGACGGATAGGCAGGTTAGAGGAGAATTTTTTTAGAATAACATTCATATCAATACAATAAAAAATGTGTCACCGCATTCAGGAATCAAAAAAGACTTGTGGACTGGACTTCACAGTTCCGAGCAACGGAACGTGGAGTTCAGAACACAATTAACTTATAACAAGCTCTTCGACTTGTGACAAGGTAATTTTTCAGGAGATGTGAATGTATAATTCCTTAAAACTTGACATTCAGAGAACCTCCAAAAAGCGTCTTGAGCAAAGCAATAGGAGTCATCCATGGAAAGCTATGAAGAACAGCGATTCTTTCTTAATTGCGATCTCGGTTCAATGCAAAACATTAAGACCGATCAGCAAAAGAAGCTCCCCCAACCTCCCCTGGAAAAACCCATTGCAAATCCCGAAAATCTTATCGATCTCCCTGTTCCAGAAGATCTTGTGAACCCGGGAAAGGACCTTTATGACATCATAAATCAACGCCGCTCACGACGAAAATATACCGCTGAAGCCATAGATTTAGAACACCTTTCTTTTTTGCTCTGGTGCACTCAGGGAGTAAAAAAAGTATTTGATAGAAGTGGTAACAAAGTGAGCTTCCGAACCGTACCTTCTGCAGGAGCTCGTCATCCTCTTGAGACCTATTTGTGTGTTCTTCATGTAGAGGGGCTGGAGCAGGGCATCTATCGTTACTGTCCGCTGGAACACCAGCTCGAATTCCTTCATGCTGTTGATGATCTTCCCAATAAAACAGTAGATGCCTGTCTTGAGCAGGAATTCGTAGGTGATAGCTCGGTCGTTTTTTTCTGGACAGCTATCCCCTATCGCTGCGAATGGCGCTATGCATTTATGGCAGCGAAACTCATCCTCCTCGATGCAGGGCATGTGTGCCAGAATCTTTATCTTGCTGCGGAAGCTCTGAGTTTGGGAGTGTGTGGAATTGCCGCCTATGCTCAAGAAAAATCTAATTATCTTCTTAAAGTTGACGGCGAAGATGAAATGGTTGTGTATATTGCTTCAGTCGGAAAATTATAGAACGAGGTGTTCATGAAAAATTGTATCTTTTTCATAACAAAACATGGTAGCACAGAAAATCCTGCACTCTTGCTTAAAGAAAAAACTCAATGCAGAAACCGATATCATAAACCTAAAAAATGTTAAAAAACCCAATATTTCTGACTATGATACTGTAATATTAGGCGCATCAATTTATATGGGCAAAAGCAGAGAGCAAATCCGAGATCATGAATGATGCGATCGAGAAAATGGCATACCAGACCAATGAGTTATAGGCAGATTTCATCTTAATTAGAATTCTTGCAGAAAGGTATTAATGATCCAACCAAACTATGAAAATGGCAGTATTATCAATCTTGTCAGCAGCGTCACTCAGTCAATGGGGAATAATTCAATTCATCATAAACCGCTCCCTTTTGTCGAGAGTGATCTTATTTCGAGTAAAAAAAATGTGGTGTTCATCGTCCTCGATGGGCTGGGATATAACTTCATCAAGGAGCAGGGAAATTCCTTTTTTACCAAGCATCTTGCAGGAAATTGCACTTCGGTTTTTCCGTCAACAACTGCGACAGCGATCACATCCTTCTTGACAGGTATGTCACCTGCACAGCACGCGGTGACCGGGTGGTTTGTCTATCTAAAAGAGCTTGGAACAATTTCTGCAATCCTCCCTTTCAAGCCGAGATACGGCGGAGAAGTTTTTAGCAAAAGCAATGTATATGCAAAAGATATTTTCAAACAAAGCACTATTTTCGAGAATCTCACTCGCAAATCCTACATGCTTTCAAATGATTATATTATAAATTCGGATTATACGAAGTTCTACAGCAAGGGATCTACCAGCGTCGCCTATCAAAAGGAAAATATTGAAAACTTTGTTATGAATCTCATGACCCTTGTGCAGGATATTCCTGAAGAGAAATTTATCTACGCCTACTGGCCTACTTTTGATACACTTGCTCATAAGAACGGTATTCATTCATCGAGCTGCAGAACCCACTTTAAAGAACTTGCAAAAGCGCTGGAAAATTTTGTGTATGCGATCATCAATGCCGACAGTTTGGTTATCATCACGGCAGATCACGGTCTTATTGATAGTGAAAAAGAAACGCATATTGATATTGAACAACATCCAAAACTCAAAGAGACACTGGTAATGCCTCTATCCGGCGACCCACGTGCTGCTTACTGTTATGTAAAACAAGGTATGGCAGACCTCTTCGAGGGGTATGTGAAAGAAAATCTTTCAGATGTATGCTCTCTTTATAAAAGTTCTGAACTCGTTGAAAACCATTTCTATGGATTGGATGAGCCCGATCCAAGATTGTGGGACAGAATTGGTGATCATGTGCTGATCCCAAAAGAAAATTATGTCATAAAAGATAAAGTATTAGGTGAAAGTCCTCACTGGCACACCGGTCATCATGGCGGCTTGAGTGAGGACGAGATGTATGTTCCTGTCATAATTATAGAAGCTTAAAATCAATAACCAAATAACATGGAGGACATGTGAAAATGGGCTTTTTATTCAGCAGCTTTTTTTGGGGATCAGTTATAATCCTCTTCGGATTGAGCATTATCCTCAATGCGGTATTCAACATTAAAATTCCAGTATTCTCAATAATTATTGCCTTGGTCTTTATATACCTAGGGCTAAAAATACTCTTTGGCTCCTTTGGCATCAAAACTTCACAAAACACAGTGGTATTTTCTTCGAGCGATATGAAAAGCATGAACAAGAATGAAGAATACAATATCATTTTCGGAAAGGGCATCATTGATCTATCAGAGATTGAGCTTGATGATGAGTTTCTGGATTTTGAGGTAAATGTTGTGTTTGGGAAAGGCGATGTGATGATCGATCCCGCTAAACCTTTTATTATCAAAGTTTCTTCTGTCTTTTCTAGTGCTCATTTACCAGATAGAAATGTGGCAGCAATCGGTAACAATTCCTATATTTCCCCTGGTTATGTGAAAGGACAGAAATATATCTCCGTACACGCGGATGTAGTCTTTGGAGAACTAAATATCATTGAACTGAAAAGCACGAAAGAATAGAAATTTTTCTAAGATCCGACTTAATTCATCATAGAAAAGAATATTCAGAAAGAGGTCATTTTAAGAGATTTCATGATCTCCTAATCTACATTTCTGAATTTTACTGAAAAAGACAACCTTTTATTTGACATATAATCCCATTACCAAAATTTTGCTTTCCCAATACATGTAAATATGGAGGCATCAATGCTTTCTTTTAAAAATTCCGATGAGGTAAAACGCTTCATCAAAGATAAAGAATTAAATTTTGTATCCTTTTATGTGCCGGATATTGAAGGACGGCTTCGAAATGTAACCATACCTGCAAACAATTTCACAGAAAAACTGTTGCAGAACGGCATCGGTTTTGATGCATCCAATTTTGGTTTTGCCAATGTAGAAAGCTCGGATATGATATTCAAGCCAGATATGAACAGTGCATTCACCGATCCTGTGGAGCCCGAATTAAAAATATTATATTTTTTCTGTGATGTATTTGATGCCCAAACAGGTGAGAGCTTTTCTCAGGACCTGCGGCATATAATTCAAAAAGCACTTAATACCTTAAAAGAAGAAGGCATCGCTGATGAAGTGCAGGTATTGATCGAACTGGAATTCAATATTATTGATGAACTTTTCAGCATTATGAGCACACGTGAGGTATCCTATAGACTGGAAAGCAGTGAAATGGCAAGCCCTCCTTCAGGTGAGGAAATCTACCGTCTTGCACCAAATCGCGGCTATCATCGTTCAGAGCCGAACGATCATTTTTTTAAGATCCGCAATGAGATCGTTCTTGCACTGCAGGAGGTTGGCATCGGAGTGAAATATCATCACCATGAAGTGGGCACATCTCAGGCAGAGATCGAGTTCAAATTCGGACCTGTCGAAAAAGCAACTGATGCCACAGTGCTGGCAAAGAATATTAGCCATAGGATTGCTAAAAAACACGGCAAGGTCATCTCTTTCCTGCCGAAGATCATTCCCGGAGAAGCAGGCAACGGCATGCACATCCACATGTTCCTGAAAAAGGACGGTAAAAATATCTTTAATGATCCAAATGGTTTATATAAATTAAGTAAAACCGCACTGTATTTCATCGGTGGAATTCTTAATCATTCCGCATCTCTGTCTGCTCTTACTAATCCAACCTCAAATTCCTACCGCCGTTTGATCGCCGGGCTTGAAGCGCCTTCAAAAGCTGTATTTGCAGAGGGCAACCGCTCAGCAGCAATAAGAATTCCAGCTTACGTAAAAGATCCCGAAGAACGCAGATTCGAGTTCCGTCCAACCGATGCGACATGTAATCCCTACCTTGCTTTTGCTGCATTGATAATGGCTGGCATCGATGGTGTGCGAAACAAGATCGATCCAATTGAAAAAGGATTTGGACCACTCGAATCAAATCTATATAAATTGTCAGCAGAAGAATTGAAAAAAATTCCTTCATTCCCGGACACTCTTGAATTCGCTCTGCACAACTTAAGGATTGATAATGAATATCTTACTTATGGCAATGTTCTTCCGACCGATCTTTTGATGAAATGGATACGAATCAAGAGGAAAGACCTCGACGAAATGCGCAGAATCCCACATCCTTGGGAAATTGCACGATATTATGATTTGTAATTATTAGTTTTATAATATTAAATGGGCTCAGATATAAACAAAATAAAAAGAAAATCCTTACGATTATCGGGATATGATTATTCCAGTGTTGGAGTATATTTTATAACTATATGTACACTTTCAAGGAAAGCTTCTTTTGGTTCTATAGTAAGTAATAAAATGATTTTATCTCCTATTGGAAAAATTGCTCGCAGTTTTTGGAGTGAGATTCCGAATCATTTTAAGAAGACACAACTGGATCTCTTTATAATAATGCCAAATCATATTCATGGTTTGATCAAAATTCATTCTTCCGATGACGATGTAGCGGCTGAACATGTTCAGCCCAGAAATGCTTTCCAACATATTACAAAAGGTTCAATCGGTTCAATTATCAGACAGTATAAAGCATCTGTCACAAGATGGTGTAATCAGCACAGTTATAATAATTTTCGTTGGCAACGAAATTATTATGAACGAATCGTAAGAAATGAAAAAGAACTTAATAAAATAAGAGAATATATTATCTCCAATCCTTTTAAATGGCGGTTTGATAGAGATAATGTAGTATCAATTAATTTCAACAAGGATTTAGATGAATATTACAAAGACATTTATGAACATAAAACTTTTTAGGTTCAACATGTTGAACCGCTACTGTACAAAAATAAATTTATAATTTAGGGAGTATATTTATGCATGAATGGGCACTGGCTGATGCGGTTATTACCACTGCAAAAAAAGTCGCACAAAAAGAAAATCTAAAAAAGGTCACCGAGATCGTTGTAAAAATTGGTGAGCTGCAGACCATTTCGAGGGAAATCTTTGATACTGCATTGCAGGAGGTTCTGAAAAGTGCACCCGACCTTTTTGATGAGGTCACCTGTACTCTTGAGATCGAACCGGCAGGTTTCAAATGCAGAAACTGCTCGCACGAATGGCTTTTCAGTGAAGTCAAAAAAGAGCTTGATGATGATGAAACAGAATCAATACATTTTATTCCTGAAACTGCACACGTATTCCTCAAATGTCCAAATTGTAAAAGTCCCGATTTTGAAATCGTGAAAGGGCGAGGCATCTGGGTGGATTCGATTGAGGGAGAGAAATGATATGAACCACGAAAGACACGAAAAACACAAAAAATTAATTTTCAAAGAAAAAAGTTATGCACTCCAGGGAGCTATTTTTGAAGTATATAAAAAAATGGGAATCGGCTTAAAATTGGCTCTATTAGTAAATTTTTCATCTTATCTACAAGTAAACACTGAAAGATTTTTGTTATGAAGCTAGGAAAAAAGAAAAAATGAATCTCCATCATTTTTTTTGTGAATTTCGTGCTTTTCGTGGTAAAAAAAATATTGATAGGCAGGAGAAATAATGGACCCTCGAATAAATGTTGTGGAAAAACGCCTTGAAAAAGTAGGCAAAATCATTGCAGTTGCAGGGGGAAAAGGCGGAATCGGCAAAAGCACAATTGCAACATTGCTTGCACTTGTTCTCGCAGACTCAAATCAGAAAGTAGGACTTCTTGACCTTGATTTCACCGGTGCTTCGACTCATACTATCCTCGGCATCGATGACTTTCATTTTCCTGATGAAAACGAAGGTATCATACCTCCAAAATATCATGGAATATCCTACATAACAATTGCAAATTTCACGCAAGATCACGCCACACCATTGCGCGGTCTGGACATTACGAATGCAATCTTGGAACTCCTTGCCATCACAAGATGGGATGAGCTTGACTACCTGATCATTGACATGCCCCCAGGCATCAACGATACGACACTTGATATTATACGACTTATCAAAAAGGTAGAATTTTGCATTGTCACTACTCCTTCGAAGATTACAACAAAGGTGGTAAAAAAATCTCTTGAATTACTGGATGATCTGGACATTCCAATTCTTGGTGTGATTGAAAACATGACCTTCCCTGCGACACCCTTTGCAAAAGAGGTTTTTGAGAAACGCTATCTCGGCACAATACCTTTTGATGAAACTTACGAAAAAGCAATTGGCGATAAAGATAAACTTCTTGAGACCACTCTTGCAAAAACATTGCGCAATTTTACTGCGCTCTGTGATAAAATGTGTTGATTGATTTCATTCATATAAAACAAGTTCATATTTGAAAATTGTTTATTTTTAATAGGAAGGTTTAGATCAGGTTCATCGATTACAGGGAGTCAAAGCACTCCCTATTTTAATATATTTTGACAGTTTTTTTCGTTTTTTAAGGATTGAATTAGTTTATTAGTATATTTAATGCAAATCATTGAAAGGAAAAAGTTTAAGAAAAAATGTCTGATCGAAACGAGATGATGCCCTTTATTGATATCAACAAGATCGATTCCGAAAAAAAAGCCGAAACGGCAGTCGAAGAACTTCGCAAGGCACTTCGACATCATAATTATCGCTATTATGTGCTCGATGATCCTGTTATCTCTGATGCGGAATATGATGAGCTTATGCAAAAGCTTCAAGCTCTTGAGCAGAGATATCCTGAACTGCAGGATCCAAATTCCCCTACCCAGCGAGTAAGCGGTGAGGTTAAAGAAGAACTCGGAACTGTTACACATCCTAAACCAATGCTCAGTTTGAAAGCAGTGTATAACAACAGCGAAGTGATTAACTTTGATGAAACCTGCAAGAAATCTCTTAATGAAAAAAATGTCGAATACGTTGCAGAACCCAAATATGATGGGCTTTCTATAGAGCTTATCTATGAAAATGGAAACCTTACAACTGCTGCAACGCGCGGTGACGGATATACGGGTGAAGATGTACTCAGCAATGTAAAAACGATCAGAGAAATACCTTTGCAATTGAGGATTGGAAATATTGTAATCCCGTCAAAAATCGCAATTCGTGGTGAAGTGTATATTCGCAAAGACGAATTCTATGTGCTTAATAAACAGCGGGAAAAAGAAGGAGAAGACCAGTTCGCAAATCCTCGAAATGCTGCTGCCGGTTCACTTCGTCAACTGGACTCAAAGATCACAGCAAAGCGACCGCTTCACATATTCCTTTATGAGATTTTACAATGCGAGGATTCCAGTTTTGAAACCCATTGGGATGAGCTTCTAGCATTCAAAGAATGGGGCTTGAAAGTCAATCTTCAGGAATCACGAAAGTGCAAAAATATTGCTGAAGCTCATAATTATTATATTGAAATGACTGAAAAACGAGATGACCTTCCCTATGAAATTGATGGCGTTGTATTTAAGATCAATGTCCTTGCAGACAGAGAAAAACTTGGCTTCCGTCAACGAGATCCACGCTGGGCAATTGCGTATAAATTCAAACCCCGTCAAGGAACTACTAAGCTGGAGGATATCATTGTACAGGTCGGCAGGACAGGCAGACTCACTCCTGTTGCAATTCTCAAACCGGTTCGCATTGGAGGTGTGGAAGTGAGCAGAGCGTCGCTTCACAATCAGAGCGAGATCGAAAGAAAAGACATTCGTATCGGTGATACAGTTCTCGTCGAGCGAGCAGGCGATGTTATCCCTTACGTTGTCAAACCGATAAAAGACAACCGTGATGATTCTGAAAAGCAATTTATTATGCCTGAAAATTGTCCCATATGCCACAGCAAAGTGATCATGAGCGAGGACAAAAAATCTGCCCGTTGTACCAATATAACCTGCCCTGCACAAGTGATAGAACGCATTATCCATTTTACTCAAAAATCAGCGATGAATATTCAAGGATTGGGCGGCAAAAAAGTGCGCCAACTTATGGATGCACACATTATCACTAGCATATCTTCGATCTTTGAATTGAAAAAGGATGAAGTCAAAAACCTCGAAAGATTTGGTGAAAGATCGGCACAAAATTTGATTGATGAGATTGAAAAAAGCAAAAATCAAACATTGCCGAGATTTCTGTTTGCTCTTGGCATTCCACTTGTGGGAGAGCATCTTGCCCGAGTGCTCGCAGAAAACTATCAAACACTCTTTTACATAAAGACTGCTTTGAAGGACGAACTCCTTTCTATATATGAGATCGGTCCGGAAGTTGCGGAAAGCATTACTACATTTTTCTCTCAGAACGAAAATCTTCTGCAATTAGAGAAACTCAAAGAAGCAGGACTCACTCTCGAGAATCCTGTATATAAAATCAGTGAGAAGAAGCTCCCTCTTGATGGTCTCAAATTTGTATTTACCGGAACGCTTCATGAATGGACACGCAGCGAAGCTCAAAAGATGGTTGAAGATTTGGGTGCCAAGTCAACTTCGAGTGTGAGCAAGGAAACCGACTATGTAGTTGTAGGTGAAAATCCCGGCTCAAAAGTTGATAAAGCACGAAAAAATAATGTCACTATATTAGATGAAGAAGAATTTAAGACGTTTATTCAGCAAAGAAAATAGGAATAAATAATGAATGCAACCCCAGCAACAGCAATAATGATAAAACAGAAAAAAATTGTCTCTGCCTTTTTATCAAACGATTGCGCCTCGATTGAAAACGCAAAATCGCTCGACGAGCTTGGGCTTCGAGAATCACTTATTTTCAAAAACCTAGAATTAAAAGGTGTTTTTGTTAAATGTTCCGGTGGCAAGTACTATTTAGATCAGAAAATTTGGAATCAGATCAGAAAAACAAAATTGATCTTCCTTGCAGCAGCTATTGTGATAGCGGTAACCCTGGTTTTATTAAATGTGTTATAATTTTTTAATTTAGGAGTTTTTAATGAAAAGAGCACAACGCCGAATCGCAGAAGGTATCCTGTTCACAGACATGTACCAGCTTACAATGGCTCAGATGTTTTACAGACAGGGCATACATGAGAAAACCGTTCAGTTCGATCATTTTTATCGAGCCAATCCTGACTATGGAAAGCATGAAGCCGGGTTTTGTATCAATGCGGGACTGGAATGGTTGCTGGATTGGATGAAAGATGCCCGATTTCGGGAAAAGGATATTCAGTATCTGAGAAAGCATAAAGCGAGACAAAGTGGAAAATCATTATTCAAAGAGGACTTTTTACAATATCTTCTTGAATATGGCAACTTTGACAATATTACACTCCGGGCAATTCCAGAGGGCAGGGTTGTTCATCCGAATGTGCCGTTGACAACTGTGCAGGGTCCCTTTGCAATGGCACAAATTCTGGAATCACCTCTTTTGAACTTCTTGAATTATCAGACCTTGATCGCCACAAAAGCTGCACGAATTCACGTAGCCGGTAAAGGAAGACCTCTACTCGAATTTGGCATGAGAAGAGCTCAGGGGCTTGGCTCGCTTGCAGGTACTCGAGCAGCACTCATCGGTGGCGCCGATTTCTCCTCTAACACAGGCATATCCTATGCACTGGGCAATCCACCAAGTGGAACCCACGCACATTGCATGGTGCAGGCATTTATGGCTCTTGGGCATGATGAACTCGATGCATTTCGGGCATATGCAGATGTCTATCCGGACGATTGCCTGTTACTTGTTGATACGATCAATACCTTGGAGGGCGGCCTCCCGAATGCAATAAAGGTTTTTGAAGAACTTCGCAGAAAAGGACATGAACCTGTTGGAATTCGTCTTGATTCCGGCGATCTGGCATACCTTGCAATTCAGTCCGCAAAGATGCTGAACAAAGCAGGTTTCGAGGATGCGGTCATCGTGCTTTCCAACGCACTCGACGAACTCGTAATCTGGCAGATCGTTACTCAGATCAGAGAGGAAGCCTCACAAAACGATGTCGATCCAGACAAGCTTATAAACCGGCTTGTGTATGGAGTTGGAACAGGACTGATCACCTCTGAGGGTGCTTCAGCTCTGGATGGTGTTTACAAACTTGTGTCTATTGAGAAAAATGGCGAACTATTTCCCGCAATGAAGCTCTCGGGTGCAAAAGAAAAAATATTGAATCCGGGAAACAAAAAAATATGGCGTATCTATGATGTGCGGGGAAAAGCGACTGCCGATCTCATCGCAATGTACGATGAAGATCTTCGAAATAGAGATCAAATTACTCTTCATCATCTTATTGAACATACCAAGAAGCGAACTCTTCTGAGAAACGAAATATCAAAACTTGAAGAACTGCATATTGATATCCTGAAAGACGGCAAGCTTGTGTATGAACTGCCCACATTGGAGCAGATCCGCAAAACAAGAATAAAGGATATTGATAGCCTAGATCCTGGCGTAAAGCGTTTCGTAAATCCCCATTTCTATCATGTTTCGCTCTCAAAAAAACTTTGGGATACAAAAGAGCAATTGGTCGAAAAACTGAAGGCATAATGCCAAATTAAAAATCTGTTTATTGACATCCAGAGTAACAAAAAAAAAATACAACACCAATATGATGTGGGGAAGTAGCTCAGCTGGGAGAGCACAGCGTTCGCAATGCTGCGGTCGAGGGTTCGAGTCCCTTCTTCTCCACCATTCTTAAAAATTAAACTACATGTGGGTCGAGAAGATCAAATTATAAAACCCGGCAGTAATCAATTTTACTGAAGTTTCGAAGGAGTGGAAATTACTTAATAAATCATATTTAACCTTTATAATATATTCTTCGAAAGATGAGTAAGATTTGAGTTCTTCCCGACAAGTCGGGACTAATATCAAATAAAACTCTAAATGATAAATATCAAATTAGCTCCAATTTAGAAATTCAGAATCCAAATACTATAAAATCACAAATCACAAATTCCAAATTTTATTAGACCCGTTCTACGTAGCAGTAGCAACCATTCTACGTAGTACTATGAAGGATGAACTGCTACTGCGAAGGGTGAATAATTAGTAATTTCCACGACAACTTGTTGGTAAGTTTTATTTATTAAGTGCTTGATTTATATTTATCTCTTTTATACAGGGATACCCAAAAAAATTCGATGAAGCTTCTCTGGATAGTGCATGAATAAAGTGTTTACGGAAAATTCTTAAATTCTGGTTACCAAGCCCCAGCTTGGTAACCCATAATTCATATTAAAATCATCACACAATTTGTATCCATCCCTGCTGTTGTCACCCTGAGCTTGCCTGCTTGGGCGTAATGAAATGAAGACCAGTCGAAGGGTCTGTCCCACTTCGCACTTCGAGAACCTCAGTGTGACAGTGCTTTTAACTATTATGGTTATTTCTTTCTTTTACTATTTATACGGATGATATTCAATAAGCTTTCCTTAAAGTGTCATGAATATGAAAAATTTTAGGGGTACGCCAAATTATCTCTTTTATAAACTTGACATAGTTTTGTGCTTTTGTTTTTTTAATCAAAAATTTTTGAATAAAAGTGAAAAATAAAAAAATCTAATCAAATCAATGGAGGATATTGATGAAAAAGATTGCACTTTTGATGGTATTTTGTCTTATGCTTTTCTCCTCAATTGCATATGCAACGCAATATAATGACAGTTGGGGAAATCATGGATTCAGCATCTTACGGCAAAATTCCTCTGACATCTCATTGAATTTTTCCATTCAGGAGTATTTTACTTCCGATAAGGAAATTGATGGTGAAACTCTCCAAAGCATTCACATTCCCGGAGTTTTCCTTCCCAATAACGAAGGTGCACCAGACCTTCCCGGCATGAGCAGATATATCGCAATTCCGGAAGGAGCATTCGTTACTTTTGATATTATTAATTATCGCACTGAGATCGTTCCTAATATGTATATCGCACCTGCTCCCCGTATTCCACTTGATACTGAGGATGGACCTCTTGATTACAATAAGGACATGCAGATATTCTCAAAAAATGAGTTCTATCCTGCAGAGCCGGTTGTAATTTCTGAAGTAAAACAAATTCGTGGCGTTGATGTCGTTATCATTGGCATCACACCATTCCAGTACAATCCCGTTACAAAAGAGATGATCGTGTATCGTGACATACAGATCGACTTGAATTTCGTCGGTGGCAACGGTCAATTCGGCGAAGACAGACTTCGCAGCAAATGGTGGGATCCTGTGTACAGACAAGTAATTCTCAACTATGAATCAATTCCTGAAAAAGATTATTCTTACACCTCTTCAAAGGATGATGGATGCGATTACCTTATTGTTGTTCCTGACAATTCAGATTTTATAGCATGGGCAGATTCTATTAAGAATTTCCGCCAAAAGCAGGGCATTATCACACAAGTTGTGAACCTTTCTGAAATTGGTGGCAACACAACCTATGCTTTGGAAAATTATTTCAATACAGCATATGACACCTGGGATCCTGCTCCTGCAGCAGTGTTATTGCTGGCTGACTATGGCACAGGCGGTGCAACCGGAACAGGTATTATCTCACCTTCATTCGGCGGTTGTGTTTCTGATAATGTTTATGCAGATGTAGATGGAGATGATTTGCCGGACATGCATTTTGCGCGTATTACAGCCAGAAACTATAGCGAGTTAGAGATCACTATCTCAAAATTCCTTGATAATGAAACAGATCCTCCTACAAACCCTGGTTTTTATGATCATCCGATTACTGCACTTGGTTGGCAGGATGACAGATGGTTTCAAATTTGTTCGGAAATTGTTGGTGGATTTTGGAATAATATACTTGGAAAGCAAACAACAAGGATAAACGCATTAGGATCTCCAGCATACAATTATAATACTGGTCCTTGGTCTACTGCGACTAATACAAATACTGTAATGAATTACTTCGGTCCTTCTGGATTGGGATATATACCCAGCACCCCTCAAGAATTAGGTGGATTTACCGGGGGGAATGCTACTATGGTAAATAATGCAATAAACAGCGGAGCATTTATGCTTCAACATCGTGATCACGGTGGTGTCACAGGATGGGGTGAACCCGACTACGATATTGGCGACTTGAGCGGATTATATAATGATGACCTCATATTTGTGTTCTCAATCAACTGTTTAACAGGAAAATTTAATTCATCTTCAGAATGTTTTGCAGAAGCTTGTCATCGTTATGAACATCGTGCACTTGGTGTTATCGCAGCTTCAGAAACCTCATATTCCTTTGTGAATGACACCTATGTCTGGGGCATGTATGACGGGATGTGGCCTCAGTTTATGCCGGACTACGGTGCAGGTCCATCAAATGCAGATTGGATATATCCCTGTTTCGGTAACTCAATGGGTAAGATCTTCCTCGAGGGCTCAAGCTGGCCTTATAACACAAGCAGTAAACAAATAACCTATTACCTCTTCCATCATCATGGAGATGCCTTCCTTACAGTGTACTCAGAGATGCCGCAAAACCTTGCTGTAACTCATGATGCTGCTCTTCTAAGTGGTATCACTTCCTTTGATGTGACCGCAAATGCCGGAGCTGATATCTGCCTTTCTGTTGATGGAGAAATAATCGGCACGGGTGTTGGTAATGGTTTGATGCCTACCCCAATTTCTATTGAATCACAGCTTCCCGGAACAAACGTTCTGGTTACTGTCGTAAAACAAAATTATTATCGTTATGAAGATATTGTAAATGTTATTCCACCTTCCGGACCATATGTCATCTATGAAAATCATTCAATCAACGACTCAGGCGCTAACAACAATGGAGTTATTGACTACGGCGAAGATATTCTACTTGGCTTAACGTTGAAAAATATGGGAATTCAGGCAGCTGATAACGTGGTGGCAACACTTACAACAACAGATACACATATCTCTTTCTCAGATAATACAGAGAACTTTGGCACAATCGGAGCTGATCAATCTTCTACAATAAATGACGCATATGAATTTAGTGTTTCAAACAATGTTGAAGACCAGCATTATGTGCTTATCGACGTGAATGTAGAGGGTGATCCGGGATTAAAAGAAACATGGGATACCTCTTTTGGAGTCATCATCAATGCTCCTCATTTCTCTGTTGGAACACTCACGATCAATGACGCAACAGGCAATAACAATGGTTGTCTCGACTCTGGAGAAACTGTTGACATTATAGTGGACGCGACCAATGATGGACACGCCACTTCTCCTGATGCAACCGGAACCCTCACGTGCAATAATAGCTTTATTACTATCAATACTGGTTCTTATGACTTTGGTAGTTTTAATACAGGTCAGACCAAGTCAGCCGTGTTCAATATTACTGTTGCAAATAATGCTCCGAACGGTGCGAATATTCCTCTTGAGTTCAATATAACCGGGGGTAACTATAGTGCCACAGAAATGTTCTATGAATATGTCGGACTTTCAATTGAAAATTTTGAAACCGGTGATTTCACAGCTTATAACTGGGTCATGGGTGGAAGTGCAGATTGGACTAACGATACGATAAACCCATATGAAGGCACCTATTGTGCAAAATCCGGCGCTATTGGAAACAACTCAACTACCGAGCTTTCTCTTACTATAGACACTAATGCAGGCGATATCTCATTCTGGAGAAAAGTTTCCTCAGAAAACGACTATGATTATCTGCAATTCTATATTGACGGCGTACAGCAAGATCAATGGGCAGGTGAAGTAAGCTGGGGTGAAGTGTCATTCTCCGTTGACGTTGGCAATCATACCTTCAAATGGGTCTATGATAAGGATAATTCTACGACTGGAGGTCAGGATTGCGCTTGGATCGATTTTATAACCTTCCCGCCGGTTCTTTCGCCCTTCCCGGTATTCTATCTGTCGCCAACATCTCTTGATTTCGGACTGGTTGAAGTGGGACATGATTCCACAAAGCAATTCACGATCTATAATCTTGGTAGTGGAACATTAACTGGTTCCATTACTACTACTGATTGTTACTCCGTTGCGGAATCCGACACCACCCCACTCAGAAATGTTCTGGATTATTCAATTTATATGGGCGAAAGTATGACCTACGATCTGACTTTTGCTCCGCAGAACGCACAGAGCTATGACGGAGAAGTGCTTATCGCAATTAATCCCTTTACTGCAAAATATCTTGATGTGTTCGGCACAGGTATTCCGCAAGTTAGTGCCGATGACAACACATACTACGACCATACCTCAATACTAGGAAACTTCCCGAATCCTGCCAAAGGTTCGACTGTGATAAAGTATCATCTTAAGGGCAGCGCCATGAACCAAGACGCAACAATTAAGATATACAATATTTGCGGTGAGTTTGTAAAAACAGTGCAGGGTACCGGCGGCGGTGCTCAGATCGATATCTCAGATATGGCAACAGGAATTTACTTCTACAAACTTGAAAATCAGAATTTTGATGAAGTGAAAAAGATGATACTCGTGAAATAGCCATTCACATATATAAAAAGAAAACCTCGGATCTTTCGGTCCGAGGTTTTTTATATTATACACAGAAAATCTTATATCTTTTTTGCGATGATCTTCATTCCTCTGGAATCCTTCATAAAGTGTGATTTATTCCAATCACCAAAAATTCTCTCAATCTGCATTCCCGCCACGCCAAGCAATCTTTCAATTTCGTTATAATCATACAATCTAATGACAAAAGGTGTATCTTTTCGCTTACCGTCACGCACGATAATTCGATTGTTAATCAAGCGTCTGGTTTTAAGATCAAATGCGTTGCGGTCTATCATAAGGTCTTCATTCTTTTCGTGCACAAAATAAGGATGGAAATCTTTGAGAAAGGCATCTCTGTTAAAGGTATCAAAGCAGAACAGTCCATTCTTATCCAATGATCCGGAGATGTTTTTCAGCACGTCAAGGTTCTGCTCATCAGTAAGTTCGTCACCATAAAAATACATATAATCTTCCGAATTGAAGACCCCCGTCAAAATCAAATTTGCATTCTTTTTTTTCTGACATAAACACCTCCGAAGTGGTTTTTTTCATTTGGATATCAGATTCAGCGTATCAATATTTACATAAATTTTGACATAATAATTGCACTTTGAGATAATTCATATGAAAAATAAATTTCGGGATGTGAGTATGATAAATACGGTAATTCTACTCGTTATTGGCTTGATCATAGGAATATTGATCACCTATTTCTTTATGCAGAAAAGAATTTCTTCCATAGAAAGAAAAATAAAGCAGACAGATGGGCTGCAAAATGAAAAAATTATTGCTGAAACAAAACTCCTTCAAAATGTTCAATACATCGAAGAGATCAAACTGGAAAAAGTAAAACTAGAAGACACAATATCCTTATTACGACAGCAAGTTGAAAAACAAAAGGAAGAAGGGGCACGCCTGGAAACGAAGGTTCAGGAAACAGAAAAAAATATTCAGGAACAAAAGGAATTGCTCAAGCAGGCAACTGAGAGTCTTAGAGATACTTTTAATGCGCTTTCATCCGATGCACTGAAAAGCAATAATGAAACCTTTTTGAAACTAGCGAAGCAAAACCTGGAAACAATTCTGGAAAAGACAAAAAGCGAATTCGGCAAACAGGCGATCGAGGAAACGTTGGAACCTTTGAAAATTTCTCTTGAACGCTATAATCGGGAAATAAAAACCATTGAGAATCTTAGAAAAGAGGATCTCGGCAGTTTGAAGGAGCAGATCACTCAACTTGCGAATTCCAGTGAAAATCTTAAGAAGGAAACTGCAGGTCTGAAAAATGCGCTCAAACGACCTGAAGTACGCGGCAAATGGGGAGAGCTACAGCTTAGGCGAGTTGTCGAGCTAGTGGGCATGTCAGAATATTGTGATTTTTCAGAACAGGTCAGTGTGCAAACTGAGGAGGGACAGCTTAGGCCAGACCTCATAGTATATCTTCCGGGGCACAGGAATATTGTGGTTGATTCCAAAGCTCCTACGAAATATTTCATGGAAGCCTATGAAGCTGAAACTGAAGAAAAAAGAGAAGCTGCTAAGATAGCTTATTCACGCGCTGTTCGTCATCATATGAATGAACTCTCCAAAAAGAATTACTGGAAACAGTTTGAGGATGCACCCGACTTTGTAGTTCTTTTTCTGCCCGGCGAGTCCTTTTTCTCAGCAGCATTAGAGCTCGATAACAAACTCATCGAAGACGGAATTCAGAATAAAGTCATAATTGCAACACCTACGACCTTCATCGCTCTTCTTCGCACAGTTGCGATGAGTTGGCAACAGCAAAAATTAACTGAGAATGCTAAACAGATCGCAGAGACCGGCACCGAACTATACGAACGTATCTGCACTTTTCAGGAACACCTTGATAGAGTTGGTTCAAGCCTTGATGCTTCTGTGAAACAATATAATAAAGCGGTTGGTTCGTTCACGAGCAGAATCGTTCCCGGAGCTCGCAAACTGGAAGAACTCGGCGTGCAGCAGACAAAGAAAAAACTTCAAGAAACCCAGAAAATTGACACAAACCCTCGTACACTTTCGCCGGAATAAAATCGTGACAAAAAAATGGTGGGCGATGTAGGATTCGAACCTACGACTTCTTCCTTGTAAGGGAAGCACTCTAGCCTCTGAGTTAATCACCCACGTGGGACAAAATGTAAAGATTGTTCTTCAAACGTCAAGAATATTGACATCAAAAATAACCTTTCATTTCATGCAAATCTCATGAATAAAGTAAAAATCTTTCTGCTTATTCTTATCTTGCTCATTCCTCTCTACCTTTCAGGAGAAATGGAATTGACGATTGCCCGTGTGCAATATGACGGCGGCGGGGATTGGTATAATGACACCTCAGTTATTCCGAATCTCTGTGATGAGATCAATTCACGAACATTGATCAAAGCATCATCCGAACAAGCAATCGTTTCCCTTAAAAATAATTCCATTCTGAACTATCCCTTTCTGTATTTGACCGGACATGGTAACATCAGTTTTTCTGAGGAAGAGTGCACAAATCTACGGAATTACCTTGAAAAAGGCGGATTCCTTTATGTCGATGACGATTACGGTCTGGATGAATACTTTCGCAGGGAATTTGCAAAGGTATTTCCTGAAAAAGAGCTTCAGGAATTGCCAGCTTCTTTTCCACTTTTTGATTGTTACTACACCTTCTCAAATGGACTTCCAAAAATACATGAACATGACGGAAAAAGACCCCAGTCATTTGCTTTATTTGATGAGCATGGCAGAATGATGGTCTTATATACCTATGAAACAAATATTAGTGACGGATGGGCTTCCCCGGAAGTTCATAAAGATCCCCCACATATACGTGAACAGGCATTTCAAATGGGAATCAACATCGTATATTACGTGCTTACTTACTAAAGAATAATCATGAAAATAATCTGCATTTCGGACTTACACCAGCGTCTTTTTGTGGATAAAGAAGAGCAGGAAAAACTGGATACTTTTTATTCCTTTCTTGATGCACTTATTGCTGACCCGCCGGACAAACTCATTATTGCCGGCGACCTTTTTGATGTCTGGTTTGAGTACTCAATGGTCATTCCAAAGGCGCTCTTTGAAACTCTTCATAAACTGAAAACTCTTATCAAGCAAGGCACGCAGGTTATATATGTTGCAGGAAATCATGACTTTGTGTTCAAGGATTTCTTTCAATTAAATCTGCAAGCTGAGGTTTATAAAAGTGACTATGTTTTTACTTGTGCAGGAAAAAAGTTTTATGTATCACACGGTGATGAATATACCTCTAATGACCTGCAATATCATGTGTTGAAAAGCATTATGCGAAATCCTCTTGTTCATAGACTTTTCAGTTGGGTTCACCCAGATGTCGGGTTAAATACCGGCAAACTCATGTCGCGTTCCAGCAGTAATTTCAACAAATCCCAAAAAACTCTGAGAAAGCAGGAAAAGGGATTGATCGAATTCTCAAAGAAGCTGTTTGAAGAAGGATTTGATTACACTATAATGGGCCATATTCACAATCCACGGATGCTCCATCTCGATAAAGGAACCTATATCAACCTTGGAGATTGGATAAGACATTACAGCTATCTTGAAATTGTGGATGATAAAGTTGAATTGAAATATTGGAAGTAGCTATTTGTAAAGTAAAGGCAAAATCGAGATTCTGATCTCTTCCTTTAAATTATTACCTTCATAATCAGTTGTTTCTTCGGAGATAATCAAAGAATATGGTACATAATTTTTCAACAGTTTTTTCGGTTTCACTACAAAGGTATATCCTTGCTCCTTTTTAATCGTGAGTTCGACCTCTTTATTATCTTCAGAATTGATAAGCGAAATTGAAATATTATCTAAAGGAATGATCTTGCTGAATCTAATACGGAACTCCGGTGATAAGATGATGACTGTCTGACCATCTTCATGAGAGAGGGAATCCAATTCCAACAAAGTGGTATCCGGCAATTGCCTGTTGACAAAACTGATCGTATCCAACCCGGTTATGTTATCTCTGAAATCTTGAATATCCTTTAGCTCAAGCAGACAAGAATTCGTATCAGGCACTCCAGTCATACATTCGATATTTGAACCGATAATAATAGTTTCATAGAGAGGAAGTATACGCTTCGTTACCTTATCAATAACCCTTATTGAACGAATATTTTTTATGTCCTCGCTGAAAAGGAGTGTGAGATGTTGTGCGCTTTCGGTCACTATTTTCTTCCGAACCGGCTTGGTCGTATCCTGAAAGGCAAGGGTAAGTGTTATCTCGTTCTCAGGATCATCCAATTTTACAATTTTCTCATCGAATAGTTCACGTTTTCTGTCGACATCTGAATTTTTATTTTCATCCAAAAACGCAATAACCGATATTTCTTCCGAAGGAATATTATCAAAAGTAAAATTCTGAAGTTTTTCAGCATTTTGCGATGTAATGAATATTGTATCCTGAGTATTATAGAGCTGCACGAAATACATCCCCTGTAGTTCAGAAACTCGTTCATCCAATTCTAGATTAACGTCCAATTTGCATGGAGAAATGCTGTCGGAAGTAGAAAAAATAAGAGAGTGTGCTCTCTCAAGTGAATTATCTCGAAGGTCTTTGCACCTGGTGTCAATAGTGATTAGATAAGTCTGACCCTGCTTGAGCTCTTCCTTGAATGTGATCGTTACACTTTGCTTACCAGAGGTGATCTTTTTCTTCATCACTGGAGGATAAATATGCAGTGCATCTTCAAAAGAACGCTCATCAATAGTTTCCGAAAAGGTGATATTGATCTCATTATTTTGAAAATTCTTAGTTAAATTTACAGGTTCAAAATCTATGATCTCTGGAGGTGTCGTATCCTTGGGACCTCCTGTAGGTGGCTTGTCTTTGCCGCAAGAAATAAAAGTAAAAATAATAAGGCACATTACCGATGCAGTAAGAATTTTTTTCATATGAGAAACAGAAACTTGACGGAATTTTACTGTCAAGATAACTTATCCAGAAATCAATGAATAAAAGTAATTACTTGACGAGTTTTTTTGAAAAAGAATGTTTTATTTAAAATAACATGGAGGCTTACATGAAAAGAAAAGTTTTTGTGATCGCCATTTTGTTAATTGTTCTTCTTGTTTCTCTAGCAAGTATTCAGGGATGCGGCAAGAAGAAAACCGGTGAACCCCAACCACCTAAAAAAATAGAGGTTACCAAACCAGGAGAACAGACAACGGACACAACTCAATCGGCACAGCAAGTTGTAAAACCCAAGAAGGTGCCACCTCAAGAAGCAAAAGTTTATGAGCTTCAGGTTGCTGCCAGCCCGAGTTATGCAAACATCATCACAGAGAAGAACAAGCTTGCACAGTACGGATACGAGACCAAGATCACGACTACTAAGAAAAACGGAAAATTGTTTTATCGTCTTCGTCTCAAGGATTTGTACTCGGCGCCCGATGCTAATGAATTGGGAAAACAACTTAAGGCAAAGTTCCCTTCAATTAATGATTATTGGTTAGCAAAAGTTAAATAAATAGTTCACCATACTATTATAATCCCAACATTCTTATGTTCAGAATGAAGGGATTTTTCTATCTTTATGAAGAAGGATAAAGAACTCTTCCGTAGCTGGACCATTATTGACCTCGATAATTTCCGTCATAATGTAAAACAGCTCAGAAATTATCTGTCTGCAAACACGCAATATATGCAGATCGTGAAAGCTGATGCCTATGGACATGGCTCAGTCGAAATCGCACGGGAAGCCGACAAGTTAGGCATCCAATGGCTTGGAGTGGCGAACACCGATGAAGGTGTTTTGCTCCGACTGGAAAATATAGACAAGCGAATACTCATTCTCAGCCCTTCCTTTGATACAGAAATAGAAACATTGATTTCCTATGACCTTACTCCATCAATTTCGGACATGCACTTTGCTCAAGCACTCGATGCTTATGCAAAAAAACATCATAAGAACCTCCCAATACACATACTTTTTGATACAGGCATGGGTCGCGCAGGATTTTTATGGGAAGAAGCTGAGATCATTGCAAACTCGTTCAAGGCGCTGCGGAATCTTGAAATCGAGGGGCTTTCCTCTCACTTTTCAATGAGTGAAACAGAGGATATTTCCTTTGCAGAGATACAGAACAACCGCTTCAAAAAGATCATCGAGATTTTTAAAAATACTGGAATCGATCCGCCTTATAAACATATTGCCAACAGTGCTGCGATCATCAATTTTCCGCAATCCCAGCACACGATGATACGTGCCGGCTTACTTACCTACGGTATTTACACTTCAAAAAATCTTAAAGATAAGGTCGAACTTAAACCCGTCATGACGTTCAAGTCAAAAATTGGTTTGATCAAAGAATTTCCTGAGAATGTCGGTATAAGTTATAATCAGACCTATATTACAAAAAACGTTACAAAAGCTGCAATTCTTCCTATCGGTTATGGTGACGGATACAATTTTCTTCTTTCAAACTGTGGCAAGGTTTTAGTTCATGACAAAATATGCCCTATTCTTGGACGTGTTACAATGGATATGATCGTCGTGGATATTTCCAATGTAAAGAAGGCGAAAGTTGGTGACGAAGTTACCTTGGTCGGAAGTGAAAAAACGAACTCAATCTCGATCGAAGAGCTAAGTTCGTTGTATAATGGACTTACCTATGAGACGGCGTGCAATCTTGGACACCGTGCCCAGAGAATTTATATTAAGGATCACAAAGATGCAGCGATCGAGCCCATTTCCAGAAGGACTTTTATCGCAAAGGATTTTACTGACACAACATTGGAGAAGGTTATCGAAACTTCTCTTAACCAACGGCTTAACAGCAGCGAGATCGGCAGTATTGTGTATCAAGAAGTACTGAAAAAACTATTTTACCGAGCTGACAGAGAAATGAGCTGGAAAAGGGATTTTATTCATGAGATAGTACTCTCAGAAACTGATCTCGATCCGGTTGTATCAAAGTTTTTCTATCATACTAAAACAAAATTGCGTTATAAAAAGAGACTCACTCGCGAAACATTCAAGATCGTATGTGCAACAAGCCCGAAAGATCTGGAGCAGTATTTTCTTTCTCCCGAAGTTGAATATCGCTGGCTACTTGATAGCAAAATAGATCTCATGAACTCATTTCAGATCGATAAGATCATGATAAATGATCTGGTGCTTCGTCATACTATTATTCAAAACGGCACTTCAGAAAGGGAATCCTCCAATCTTGAAATCGAGTGCTCCCATCCAAAACTGCGGGATCTTCTTGGAAAAGAAGTGCAATTCACCATCGATACAGTCACCTATTACCCGAAAAATAAACATCAGTTGACCATCTACATTGCAGAACTCACAAAGGGAATAACCATGACCTTTGATTATGCCCATACGAATATAGAAAGAGTGGAACTTATTCCCATTTTTTCCGGTAAAGAGAAATATCCACCTGAGAAGATCAAGGGCAGAAAAATTGTCATGAAAAGTTCGTCAGATGAGTGGTTTTTCCCAAACAGTGGTGTCGTTTTTGTCTGGTAATTTTTTTCTTAATAAGAATTTGTGCAAAAATATTGACATAAATATCGATTTTAATTCTCAACAATAGCGGAGAATATATGGTTTCAAAATTTCAGAAAATTAGATTAGGCATATTCACATTAGTTGGATCGGTTTTGTTATTAGCCCTGGTGGGTATCATAGTTGGCACAAAATTTTTTGACAAAAAGGACTTCTACTTTATCGCATATAAAGATCAATCAGTCAGTGGTTTAAATGTTGGAAGTGCTGTCCAATACCATGGGATCAGAATTGGAAGGATCGAAGACCTCTCTATTGATAAGAAAGATGTAACTACTGTAATCGTTGAGGTCAGTGTCAAAGCAGGAACTCCTATTAAAAAAGATGTGAAAGCTGTGATGGCAGCAGTAGGTATCACGGGACTGAAGCAGATCGAGCTGGTTGGCGGTGACCCCCGCGAAGAGAACCTAAAACCAGGTTCCTACATTCAGCCCGGTGAATCAACATTGGATGTGATTACCGATAAAGCTCAAGATATCGCTCAGAAAGTTGATGAAATTTTGAGGAATATTGCTAATACATTTGATGAGCGTACGCAGCAGAATATTCAGGATGCCATTGCAAATACGAACAATTCCCTGAAAAACATCAACCTTATTCTGGATGATAACAGGGAAAGCCTCAATGAAAGCATTGAAAATATTGCACGTATTTCATCAGAGTTAGCTAATCTCCTTACCACTATTAATTACGTCACCCAGCAGCTTGATCTCGACCAGTTCAATATGACTGTCAGTAATATTGATAAATCCGTTGGCAATCTTACCGAAGCATTAAATAATATCAATTACACTGTTCTGGAAAGCCAGGATGATGTTATTGAAACCATCCGCCTTCTCAAGGAAACCATGCAGAATATAAACGAATTTTCACGCATGATCTCGGAAAATCCATCACTTCTCCTTAAGTCAAGTTCAGGGGATTCATATCCTGGAGGACCATAATGAAGAGTAAAAATATTATAATTATCATTCTTGCCATCTTGGTTTTTGGCTGTTCTCGAATGCAGTGGGCTCGATTCTATCTGCTTGATTATGTCCCTCCCGTTACACAAAGTGACATACTCGAGACACCCTATCCTTATAATGTGCAGGTAAAAGATTTTAAGATCGATAAGACCTACGATAATTCGCGTATAGTCATTCGTCAGTCTGCTCATGAAGTGTATTATGACCGGTGGAGCTTATGGGCACGCCGACCTCCCGATGCCATGACAGCACTTATTATTAATCATATCAGAGCCCTGAATCTTGTTGAGGAATGCAAAAAGACATATCTGGATAAACGTCCCGACTACATTATCACAGGCACGATCCATAATATTGAAAAATACTTCAGCGACATTCCCTTAAATGAGTTTCAAAGAGCTGATCTGCGTATGACCATACAAATGCTGGAAGTGAAAACCAATAATACGGTAGTAAGTTACGAGATTAAAAGGTATGCCCCCTTATATACGAAAAGCATGAGCTTCTTTGCAAAAACATTAAGTGATACACTAAGAAATGAGATAACTATTTTTCTTAGAAAAGTTCAGGAATATTTTGAAACATTACAAAAAAACCAGCCAGCCCCAACACAGGGCGAGTAGCAATATAGTTGCGGAGGAAAAATGAAAAAAGCTTTTTTCATAATCATTATTTTAATAACGGTTTTGACCGGGAATGCCTTGGCTCAAAGCCAGAAAAGTTCGAATCCCTTTACTGAAGAAAATTACAGTACGTGGTATACACCAGAGCCAACGAGACAGCTTGCGGAAGAAGGGATTGACGATCAGCTTGGCATGGGTAGGATCTTCGTTCCCGCTATGTCAAACCCCGAGCTTGAACCTGAATACATGATCTGTCAAAATGGTCAATTGGTGAAAGGCAGATGTCCGGTCGGTCAAAGCATTTTTGTGGCTCCCGGTTCATACACACTGGAAATCGGTTCGGCACTTTTAGAAGATCAAAGGGTAAAGGTCGATGTAACTCTGAAAGCAGGTCAAACACGAATAATTGAACCAACCTGGGGTGGACTTATTGTTAAGATCATCGACCAGAACAGAAATTTCCTTCGCGAACCATACGAGATTTATCAGATCGATGATTACAAAAACAGCATTGGCATGAAGTATAGTGCCGAGGAAGACCAGCCCGGAGAAAAACAAGAAACTTGGCTCCTCAAACCCGGTGTTTACAAGATCATCAAATACAAAGAATCCCCGAAAACTTTTACAAATTTCACTACTATACGTGTAATGGAAGGTATGCTGGAAGAGCTTACAATTGTAATGGAATCCACAACAAAAAATTTCATTGGTGCCGGTCTTCTTCCGGAAATGAAGGAATCCGATCAGATACATGCATGGAAATACTATACTTCCATCAAGGGAAGCTTCCTTCTCAGCAGCGATAACTCTGCCAACAAGGATAAATCTGTTACAAACATCACGTTGAGCACAAAATTTTATAATGAGCTCAAATATGATGCTTTCCCCCACTATTTCTCTTCGAGACAAAATCTGAATATTGGTTTTACAAAGGAACAGGACAAGGACTTCCGTATATATTCGAATTCGCTTCAACTGCAACCAACATATATTTTCTACTTTATAAAATCCTTTGGTGTGTACGGTCGATTTCGTCTTGGCTCAAATGTTTTCCCGACCATGTTCTATTTCGATTCCGACCAACCAACTATCTATAAGATAAATACAAAAGGTGACACTGTTGATGTCATTCTTGGTGATGATAAAGTTCAAATCACCCCCATGATGTACCCCTTAAGTCTTGAAGAAGGTATGGGTCTGAATCTTACTATCTTTAACACTAATACAAGCAATTTGTATGTTAAAACCGGTTTGGGATTTTCCCAAACCCTCAATTCAGATGTCTATGAACAGGACGTCACGCAAACTAATGTATTCAGAGAACTTGAATCCGTAAACCTGAGTGGTTTTGAAGGAAATGTTGGTGGTGACTTCCGTATCTCGAATAACATTAACTATGTTTTTGAGTTCTATACACTTTATCCTTTTGAAAAAAGCAGGGAGCAGGTTTTCCGGCTTGATAACACGCTCAGTTTCCGCATATCCAGTTATGTTTCTCTTGATTATACACTCACAGTAAAACAGGATGAGACCAAAACCTGGACGCAGGTGGATCATAATCTCTCGCTGGATCTGACGATCATCTCCTTCTGATATGAATTCCTTTGAATTCAAAGATAGAACACTCGTCTTAAATGACGAGCTCACCATAAATAACGCAGAAGCTTTTATAAAATTTGTTTCTGCAAATCTCTCTGACATAAGACAGAATACTAATTTTCACATCGATGCCGAATGTCTCAAGACAATAGACAGTGCGGGAGTTGCCGCCATCGATCAGGTCATAGAATCACTTAAGAAATTCTCAATCGAAACAAAAATAATTAATGCTTCAGAAAAAATTGAAAATTCACTCACTGTTTTTTCTTCGTTAGAATTAAGTGAAAAGGAATTCAGGAAACCACCAAAGCTTGGTTATATCGAAAATCTAGGTGATAAGATTTTCACCATTCTCAACAATATAAAATATTTCATTTACCTTGCTGCTGACATGTTTTTCTGGGGAGTTGCCGGTATCTTTTCCAAAAAGGGGCAACGCAAGGGAGAGTTCTTTGTTCAAAGCAACCTGATCGGCGTTAACGCACTTCCTATTGTTGGATTGATCTCTTTTCTGGTAGGATTCATTCTCTCACTTCAATCAGCCCAGCAGCTCAGGAGTTTCGGTGCAAATATTTTTGTCGTAGATCTTATCGCAATCTCCATGACCCGTGAGATGGGACCACTCATGACTGCGATCATCATTGCCGGTAGAAGCGGTTCGTCAATAGCTTCAGAAATTGCAACTATGAAGATATCTGAAGAGATCGATGCACTCAAAACAATGGGACTCAATCCCATTAAATACGTTGTCCTGCCAAAATTATATGCAATGACCATCTCAATGCCACTTCTCACTATTTTTGCAGACGTCATCGGAATTGCAGGAGGGTTCATTATTGGTATCACCTATCTCAAACTTAGTCCAACTGCCTTTGTGGACAGAATGGCAAATGTCATGGTACTGAAGGATATTATTACAAGTATTGTAAAAAGTTTTGTCTTTGCCTGGCTCATCACAATTGTTGGTGTTTTCTTCGGTCTGCGAGCAAAAGGTGGTGCCGGAGGGGTTGGACGATCAACGACTGCATCGGTGGTAACAGCGATCTTTATGGTCATTGTTGCAGACTCGATACTGGGTCTGCTATTCTACTAATCACAATGGAAAACATAATCGAAGTCAAAAAACTTATCACTGAGTATGATGAACGTCGTATATTGGATGGTATCAACCTTGACATTAAGGAGAATGAAGTTTTCATAATTCTCGGCGGAAGCGGCTGTGGTAAAACCACGCTCCTCAAACACATTATAGGACTACTCAAACCTGTCTCTGGTTCAATCAAGGTTTTTGGTGAAGAGATCACCACAATGGAAGATGAAGATTTAGATGAAATTCTCATGAAATGCGGAGTACTTTTCCAGAATGGAGCGCTTCTTAACTCTCTTTCGGTTGGAGAAAATATCGCCATTCCTTTGGAACAGCACTCAAACCTTGATAGAGAGCTTATCAATAGGATCATTGAGACCAAATTAAATCTTGTTGAACTTGCCAATGCAATGTACTTGTCCCCTGCAGAGCTCTCTGGAGGTATGAAGAAGCGTGCAGCACTTGCCAGGGCTATTGCACTCGATCCTCAAATACTTTTTTGTGATGAACCCTCAACAGGTCTCGATCCAATAACATCAAAAGCGATTGATGATCTTTTGCTTCAGCTAAAGCATCAACTCAATATGACCATTGTGGTCGTTACACACGAGCTTGCCAGCATTCATAGAATTGCCGACAGGATCGTTTTTCTTGATCAAGGAAAAGCACTTTTTGTGGGCACTCTGAAAGAAGCTCTAAATTCTGATATTAAAGAAATTCAAGAGTTTTTCACTGTGGGCAGGTTTGAATAGTATGATCGGCACACTACACTTAACCCGAATCGGGTTAAGAAAAAATGTATTGAAGCATTCAGACTCTTTCAGTTTTTATTTCGATAATTGAGTTTATTTTAAAAAGGTTATGATTAGAAATATGTTAGAAAATTATTCAAATATTTGGGAACCAATCCCAGTTAAATATAAAAAGATTTAACGGGACAAGTGAATCGGTTGAAAGTTCCTATCTTCTTATTAACCCTAAACTCGTTTGAGTTACAAAATTAATAAAATATTCACGGAGGTACAATGAAAAAATTACTCTTACTGATACTTAGTTTCATCTTTGTCGCAATGGCGCTCCATGCTGACGAACTTTCCCCGGTTGGTCGCTGGAAAACCATCGATGATGAAACATCACAGGCAAAATCAATCGTTAATATCTGGATTGAAAACGGTGAAATGAAAGGTAAAGTCGTAGAACTTTTCCGCAAACCTGACGAAGAACAGAATCCGGTCTGTGCAAAGGGCTCAGGAGATCTAACAGGCAAACTCATCAAAGGTACAACCATCATGTGGGGACTTACCGAAGATAAGAATGGCTGGTGGGATGGCGGAAAGATCCTCGATCCTAAAAAAGGAAAGATCTACAATTGTAAGATTCGTACAATTGAGGACGGAAGCAAATTGCAGGTGCGCGGTTACATCAAAGCTATTGTCCGAATCGGCAGAAGCCAGATATGGGAACATGTACCCGAACCGGTTGAAGTAGAAAAATCAGAGGAAATTATCGAAGAAGGAAATAAGTAATACTTGATTAAACCCCCAAAATACCCCGCTAAGCAATAGTGGGGTTTTGCTTATCTATACTAATTATTATTTCCCGGGACACTGCGCTCTAATCGCAGAATCAATATTCTTACCTCCGTATGCTTTATCATAATGAGCACTGAATTCCGAAGCTAATTTTTTTGCTCGCTCATCATATGCATTCTTGTCTTCCCAGGTATTGCGCGGATCGAGAATTTCAGAAGGTACTCCAGGACATTCAACCGGGACTGATAAATGGAACAAGTTGTCAGCTTGATATTCCACATTTTTAAGTTCCCCGCTCAGTGCCGCATCGACAAGTCTTCTGGTCAAATTTATATCCATGCGTGACCCAACACCAAAGGGTCCGCCGCTCCAGCCGGTATTCACAAGATAAACCTGTGTGTTATGCTCTTTCATCTTTTCTCCCAGCATTGAAGCATAGACATCGGGATTTCTAGGCATAAAGGGCGCTCCAAAGAAACGTGAAAATGTAGAAACTGGTTCAACAATTCCTGTTTCCGTGCCCGCGAGTTTACTTGTATATCCCATCAGGAACCACAACATCGCCTGTTCGGGATTCAGCTTTGCAACAGGCGGGATCACAGCATTTGCATCGGCAGTAAGAAAAAGAATCGTGGATGGATGACCGGATTTTGAAGATTTTTTAATATTCGAAAGAAAAGTAAGTGGATAAGATCCGCGGGAATTGGGAGTCAGGCGTTCATCATTTACATCAAAATGTCCATCCGGATACATCATACAGTTCTCAATAATTGCTCCGTGATCTAGATAATTAGAATCATGAAAGACAGCATGAAAAATTTCGGGCTCTTTGTCAGCTCGTAGATTAATGAGTTTGGCATAACAACCATACTCAAAATTGGCAATTCCCTTTTCACACCAGCCATGCTCGTCATCACCGAGAAGGGCACGTTTGGGATCAGCAGAAAGTGTTGTCTTGCCTGTGCCGGAAAGTCCAAGAAGAAGAGCAGAATCACCATTTTCTCCTTCATTAGCGGAACAGTGCAAAGGCAAAATTCCTTCTGCGGGGAGATAGTAATTCATAACAGTGAACATCAGTTTTTTTACACTTCCGCCATAAGCAGAACCAAACACAACCCCGATCCGATTATCAAAATCCATTACGATTGCCATATTCGATGTCTTCCCATCAGGCAAGGTGCGAAGCTGTCCTTTGTATCGCTCCCTATCAAGCTTATCATAAGGAAGCACAAAGATCGTAAAACCATTATCCGCAAAAACACTCTCGGAAATATCCTCTGGAACCGGGCGGAACATATTGTCCGTAAACAGCGCAGTCAATGACTGATCGCAGATCGTCCTCACCGGCAATGCATAAGATACCTCTGCGCTTAGTATTCGGTTAGTAATGAATATTGTGTCTTTTTTTGAAAAAGTTTTAAGCATGTCTTCCAGTATCATCTCAAAGGTTTCGGGATCAAGGGGGATATTATTAGGTGAATTCCAATCAATCCCAGCTTCGCTTTCCGGACCTCGCACGATCATTGTATCCTTGGGACTTCTTCCTGTAGATTCAATCGGTGTCCATGTGGTGCATGATCCGTTCGCAGAGATCACAGCTTCACCATTATCGACCGAACACCGGATCATCTCAGTGCGAGAAATATCTTCCAGTACATTATGATGACCATCAATCAGCTTTTCAAGCTTTGAAAAGAATTCCATGCTTGCTCCTTGGGATATAAATAACTTTGGTTTTCATTTGAAGGAATTGATTTTCTTGTCAATGATTTCACGCAATGTGTAGTGCAGCTATGCATCGAAAGGAATTGATCGAACTCGTTACTCACCACCTGGAGCATTACCCGGCTATGGAGATGCAGGATATGTACAAACTTATCTTTCAGAGTGTGATGGGGCCTACACATATTTTACAGAATGAAACATTGGCATATTTGTACCTGAAAAAGGAATTTGAATACAATTTTGAAGATTATGAGACGGAACTTTATGTTGATATTTCGCTGGATCATGAACTTGTAAGATTGAATATTCCAGTATATCGAAATCACGGAAATGCTGATTTACTTTTTGAAATGCTGCATGAAACTGCGAAGCAGATCACTCCTGACAAAAAAAGATTAATGCGCTGCTGGTTCGAATTAGGTTCATTGATCGAGAATAAGAATTTTAATAATTTTACTCCAAACCAATGGAAGGAATTGAATTTAATTCTGAACAAGAAGAATTTTTCACATCTTTCACATTCGGATACTTACAAAGAATTATACAAACCATCTTATCGGATTGTGTTGAAGGGACTCATAAATATAAAATAGCTCTCAACTGGATAAACCCATCTATACCCCCTGATGTTTTTATATTAATTTATTCTCATCAGTAACAGATCTGGATTTCCGCCAGCTGGCGGATCGGGAATGAAACACTTTTTTAAAACATTGTCACTCTGAGCATACCTGAAGCACGGAGTGCAAATGTATAGTCGAAGAGTCTATTCATTATAAATAGTACCTCTTATTCCGATGGGGATTAACCCATCTTTACCCCTGATGTAATTTCTACCAATCTATTTAAATTTGAAAAATCTGGATTCCCAATCGAGTTGGGAATGACAATGATGAATAGTATTCGCTCTTCCAATACTTGATTTCCGATAAAACTTGAAACAAGCCTACAAAACTTCCAAACTCCTGAAATGAATTTTCTTATGAAGGTGATGGCTGAGATAGGTTCGGAAAATCGTATTGATAGTCTTGATGTCCTGTTCGGTAATTTCAAATGATTCCAGATTATGAAGACTCTTGAGTGTCAGCAGCAATTTTTTTGTTGATTCGTTTATCTGGAAATGCTCGGTTGCAGCTCTCTTTCCGGCACAATTACTACAAATAAATCCATTATGAACAAAAGATATCCCGTGAAAGAGCTCACTGTTTTGAGTTCCACAAACCTGGCATTTACTGAATTGCAGAGAAAAACCAAGAAAGCCGGCAACACGAAGCAAAAATCTCCAAAAAACCAGAATATGATTTTTTCTTACTTTAGGAAGAAACTCATAAAATTGTGTGAGAAGAATATAGAATTTCTCATGATCATCCTCCTCGAACATAAGCTGAAGGTATAACTCCGCTGCGGCATGTGCAAGTGCATTCATACTAAAATCTGAGGTAAGCAGATTGTTATCATTTATGAGCGAGATCTCTTTGAGCAAGGAAAGCGTAGTATCCTTTTTGTAAATAACGATCTCATAATTTCCAAGCTGCTGGATCAGTCCGTAATATTTATTCTTTGGATTGCGTGTTCCTTTTGCTATTACTCCGATATGTCCAAACTCTTTAGAAAAAAACTGTATGATCTGACTGGTATTGCTGTATTCGGTTACTTTCAGAACAAAAGCTTCGCACTTCTCGATCCGCTGGCTCATCTCACGATTATTCGACTGTAACGCTCTTTGCAAGATTTCTCGGCTGGTCAACATCAAGCCCCCGCAGCACTGCAACATGATATGCAAAAAGCTGTAGCGGAATTATTGTCAGAATTGGCGTAAGTGCAGGTAGCGTTCTTGGAACAAAGATAATATCATCAGCGAGATCCTCCAAGCCATTACTTGGCTCGTTGGCAACAGCAATGATCTTCCCTTTTCGGGCTTTCACCTCTTCCATATTGCTCAAGATCTTCCCGTACACAAAATCATCAGGAGCAACAACGATAACTGGCATATTTTCATCGATCAAAGCAATAGGACCATGTTTCATCTCAGCTGCCGGATATCCTTCTGCGTGAATGTAGGAAATCTCTTTAAGCTTCAGAGCACCCTCGAGAGCAACAGGATAGTTGATTCCCCTGCCAAGATAGAGTGCATTCGTGGAATTTTTGTACTTCTTTGCAATAACCCGAATTTCATCGTTCATATTAAGTATCTCACCGACCTTCTCAGGTATCGATTTTATCTCTTTTATATATTGAGCGCCATCCTGTGGTGATACAGTGCGCATTCTTCCGAGCAAGAGAGCAAGCAAGAAGAGCACTGTTATTTGAGAAGTAAAAGCTTTTGTGGATGCAACGCCGATCTCTGCTCCCGCATGGATGTATGAACCAAAATCAGTTTCACGGGCAATGGTGCTGCCCACTACATTTGTGATACCCATGACTTTTGTGCCGCGTGTACTGGCTTCTCTAAGGGCAGCAAGGGTATCTGCTGTTTCGCCTGACTGACTGATCACGATCACAAGAGTTTCAGGACCTAAAATCGGGTTGCGGTATCTGAACTCAGACGCATATTCAACACGTACAGGTATTTTTGCTATTTGCTCAATAATATACTGCCCGACCAGTCCCGCATGCCACGAGGTTCCGCAGGCAACAATGCAAATACTCTTGATGCTGTTCAGCTCATCTATGGAAAGGGAAATTCCTCCAAGTCGAGAGGTGTTATATATGTCCATAATTCTACCGCGGAAAGCATTAGCGATCGTAGTTGGTTGTTCGAAGATCTCTTTCTGCATAAAGAAATCATATTCGCCTTTATCGATCATCGAGATATCCCAATTGATCTTGATAATCTCGCGCTGCACCTCGTCATCTGCAATTGTTTTTATAGTGAAATCATTAGCTGAGATCTCTACAGTTTCATCATCCTGAAGATAGATAACATTTTTTGTATGTACGACCAATGCGGCAGCATCAGAAGCGATAAAATTCTGCCCTTCTCCCACACCGATAATAAGTGGACTTCCTCTGCGTGCAGCATAGAGTTTGTCCGGAATATCCAAATTAATGGCTGCGATACCGAGAGTTCCTTCAACCTGTTTGAGCATCATGCGCACAGAGTTATGCATGTCTTTGCATTGGACATAGAATTGCTCAATAAGATGAGCGATAACTTCGGTATCTGTATCACTTACGAAGGTATGCCCCTCTCGCTCCAATTTTTCTCGAAGGATTTTATAATTCTCAATAATCCCATTATGTACAACTGCGATCTTTCCAGTGCAATCAATATGCGGATGAGCATTGAGGGTTGTCGGTTCGCCGTGTGTAGCCCAGCGCGTATGTGCAATACCCAAATGAGCTTCGAAATTCACTCCTTTTGGAATTGACTGCTCCAACTCAACGATCTTGCCCTCTTTTTTATGTATAACAAGCTCATCATCCGAATTTATGATCGCAATTCCTGAGGAATCATACCCGCGATATTCCAGACGTTTGATGCCTTCAATTACAATTGGAAGCGCCTGTTTATTTCCTATATAGCCAACTATTCCACACATGACTACTCCTTTCTAAAAATATGCGATGCGACTTGAATTCCCTTTTCCTCATTCACAGTTTGAAGAACAAAAAATCCAGCCACAAAGAAAAGTGCAATACTCAAGATAGCCCAGCGCTGACTGTGTAAGATCAGCACGAGTAAACCGTATAACAACGGTCCAATAATTGCAGCAGCCTTGCCGCTTACTGCATAAAATCCAAAGAACTCTGCATGTTTATCTTCAGGTGTAAGAAGTGAAAACAATGATCTGCTTGCAGACTGGCACGATCCGATCGCAATACCTGCCAGCAGCCCGACTCCATAAAACTGCGTCACATTGTTACAGAAAAAGGCCCAGACAACCACTGCGATCCAGATAAGCAATGTAATTGAAATTGTTCTTTTAGCTCCGATCCTGTCAACAATAAAACCAAAAATGATCGAGCCAATAAATGAAGTGATATTTGCAAGTACAAAATAGATAATAAGCTGCGAACCTGTCATGCCGAAGCGCTGCGCTCCGTATATCGCTGCAAACACTATAACAGTTTTGATGCCGTCATTATAAATAAAAAATGAGATCAAAAATCTGGAAAGCTCTTTCAAATCCTTAATATGAAGAAAAGAATTTTTTATGCGCTCGTACCCAACTTTGATATAGTTTATATTTTGAGACTGTTTTTTTGTTCTTGATTCTTTTAAGAAAACAAATATTGGAATTGCAAAAATCCCAAAGAATACAGCGATCAAAGGGAAAACAAGAGGCACATTTGTTTCAATGAACAGATAGGAAAGGAGAAGAGCACTCAGCCCACCAATATAACCGATCCCCCATCCCAGACCAGATACCTTTCCAAGATTTTTCTTTGTTGTAATCTCCGGAAGAAAGGCATTATAAAAGACATTCCCGCCCTCATAACCGATATTTGCGATCATAAAAATCAGCATACCCCACATAACAGCACCAGCGTGGACAAAATATAATAATCCGGTAAAAAGCACGGAGGTGTAACAGAACACAAATAGGAATTTCTTTTTTGAGCGTGTTTGATCTGCAATGGCTCCGAGAATCGGTGAAATAAGAGCAACAATAAGCATGGAAAGACTGACAGAAAGCCCCCAGAGCAAATCTCCAATTCCTTCTTTGCCAACTACAACGGACTTAAAATATACACTGTACACAACCGTTACAATGACCGTTGTGAACGAAGAATTGGCGAAGTCATAGCTGATCCAGCCGAGTATGTTCTTTTTCATTTTATTACAATAAGATGTTTTTCATTTAAGTTGAAATCAATTACCATCAAGTTGCAAAAGTATTCTTTATTTTGATTTAAAAATACCGAACACCGATTAAAGATTTCAGAATGGTATTGCTCTGTCAACTTCTTAAATCTCAAATCGTTAATCATCATTCGATATTCCATATAGACTTCAATTGATTTAATAATACCGAACACCGATTGCAGATTTCAGAATGGTATTGCTCTGTTAACTTCTTAAATCTCAAATCGTTAATCATCATTCGATATTCCATATAGACTTCAATTGATTTAAGAACGCCGAACACCGATTGAAGATTTCAGATTTTTCACACTCCGCAAATCCTAAATCGTTGATTATTATTCGATATTCCATAAAACTAAATGTTACAACCAAAACAAAAAAGCCCTTCATGAAAAAGGGCTCAAAAAAGTTGATATTTACTTATCCTGCTGCAACTGCTCAATATAGTCCAACTGCTGGTTTGCTTTGTGGTAGTTCGGTGAGGTTGTAAATTTCTTCACAATGAGAGAGTAATATTCCTTTGCTTTTTCATACTCATCGGTCGCAAAATAATGCTCTGCGATCTTAAATGCGATCTGGGGAACATTATAGGAGTTGGAAAATTTTTTTATCAAGCGGGCAAGATACTCGTAGTATGCTTCATCACCCTCACTCAGTCTTGTGCATTCTGCAAGCCCCATCCATGCAGCTTCCTTAAGCAAAGGATCATGAAGTCTGGATTTTGCTTTTTTGAAATACATCTCAGCCAGTTCTACGTCGGGATCACTCTTTTCGATATTGATCTTACCAAGATACAAGTATGATAGTCCACTATATTTTGAGGAACCATATTCATCAAGCACTGCAGAAAATACTTCTTCGGCTTTATCCATTTGATCATCTTCATAGAGTGCAAGGGCATTGTCGAACTGCCGCAGTGCAAGAGCATTAACTTTCCCGGAGCTGGATGTCAATGCAACGAGCACAATAATGATCACTATGAGTGCTGCAGCACCAAGAGCGACCTTTTTCCAATGATTTTGTACAAATTCAGAGAATAGCAGGGCAGTCGTCACAAACTTATCTTCTTTTATATTATGGTGTTTATGCCGTTTGATTTTCTTTGCCATATAAACTTTCCTTCATGATTTTCGATAGGACACTTATTTTAATGCTGATTTTATTTGTCAAAGGATAAATATCCAATTTTTTATAATCGTGTTCGTAGTTTTTTGTTCCAGGAAAAAAGATGAAGCTTTCCTCCGATTCCTACGATCGTTATGTACAGGGGCTGCAAAAATGCCCATAATGGAAAAATAGTGAGGGATTTCTTGTTCAGCTCAAAACGCTTGATGCCATTTTGCAATATGACATATTCTCCAATCACTTTCAGCAACCACGCCACCGCAGCATATAGGGGAATAAAAAAGAGCCCAAAGATGATAAGCATATTAAGAAAAAATACATCTGCAAGATAAAGATAAAATTCAATATTCAGGGAAATTTGAGATCTTTCGTTTGAAGCCCATCGTGTACGCTGATTAAGAAAATTACTCAATTTCCTTTCTGATTTTGTGAGCGACTGTGTCTCTTTGCCAAATGCGAAGCGTATTTCATACCCTGCATTTTGAATGAGTTGCATAAGAAGGACGTCATCTCCCGAAATATGTCTTTTTATGGTTTCATAACCCTGAACTTTATTAAAAGCTTCTCTTGTGAACACTATATTCTGTCCGCTGCAGGAAAATGCTTTACCTGCTCCAAGTGCTCCTGCGGCAGCAAAAAAAAGTCCAATAGTATCCACATATTCATACTTCTGGAATAAATTCGCTTCTTTCCAATTCGGGATAAACGGAATAGACAAACCTGCAACCATTCCCACTCCTCTTCCAAAATATCGCACCATGCCGGAAATCCATTGATATGTAACAACACAATCTGCATCAGTAGTGAAAATGATCTCGCCTATGCTTTTTTGTACTGCCTGAGTAAGAGCATTTTTTTTGCGTGAAACCACATCGTCGAAAATATTTATAGGAAGCAAAATTAAATTATTACTTTTTCTCTGAAAATCCTGAACCATACTTGCTGTATTATCGTCGGAATTGTCATCTGCAATGATGATCTCATACTTATCTTCAGGATAATCCTGATTGATGAGAGAAGTGAGGAGTTGAGGAATTGTGCTTTCTTCATTTCGTGCTGCCACAATCACGGAGACAAAGGGTTTGGCATTCATTGCTGCAGTATATTTCCGTCCCATTCCTCTGTAAAATATTCCAAGATAAATGAGATAATAGAGAAGAAAGACGCCTAAAAAAATTATAAGAATGATCATTCGGTTCGGTGTGATCTAATACTTTTCTTGTACCGCATAGTACGATAATATTCATCCATATCTATATAGAGAGTATCTATGCTCAAATCCTGATAACCAATTGGCTCAAAGTTATAACCCAGACTATCGGAAAGAATTGTCGGTTCGGTTCCTCTGATAAAGACTTCATCAGTAATTTCTTTTTCGAAGGGCTGGGCAAGCAATCCGGTCTTTTCTGAGATCTTAACATGTATGATATTATCCGGCTCGTGAAACTCAAAAAGCTTTTTGTTCACTATCGCTTCTCCGGTCGAATCTTTGGGTGAGCTATTATACACCGCTCTCTTCATAATATAGGGCCAGGGTGGCACCGCAACATATGCACCTGCCTGCCCTTTTCCAAGTGTGATATTATCATCAAATCCAACCCAGATACCGAGTACAAGTTGAGTAGTATAGGCAATGCACCAGGCATCCTGGTAATTATCGGTTGTACCGGTTTTCCCTGCAGCAGGTAAATAAAATCCACGCCAGCGAATCCCACCGGCAGTTCCCCCATCAACAACAGACTGCATCAAATTTGTCATAAGATAGGCGATCTCTTCGCTTATGACCTGCAAGGAATGAGGAAGGTGTTCTTCAAGCATTTTTCCTGTTTCATCATCAATTCTTTTGATGTAGATGGGATCAACCCGCTTGCCACCATTTGCAAATGGGCAGTAGGCAGAAATAAGTTCAGCCGGATAAACCTCCGCAGAACCAAGTGAGAGTGCGGGGAATGGATATAAGGGGCTGTCAATACCGAGACGTTCCGCATATTTTATCACTTCATAAGGAGTCAGATGCATGAATATCTTTATCGCCGGAATATTCCTGGAATGCTTGAGCGCGATGCGGAGCCGAGTCAAACCGTAGAATTTGTCAGCGTAGTTCGGTGGTTTCCAATGTGTCGTATCATTCTGCAGAAATACAAGCGGAAGGTCGTTGATCATAGTAGCAGCGGTGTAATCATTTGCCATTGCAGCAGTATAAATAAAAGGTTTGAATGCTGAGCCGGGTTGCCTTCGTGCCTGCTGCATCCGATTGAATTTGCTATGATTGAAATTTCTGCCGCCGATCATTGCACGAACATATCCTGTATTTGGCTCAATCGCAAATACACCGCCCTGCACATATTTCGTATCAATATCAAAAGTGTCGGCAGGGAATTCCTCATATTTCACATCGTAATTCATTTTATTTTCAAATTCAGCCAGATGATTGTTAAGAACCGAATCAGCAAAGTTGGTCAAATCCAGATCAAGGGTTGTATAAACCTGCAAGCCACCATTATACAGAATAGAAGTACCGTATTTTTGCTCGATATATTTTCGCACATATTCAAAGAAATAGTCAGCAGGATCCTTTGCTTTTTTCCGTGTTTTGATCTCCACCGTGTCGTAATATGCCTTGTAATATGCGGTATCATCTATGTAGCCCAACTCATACATTTGTGCGAGGACAAATTTACTTCGACGAACGACCTCGTCATAATTAAGGCGCGGGTTAAGATATGATGGCGCTTGTGGAATTCTTGCAAGAAGTACACATTCCGCCAGCGTGAGGTCTTTTGAGGACTTCCCAAAATAGTTTTGAGCTGCTGATTCAACACCATAATTGCCGCCGCCAAGATAAGTTTTATTGAGATACATCTCGAGGATTTGATCCTTGGAAAAGGTTCGCTCGATCTTGAAGCTGAGAAGCGCCTCTCTGGTCTTCCTATCCATGGACTGCTCTAGGGTTAAGAACATATCCCGTGCAAGCTGCTGTGTAATGGTGCTCGCTCCCTGGCGTATCCTGCCTGTTGTAAAGTTCGCAAGAACTGCACGGGCAATGGATGTAAAATCGATTCCCATATGATCATAGAAATTTTCATCTTCCATTGCGATAAAGGCATTGATAAGTGTGTCTGAGATTTCGGACAATGGCATGCTTCTTCGATGTTCACTGGCAAATATTTTCACAAGATTACCATCTTTATCAAACACTTTAGTGCCATTCATAAGCTCGTATTCTTCAAGCTGTGATACAGGAGGAAGCTCAAGACTGTAATGATAGAGCAAACCGGCAACAAGTCCTGTAAAGAATAAGCACACACAGGTCACAATAAATAAAATTTTCCAAAAATTTACTTTTTTCATACGTTACATTTTTTCGCAGGATTCCATTGAACTGTCAAAACTTAGTTGAATAATATTGTATTATTTTAATAATATATCTAATATCACATCTGTCCTAAATAATATTTGAAAAAGGTGACTCCCCAATTTATAGGTGAAATATTAGCACCTCAGAAAAAAATAAATGAAAGGAGTCACAGTTTCATGAGACGTACAACGAGTATTTT